>UZAT01383146.1_pt1 | contig 10860 bp, 10 predicted proteins | sample 2160861 | NCBI WGS metagenome assembly UZAT01 (sample SAMEA5138306, study PRJEB28736) | viral metagenome | reverse complement strand
TTATAAGGATGTGTTCACAGTATGCGTTGCTTGCGTTCCGCGAGGTTTAATTACACTATTCAGTTTATCTACCATAACCACACAAGCATCTGCGGTTCTCTTACACTCAGCTACGGTTTCTGCCGTATGCTGCGCGATACTTGGTAAGTACGACAAGTGTTGATTTTGTATCGTTATCAAGTCTTGCAAGGTTATTGCCGAGCCTTGCATTGCGTTTTCGCCACGCAACAAACCTATGATAGTGTCAAGTTTAGTCGGCACTTGCGATATGTAGAAGTTCTGCGTGTTGATACCCGCAGCCAAGCCCAAGATGCTCTCCTCGCTTGCGGTAGCAATATCACGACTAATGCCCGTCAAGTCACTACCCATACCTCGCACCGAGATACCTGCTTGCGACAAGGCGTTCATAAGGTTAGTCATACCGACATCAATGTTGCCTACCGCTACCTCGGTCATATCCGCAATTTTCGATGCCTCGGATATATCAAATACACCATCCTTGGTCATATTGTCAATTTCGGTAAAGACATCAGACAACGCACTTTGGATAACTTTCGCGGCAAATGACTCAACAATCATATTCTGAATCATATCTTGGAACTTCTCCTTCATCGCATCGGTGGTGTTACCGAACTCCTTATAAGCATCTATCCAAGCGTTAGCGAAATCACGAGCAGCAGAAGTAAGGTCTGTCCCTAAGAAATACTCTGACAACTCCGACTGCATATCCTTTATCGCATCTGCCGTATCTCTTGCTTGTTCCTCATATTCCTTAATCTTATCTGCATCCGCTTTCTTACCCTTTGAACGCTCCGCATCGGCTTGTTTTGAGTATGCCTCTTGCTGTGCTTGTAAGTTAGCCAAGCGTTGCTCGTAGTTGCTAATATAGTCCGTGCTAAAGGCTTTCTCTTGGGCTTTTTCTAATCGCTCATAGGAGTAGGCAAGACTATCAAGCAACTCTTGTTGGCGTTCAATCTCCTTTTCCGCTTGTCTAATTTGGTCTGCGTATATCAAATCACCAATAGCAGATACTATACTACCTATGGCAGATACAAGAGAGGTTACACCGCCAAGAATATCCCCCGCCATAATTTGAGCAACACCTGTACCAGCGGATTGAACGCCACTCATAAGACCATTTACACCATCGAGAATAGTATTCCAAAATTCCTCATCAGCCGCATCTCCCCAACCGCCAAATGCCTCGACAATATCATTAACCGCAGTAGTGGTGGTTTGTACGAGTTGAGTAACTTGCCCCAAACTTTGCATACCTTGCATAACCTTTTGAGTAGCATCATCCCACTTGGACATCTTCCTCGCTGCTTTATCCTCGGCTTTAACGCAATCACCAAGTTCTTTTGCAAGACGCTCAATTTCCTCCGATGGTTTTCCACTTTTTACAGCCTCTTGGTATGCTCTTTCTGCTTCCAATTTCTTGGTTGTAGCATCAAGCAACGATTGCTCATCTTGCTTGCGATTTCCAAGCGTATTCATCTCTTTAATGCCATCGACAATGCCCTTAAAAGGATTGCGAGTAGCGAGTTGCTTGTCTATTTCGTTGATACGGCTTTGCAACTCTTTGAGTTGCGTTGGGTCAAGACCTTCTTTCCACGCATCCCTCAACTTGACGATATGGTTACGCATATTCGTAAGCATAGCCGTAGATGTCGCATCGAGGTTTTCAAACATCGCTACATACATAGGACTATCTTTGAACGACTCGTATTGAAGTTTTTGCATCTCCTTTGTCTGCAATGCTTTAACTTGTTCTTTCAAACGCTTACGAACTGCATCATCCTCGACCTCTTGGTCTATGGTATTCAAACGCTCTTGGGTGTTCGTATATATATCCACGAGTTTTTCGCTATAAGTCTTGGTTTTCTCCAACTCGTTCATTAAGGTTTCAAGTCTTTTAGCACTTGCTTTGCGACCTGCATCGACATCATCGAGGAACTTATCGTATTCGCCTGTTCCGAATTTTCCCTTTTGTTTTTCGCCTTCTGCAAGAATTGTGTCCCAATCAAATACGCCCTTATCACTTATAGCGGTCTTGGAGAAGTTGATACCTTTGTATTTAGCCTTGAACGCATCAGCAGTTTGCTTTGCCAACTTTGTACCTAAATCTTCTCCACCCTCGCCATACACACTCATTGTGAGCGTAGCCGACAACTGCTTGTCGCCTGTAAGTCCAAGCATCCTATCAAAGAACTCCTTGGCGGTCTTGGTGCGAGAAATCTTATTCGAAAGGTCTTTCAACGACTTCTCCAACTTGCGTTGCTCCTCTGCGATATTAAACTCTCCAATCTTAGTTTGTATCTCCAATACCAAATCCTTTTTGCCCAATCGTTGAGCCTCGGCAAGTGCCTTTTCGTAAACCTCCAACATTTGCTTTGGAGAATAAGCCTTTGACAAGGTAGTAAGACTAACACCCTTAAACTCATTTGCGAGAATAGATTGCGTATCGGTTTCCGACTTTAACTTACGCAAGTCTTGGTAACGCTTGTATATTTTCTCCACCGCAGTGAGTTCATCTTTCAAGGCTTGTTCGGCAGACTTTGCACCCGCCTTTTGAGTTTTCTCGCTATTATCCCAAGCGGTTATCATTGCCTCGATAACTTGCTTTTGAGCCTCCAAAGCGGTTGTGTCCTTATCGAGTTTCTTCGCATCAAAGATTTGGTTGCCAATCTCGGTTTTCGCATCTTTCAAAGTCTTAACCCAATCTTGCGTTGATTGGTCGGCACTCTTGAAGTAGTGCTGTAACTTATCCAAAGATGCACCATACTTGGTTGCCAAAGTAGAGAATTGCTCTTTAATAAGTTTTTCCAAGTCCTTTGGCACAAGTTTCTCGTATTCGCCTTGTATCTTGGCTACGACCTGCTTTAATTGAGGGTAATTATCTCCAAGTGCCTCGTACAAACCCTTAAAGTCAATCGCCTCGCCAATATCAAACTTGATACCCTCTTTTGCTAACAACTCGCCTATAAACTCGTTGTAAGCCTTAATCTCGGCTTTGGTTTTACTCTCGTTCCACTCGAAAGAGAATTTTTCGCCCGTGCCCGTAACATCTTTCAACTCCTCCTTGAAGTCTTTGTACGCTTGGGTGTATTTACCAAGACTACCCGTAGCGGACTCCATAGACCATTCTACTTGTTGAACTTGGTCGTTCATATCGTAGAGAATGTCTATAAATTCCTCATACTTTTGTCGTTCAATGCCGTGCATATAATCGACACTGCCCCATTGTCCTGTTTGCTCTCTAATAATCCTATTTATTGTGTGAGCATTTTCCTTCCAATCCTTACCTGCTGATATAAGACCATCAGATACGGCTTGTCTAATAGCATTTGTAATACGAGTAGCCTCCTCTTGCGAAAATTTATCTGCTGAACGCCAATCTTCGCCCGTAAGCCAATCCTTTAACTTTGTTTCCTTCTTCGTTATCCTACTACCATACTCACTTGCAATAGTATTCAACTTTTGCTCTTGAATTTGCAACGCAATCTTCTCTCGTATTGCTTGGGTTACTGCATTGTAGCCGTCTTTTTCACGCACGAGGTTTATGATAGACTTGTCTTGCGAGGGCAAAAACTCTCCGTAGGCTCTTTTCATTTCTTCCAAAGCCTCGGTTTGCTTTGCCGAACCATCAGCACTCTCACGAATTGCAAGTGCTAACCTTTCAAAGTTGCGCACCGATTGGTCGGCTTGCAATGCACCTTCTGTGCCTATCTTTGCAAGTTCCTCGTTCAAGCGTTTTGCCTCTTTACGAGCGGAAATAAACCAAGATACCGCCACCGTAAGCACACCGATTACTGAACCTATCCAACCACCACCCAAGAACATTGCAGCAAGCCTTTTGACACCTCTGCCGAAGATAGTATGAGCATTAGCGGCTTGTCGCATCCAATAAGCATAAATACGAGTCTGCTTTGCAGAAAAAGCCATAATTGCACTGCCCCTTTGCGTAGCGACATTAGACATTTTTTTTGCCTTTGCGTGTGCCTCTTCTGCCATTCGGAGTAACTTTGTACTTTGCACGAGTCGTGGTATAAACAACGAAACTGCATACATTGCCCCATATTGATATGCGGTAATTTTCAAGATGTTGCCAAGTAATTGCCAATTCTCTGCCAATGACTTGACCAAGCCAATTATACCTTTTATAGCGTTATTCACGCCCTCGGTATTACCAATCTCCTCATACATAATCGAGATTGCATCTTGCAAGTTAGACCATTGACCTGCGAGTGTTTCGGCTTGCTTCTCTTGCATCTTGTAGAACATACCACCCGCAGAGGTCATATCATCGAATACCTCCTTGACCATACCAAACGAAATGGCTCGCTCGGAAATCATACCCATAACCTCTGCGGCACTTACCGTTTCGCCACGCAAGTCGGACATCTTCTTCGCTAACTCCTCTACAATAGGAATACCAGCCTCGGTCAACTGTCGCACCTCACTTGCTCGCAAGTAACCCGTAGCACGAATCTGTCCGTAGGCAAGCACCAAGCGTTCCATACCTACGCCAAGACCTGCCGAGATGTCCGCAAGGCGTTGTGTCGTCTCAAACAACTCATCGGTTTCAATCTTGTACGCTGCAAGTTGCTTTGTATATGTCACCAACTCCTTGATTTGGAATGGCGATTTTACCGCAGCCGCCTTGATTTGCTCGTACATAGCATTTGCCTCGTTCAAGTCGCCAATGATTGAGCCGAGTGCTACTCGTTGCAACTCAAACTCTGCCGTAACCTCACGAATGTTACGAATGAATGAGAACGCTTGTGTTACCGAAGCATAAGCGACCATTCGTTGAAATAAGCGTTGTAGGTAGCCACCTTGACGCTTATATGCCTCATTGGTGCGCTCTACGGCATCCCTCTTGCGTCTTTCCGATGCCTCGGATTTACGATTTTGTCTTTCTATGCGAGCATTAGACTCATTTGTAGCATTGGCTCTACGAGTTTCTGCCATTGCTTGTTGGTCGGCTACCTTTTGCCACTCCCTTGCGTTCTTGATGCGCTCTCGCTCCAATTTTTCTGCCTCACGAGAGAGTGCCATCCAACGCTTAAACTCCTTTGTGTCGATACCCTTTGACTCGAAGTCTATCTTGACTTTAAGTGGGCGACTGTCAATAGCATCTTGGAGTCGCTTGCGATAGTGATTTTTCCAATCTCTACCTGCCTTCTTAACTCCCTCCTCCAAGTCAAACCCTATCGGGAATATCAATTTTTCGTTATTCGCCATATTTATCCTTTTTTATGCACTCGGCTTTAGCCTTGTGCGATTTCTTTCATAGCCATTTCTTGCAACTCCTCCAACGACTCCTCACTACGCTTTTGACCGATGCCAAACCTTGCAAGCAAACCTCGTACCTCCGACTCACTCTTAACGGTGTCCTCGTACAACGCTTGTCGCACCTTCTCTTTCTCCCTCTCAAAGTCGTAGTCGTAGTAGCCCTTATCTACGAGCATCATAGTAACTTGATTTGCTGTGTCGATATACCAATACCTTAACCACGCCCAAAAACCATAGTTGCCATAGATGTGCTTTATCTTCTCGTTATCGGAACTGCTCTCAAAGAACGCGCCTACTTGTTGTCCTCCTTTTTCGGCAAAGCGTCCTCTCCCAACATATTTTCCGCACTCTCCATTCGCTCTTGATATTGCTTGATGCCGTTGCCAACCAACATCGTAGAGAGAGCGAGTCGAGCCTTTGTAACTTGCCAGTTGGCTAATAAAAAATTTACATCCTTATTGTTAGCACCTGCATCGTTAATCTTAAATGTTACCTCATTAGTCTTTCTAAACAACCAACGCCAAGTCATTGCCCAAAGGAATGGAACAAACAATGCCCAATTACCTAACAAGTAATACGCTGCGGTCTTTGAGTGTAGCGTGTACATCTTCTTATCTATCGCCTTGGCTCGTTTCAAGGTAATCGCACCCTTTGCCTCACGCTCCAAGACCAACACTTCCTTTTCCAAATTGCTAATCTTCAAGCCAACCTTTTGTGTTATCTGCTTGACCTTAAACCTACGCCCTTGCACCTCAATCTCGCAAGGTGCTCCCGATTGCACTCGTTGTGAGCCTTCCAACAATACTCGTTCTAAATCTTTGTTATCCATATCTTTTCTTATTGTGGCGATTTCGCCATAATTAAAAAGGGCAAGCAGGCGATGTGCCTACCTGCCCTCAAATTGTGGTGTCGAATGATTACTCAGACAACTTAGCGTCAATAACCATTACAGTACCCAAAAGGGAAGTGTCGATACCCTCGGCAACTACCGAGCAGTGAATACGATACAAACCATCCTCGTAAGACAACGAAGAAGTAATCTTAGCCTTAGGATAAAGCCAAGTACGATTCTTCAAGTCGTTTACGATAGCGATAGGACGCACGATAGTTGGAATCTCAGTACCGAACTTCATCGCAGTACCTGTACCCCAAGTTGAGTTAGACTCCCAAGTTACGGTCTGACCGCCAAGGAACAACTTAATCATCTCCTGCGAGGTCGATGCGATGTCAAACGAGAAACCGAGAGTACCTGCTGCTACCTTTGCGGTAATCACATTACCCTGCTCGTCCTTAATCTCGGTAGACTCAGGATCTTCACCCTCCCAAGAAGTTGAATCTTGAACAATCTGACCAAGGCTCTTAGGGTTAGCCAAATCGCCAATACCCAACTCCGCCTTACCGTAATCTGTAATCTCGTCAAAGATAATCAAATCACCCTGACCTGCGAACAATACGCCAGCATTTTCAATTTTGCCAATAGCCATATTCTATTCTTTTTTTAAGTGTTAATGTTTCGTTTTTTTTCTCTTTGTGTTTGCTATTCGGTGGTGTTCCACTCGATATTTATCGTCATAGTAGTATATCCCGTAGCCGAGTTGTAGGTCATTGGAGTAATCACATTCGAGGGGTTTATCTCAAAGAAGAACTTACCACTCGACTTGCAATTTACCAACGTCTCCACTTGCGATAACATAGAGTTAATACGATTTTCCTTTGCCGTACCATTCGATTGTGCCTTGCAATAAAACGTTAAGGCAAGGTTGCCTCGATACACTCCCATAGGCTTGGTCATTGCTCGTACTACACCATTAGGAAGTACATCAATAAACTCATCACCCAAGTTGGTGTTTGGTCGCTCGCCTTGTCTATACACCTCGGCAATGCGACTTTCATTTTCGGATATAGCAATCGAAACATTGCCTTCAAGCAACGCCTCTAATGCCTTATCTGGATGTAGTTCGGAAAGGGTTATCATATCGTCATTTGTCTTGCTATGTTAGGGAACTCTCGTGCGAAAGCGATTTTGAATTGGTCAAGCAACTCGTCTTTCAAGGTTTCGGAGAAGAAGCCCTCGTCAGTATGGTCTGTACCTTCTCGGTCTATCTCTATTGCGTAAGGAACGGTGGAAAACAATACGCACCAAATGCCCTTTGGATAGTCCGTTTCCGCAGCCATTAACGCATCAACAAGATATTCTCTACCCCAAATGTTCTCAATGCCTTCATACTCTTGTGGCTCGGTAGCGTTTTGAGTAGGTACATACGCCATAAGTTGCCCATTCAAATAGACTCCTACACCCGTACCATCTGCAAGGTTAGCAGTAAAATAAGGCATACCTTTCATTTCGCCAAACCCCTCGATGAAATCTACTATATCGTTGGCTAACGCATCAAACATCTTTTGGAGTTTTATTTCCAATTTCTTTCGATGCTCGGCTACCAATTTTTGAAACACCTTATTATTATGCCCTGCCCATGACTTCGCCATACTCGCTTTTGCTCGCAACGCTACTCCGTTGCTTGTTTCAATTCCAACCTCGTAACTCGCTGACGAGTGATAGGCAATTCTATCTCACGAGGTCTTGCCACTACTGCTACTAACTTACGGCCAAACTTGGTAGTGACCTCGACAACATCATTGGCATCTACCAAGACCGATACATCGGGTAAGAATAAGATAGGATTGCGCACGAACATTCGTTGAGCATTGGAGTAACCACCCTCTTGGTAGCAACACTCGCCCGAATACACCGACTCCATTATAGGCTCGTCATATTCATTTGTGCCCAACCTACGCTTAATCACGCACTTATCTTCAAACGCAATCAGCCTCATACTCTATCGTCCTCTCAAATATCTCGCATCGAACATACCGCCTACCTCTACCGAGGTGTCGGTAGGAAAGTTGTGCTTCAATCGCAACGCATCGCCAAGACTCTTGTAACGAAGTCTATCGTCTGCTGTAACAACAAATCCCGACCTACTCGTTCTTACATCGCCTACTTGCTCCGAATAGCCACCACCTGCAAACACTCCGAGAACAGAGTAATAGACGGTAGATGCGGCATAGTCCAATCGCTTTTGAAACTCCTCATCAATACCCGAGGTCGGATAGGCATCATCCTCCAACTCAAAGGGGGCTAATCCTACCTCAATCGGACTATATGCAGCTCTCGTAAGAACATCTTTATCCAAGTCAAGTCCTACGACCAAACTTTTCAAATACGCTTCTACCGTCATATTCTACTGTTTTTAGTGTTTATGCGGGATTAACACCCGACATTTTTACTCCCTTGAAATAGTACATATCCTTAGGGCGTGTAGGAACTGCCAAAATAGTCAACTCCGACTGCCAATCCTGTGTACGAGTCTGAGCATTGTAGATATACTCTACGATACCTCGACCACCAAAGATACCAGCGGTAATTGCAGAACCATCTGGGCGAAGTGGAGCAACATTGACAATCTTACCGATAGTGCCTGAAGGGCGAATGAGAATGACATCCTCATTAAATGCCTTCATCTTAGGATGGTCAAAGTTCTTTGTCTCGGTGTTCAGTTTCTCTGTAGCAACTACAGTATTCTGATAGATTACCTCATCTGCACCAATCAATCGACGGAAGTAGTCCTTAATTGCATCATCCTCAAGACCACGAGCTACAGCGAGAGCATTGTCATCGTTCTTTGGTGAGAGTCGGAGATTTGGATATACGAGATAACCAATAGCTCGCAGAACGCTCGGCAACTTGAACAACTCAAATGCGAACTGCTCGTCAATCTCAACGGTAACATCGCGATACTTTGTAAAGCGGATCTCGCGAATCTTCGCGCGAATGTCCTCAATTGGGTCTGCACCCTCTACTGCGGTATAAGCACCTGTTGATGCATCCTTGGTCATCCACTCCTTTGTGATAATGTTAGCCTCTGGAACGCGAGCAGAGAACTTCGCACCCTTGATACCGCGAGGGTTGTTATCAGCAGTAAGCTCGAAGAGACCCGCAGACTTCATCTGACCAACCTGATAGTTCAGTGAGTTCTTATGTGCGTTAGGGATGTCAACGAGTGTAGTAAAGAGATACTTTGCGAGATGCTCCTCAAGTGATACATCAACATCACGACCTTGGAAACGAGCTACATTTGCTACCTCTTGCATCAAAATCAACTCCTTGCGATAGTCATTCTCACCGCGTACAATACGATACTTCTGGCGAGGAATAGAACCTGTAAGTTTCTCGAACTTGGTCTGCTTGCCCGAAGGAAGAGCTGGAGAGTTGAGGTCAACATAGGTTGCCATTACCTCTACATCGTCACCCATCTCAAGCATCTCGTAAGTGAAATCAATCTGAGGGTCGTTCCACTCAAAACCTGCGATGTTCAAGTCCATAGTCTCACGACCTGCGAGAACGGTATTGTAATAAGCCTCGAAAGCCTTTGTGTCGATGATGCCATTCGCGGTCATCAACGAATCAAGTCCCATAAATCTATCCATACTTAAGCCTCCTTAATAAACAAGATTCGACCTTTGAGTGCTGTCTTTTGAGTAGAGGTATAAGTAACCTCTGAAAGCGACTCTTGAATTTGACCACGGGTTACAATCGTAAGAGTGCAACCGCCCTCACCTACATAAGCATCCTCATAGGTAAGACCAATAGGAGCAGTGCCACCAAGAGTAGGTGCACCACCTAAAACATCTACCGAAATAGGAGTACCCGCAGGAATTTTCTTACCTACAGTGTTTGTCTCGTCAACGGGAACAAATACACCGACAGGATAAAACTCATCAACGAGAGGGAATAGGTTGACACGACCTACCGAGCCAATCTCCTCGTGACCCTCATTGAATGTGTTGCCGTACTTTGTTTTCATTCTTTTTTTACGGTTTTTGGTTTAACATTTACTTCTTTTCTTGGATAAGCCCAGCCTTCTCAAGAATCGTCTTATGACCCTCGAAATTAGGCTCGCTTTCCCTACCCTCATTCTTGAAAGGTTTTGTCGTATCGACACCCTTACGAGATACAAGAGTATTGAAATAGCCCATAGCTTTCGTTTGAAGTTCCTCGGCTGTCATCTTCTTGCCCGTGAGATTATTTACCTCTACGGCACGCTCCCAAGCATCATCACGCTCTGTTACATATTTCTTTGCATAATCATTTGCAAAGAAATTCTGTTTAGCTAAAGAGAACGCATCCTCTGCCGCTTTGGTAGCCTTGATGTCGTCAAGTTCCTTCTTGAAACTTTGGGTAGCTTCAGCCATTGCCTCTTTGATAAGAGCCTTGTAATCAATCGGCTCATCCTCTTTCTTTTTAGGCTCTTGGAGTTTAGCTTCAGCCTCTGCGAGTTTTGCTTTCAATTCCTCGACCTGCTTTGCGGTAGTTGCATTAGCATTTCTCAACTTGTCAGCATTACTCTGTTCTCTTTTGAGTAGGTCTTTCGCTCCCTTAACAAAGTTAGCAAGAGTCTCCTCGTTAATGTTAAGGGTTTCTCCGAAAGTGGCTACCCCCTCAAAAGCCTCATCGTTAAGCCCCAAGTTTTTGTACTCTTGTTGCAACGCTTCCTTGATTTT
>UZAT01133975.1_pt1 | contig 10876 bp, 16 predicted proteins | sample 2160861 | NCBI WGS metagenome assembly UZAT01 (sample SAMEA5138306, study PRJEB28736) | viral metagenome | reverse complement strand
GTGTAAGGATAACCAAAAATTTTCAAAGATTCTTTTTGAAAGTCTCCATTAGTAACTTCAAACACTTCTCCGTCAGGTCCCCAGTCAAGTTCTAACCCCATTGCAGCAATACCACGATCTGATATGGATGCTGAGGCACTTGCTGCTGAAATGACATTAATATAAGCGCCTGGAAGTACTTTGTTTTGCGTTACAAAAGTTCCGCCACCTAACATATTATTTCACCTTGCCTTTCATGTATTTTTTAATTAAATTGTCAGCTTCTACAAAGCTGTACGTTTGATCATATTTCAAAAGGACACTTGCGATATCTTTCCTATCAGCATATTTCTTGCTTTTTAACAATTGTTCTTTTGTGAATTTTGTTTCTGTTATTTCTTTCATGGGCTCACCTCGTTATCGACTGTTACATTTTCCATGTAATCAGCAATTGGTTCTTCTTTACGTACGTAAAAATTGTAATTAACAAAGAAATGCAATACCCCATCAACAATCTGATGATTCAATCTTGTACCGTGGAGCTTATCGCCATTATCTAAAGTCGCATATTCCATGGCATCATTTAATCTGTCTGCAATGTCATTCATTTCTTTATTTTTATCTTCAGTACTTGGAAAATAGTGAATATCAAAAGGCTGTTCCCTAAAATATCTTTTTCCAACTACTTGCGTTTGTGTTGGTTTTAAAAGCATAATAAAAAAACAAGGCTCATCAAATCCCTGTTTTACTGATTCATCATATATCGTATAAGCGTCACCAAATTCAAGGTTCAGCTTCTTTGAAATTGCAATTATAATATCATTTAACATCGAAAGCCTCCCCCAAATATTTTATTAGTTTTCTCTCTATAATTTGTGGTGCCTGAGAATCAAGTTCCTGTTCTGATATGGTCAACATAAACCTGCCATTTACCCACCCTTTATGGTTCCTGGTCCTATGTCCAAATTCAACATATGACGCATAATGGACCGGATTGACTATCTCAATCTGATATACATTTCCTACCCTTTCAATCTTGAGTGAGTTGGCATAAGCTTTAGCAGCTGTACCACCACCAAATACAGAAGTAGCTTCAGCTTCCTGTTCAGATTCAGAAGTCCACCCACGTCTTAAGGTACCGCCCATCATTCCTGTATGGTCAGGATATTCACCAACTGGTGTTCTTTTAATGACCTTAGCAAGAAGTCTTGCGGCAAGTTCTTTAGCAGCATCTTGACAAAATTTATCCAGGTCCATTTTAGCCAGCTTATCAATATTCTTCTGAAGCTTTTTAAGCTGTTTATAATCAACCTTTCCCCACTTTGCCATTATGCCCACCCGTCAAACAATTCAAGTATGACTTCCTGGTGTGAGCTATAAATAGCAGGCTTACCACTATTCTTATATTCTGTTGTTTCGCCATTTTGTGTGATTGTTATTTTTGAGCCTGGTTTAATTTTTAGCTCAGGAGCAATAAACAATTTTATAACCTGAACTAATACCGAACCTGTGCCGGTAGAATTCGCCTGTGATATATTTTTATAAGATAATCTGCAAGGTTCATTATTAATGACGTTACTTTCAACGTTCTTGGTAATTTTAGTTGTAGGATTCTTAACAGGTCCGTATTCTGCTACTGTACACAAACCTATGTACTGGCTTTCAACTGCCTTTCTTAACGAGCTTACCATTTGATCCGCCTGTATGTAGCAAAATTCATATTACCATGTGTTAAATAAGCAATTAAGGATTCTATCCTTTGTTCAGGTGATAATTCCCCAGTGAATTCAACTTTACTATCATCCCCTTCTTGAATACTCTTAACAATGGCTTCTAAATTGATACCAGTTAATTGACCTATACTTTTTTTACCTTGCATGAACTCCCCAACTACCATATCAACTGCAACTTCATGTAACCCTTCAGGAACAACCGATGTGTTGCATTGGTCTTTAATGTAATTTCCTACTTTTACGATGATAAAATTAATAACCCACTCATCCTCTGTTGTTACTGTATATCCGTAAGATATTAGCCTTTTTGTTACATCCTCAATCATTCAATCACACCCTATTCTTCTATTTCTTCAACTGCATCTGTTATCTTTTTTAAGATACCTTCCTTCGATATTGCTTTTCCTATGTCAATCTGATTAACTTCAGCAAATTTTATCAATTCTTCAACTGTCAATTCATCAAGATTGAATTCATCTTCAGGTTCCTCAACATCATAACCTTTAGATTTAAACCAATCAATTAAATAGGAATCGGTTGTTTCACCGACCCCCATTAAAAATGGAATTCCAGCAGAAATTCCATTGTATTGTTTATTTGGTGCGAATATTTTTGCCATTATTTCACCTTCCTATGCTTTTACTTCAACTTCCACTGTTGCAGTCACAGCTGCAGTATTAGCAAAAGGAAGTGGTAATGCGCCTAATGTAGCTGTAAATGTATATTTTGCAGCTGCGGCCTTATTATAAGTATCAGTATCAACCCATGCTGTAACTGGTACAGTTGCCTTTGCCCCACCTAAGAATGTAGCTGTCACTGTTGTAGGTAGTGCCGCAATAACAGCAGCTGCATCAGTAAAGACAGGTTCTTCGATCGTTCCACCATTTACATCCGCAATTGCATCAAAAGCGGTAATCTCAATTTTCATTAATGTAATTAATGCGGTTTCAATAGCTTCAACTAAAACATCTTTAGTCATCCCTGCAGGATCTATACCAGCATAAGGCGCAAATGTTCTTAACAATTCAACCGGTAATTTGTCCCAAGGTGATAATGAATCGGAACCTGTAACTACTGTATAACCATGTGCTGTAAACCAAGCTATTACCTTAGTATTAGCATCAGGGACAACAGCAACACCATTGATGAAATCAACACCATAGTCACAATTGTGATTTTCATTCAAAGCATATATTCTTGCCATGTTTTCTCCCTTCTTATTGAACTTTAATTTTTCTGAATACACCTGCTGCCTTTGTAGCTTTTAGTGCTACAGCTGCAACCATTTCAACTTCACCAGTCTTAACTGCTCCGGAAGTTGTAAAGTCCGGCAACCAAGATTGAACAGGTGCCACACCGGCCATTGATATACCGTGGAAGCCGTCCATACCTAATCTTGCAGCAAACAGTGAAGTTTCACCTGATACACCATCAACGGTTACTACTGGATTATTTGTACCTGCTTTGGCCCCAAAGTCCACAAATGGAATATTCCCATAATGTTCAACTTGATTGCCAAAGTTGTCCTTTGTTACCTGGTACATTCCCGCTCTTCTTGCAATCGCTCTTAACTTAGCAATCATCTTAGTGTTTCCACCAAGGAAAGAAGGGGTTCCATCTAATCCACCAAGGAACTCATCAAGCATGTCAAGGAAATACATGTAGTTTGTAGTTACCAATGCAGAAGTAGAAAGATCTATTGCAGCAAGTGTGTTATATTCAGTAGAAGATCCTGCTAATGCTTTTTCAAGACCGTCGAAAGCATCCACATCAATAGCTGAGTCTCCGTTGATAACTGTATCGTTAAACAAAGCAGCAGCAGCTTTAATTTTCTGTTGCATTTGAAGTGTAACTTCATCAGCAATACCACCCATGTTTGCGATAACACGGTCAACCTGGAAGCTTCCACCAAATACTTTAAGGTCAACAGTGTATCTTTGTTTTGATACTTCTTGAGGAGTGTACTCTGAATTAACCGCTCTGAAGTCAGCTGTTGGTTGAGTAATTAATCTAGTATAACCATAAGTTAATGTTGCCCCACCACCTGTAGGTGATACAACATCATCGAATGTCATGTTGTTGAATAAGAAATTGCTTTTTGCGAATTCATCAATAATTATTGATTGTAAATCGTCTTGCACGTTAAGTTTAGCTTGCGCCAATGTTACTGCCATAAATGTAATTCTCCCTTCGATTTTTCATATTTTTTATTCGTTGTTACTTGTTAATTTAAGCTTAATTGCTTCAGCCAGTGTAGTAGGGCCGTTTTCTGTTCCAGCCCCCCCCTTACCTTCCCCAGGCTTTACCCCTTTAAAATTTGGCTTGCCTGGTTTAGTTTCAGTGTCAAATAAAAACTTAGAATCTTCTGCTTCAGTTAACTTCTTAATCTGATCATCAAGGCCTTTGATTGTTCCATCATCGTTGAATTCAACTTTATTTATATCAATATCAAGAAGCGCTCTTGCCGCTTTTGGATTCTTAGCTTTTGATGTAGTCAGCGCGGCATTAATAGCATTTTCAGCTTTTAATTGTTTCAGTTCCGCAGCGTGAGTTTCATCTTTTGTTTTGTTCTCGGTTTGAAGTGTTTCAATCTGAAGCTTTAAAGCTTCTACATCGCCTTTTGAAGTTTTTAATGTTTCAAGTTGACCTTCCAATGTAGTTTTAGTTGCTTCAAGGTTCTTCTTTTCAGTGTTCACTTCATCAAATCTTGATTTAGGGATAAATGTTTTTAATTCCTCTGATGAAGCCGCCGCCACTTCTGTTGCTTTTGCCTCATCAAGTCCTATTGCTATTAATTGTTCTTTAGTCATTTTTAATTCCATCCTTTCAAATACATTATTTTTTCATGGTTCAGTCCATGTTATTTGTCTTGTTCTTTATCGTCTTCAATACCAAAAAGACGGCATAAAAATAAGACCTTTAACCCAAGTCTTCAGGGAGATTGAGGATCACCGCCTTTCTAACTGTCAATTATTGCGAACGACTTCCCTGCTGCCAAATACACCGAACATTCAGATCCCTTTTCATCAACATAGTGAAAGCTACTGTAATCATAACCCCTGGATATCGATGTTATTTTGTCGTATTCCTTGTCATCATATTTTACTTTCACGCCTTTGATGATTTTAGGCTTGTATTCTTTCGCCAAGCACACCACCCCCCTATAAACAATTACATTCTTGAAATGCTTTTAATATTTTAGGAAACTGAATAGCAATCCAGTCAACCATTTCCTCATTCATTGACCATGCACCATCGTATTGCATTGAGTTCCCGGATAAACCACTTTCATATAAAAAAGCATGAATTATTTCATGCCTTAAGGTCTTTTTATTGTATGCATCTAAGTTGTCTGTCATATTGTCTTTTTTCTGTTCTTCTTCAGTGTATTTTCTTACAACTATTGTTCCGTTTGGGCTATCACAATACCCGTCATAATCCTTTAGAACATCATCTTCATTGAGAAGTTTAAGCAGTATTTTATAATCCGTCCCTAAAATATTAACTTTCACATTGGTCCTCCTATATTATTGCAATAAAAAACCCTGGATTGCTCCAGAGCTTTTAAAACATTACTTGTATTAATAATTTATATAATTTTTCATCCATTTTCAATAAACTTTTCTTATCGTCTTTGAACTGCACAGCTACTTGATATGTTCCTTTTTCTTTAGCACTTAATCCGCCTGCTAATGCACCCACAGGTCCGAGCAGCGCTCCACCAATAAGACCTTTAACTGCTCCGCTTGCCGCAGACTTTCTATGCTCATCCGTTACAACTTCATAAGATTCTACTGTCTCTTTATTAATTCGTATTTTCTTAATTCCACGTTTTAGTACAATATCACCTTTTAGGCCACCAGGTTGAATTAACCATCCAGGATAATCCCCAGCTATAACATAATTAGCCATAACGTTACCTCCCTTTGGTAATATTATACCCATAATTTAACTGTATTACAAATTATTTTATAAATTGTTCATACCATTCATGATATTTCATATTCCCGTCAACATAATAGGTCTTTCCATCAGCCCCTCTTGCAGCTCTTTTGCTATAATTATCATCAAACCAAGGAACTGTTGTTGTCCTGCACCAAACATGGAAAGGTGGAGCTGTAACACCTATCTGATAATCTTTCATATCAATTACTTCACCATCTAAGTCCTGGCATATATCTGAGGTTCTACTGTCAAGTGTTGCAACTACTTCAAACTTTTCTACATCAAGATCATTGAAACATTTCTGTTGTGCTGCGCTTGAGAAGAATGCCGATTCTGTCATTACAAGTCTACCGGCTTTATAAGTGGCAGCTCTTTTAGTATCAGCCCCTAATAGTTCCTTTACAGCTTTAATGATATCCTTTGGGCTTTCCCCTCTGATTATGCTTTGCGTTAATTCAGTGTGCAATTTATTAACCAGGTCAGTCTTATTAGCCCATATGCGATCACTAAAAGTTTTATTATCAGTTGTCCAAGGTTTAAATATTATGTTTTTAAGTTCTTCTTTACTGAACCTGTGCAAGTCCCAACCTATATTGAACCCTTTATTTATTTCAAATGCCGTATGATAATATGTATTGTCAAATGACCTTTTTAAGTGTTCTTCTACACCAACAAGTTGACCATCATATAAAGTCTCAAGTTGATGCTGCATTTGGATCTGTAGTGCCTCAAGCCTGGATATATGAACTCTTATTGAAGCATTTTCCAGCTCTTTCATCCATTGCTGGTTAATAGCATTCTCTTTACCAAACTTAATGTATTCTTGAACAGTCCAGTGAAATTCTTCAAGTTCGTCAATTCTAAGCCTCTTCTTTGCCTGTTGGAATGTCAATTCATTATTATCTGCATATCTTCCATACCACTTATTTATTTCATTCTCAAGTCTGTTGGAAGCCGCTTTATATTGTTTGCTTAAATCCGCATAAAACTGTAAGTCTGTTTTTTCCTGTGATTCTTTGATTAATATTAATCTACGTTGCCAGTACTTTCTATTCTTCTCCGGCATGATTATCACCACCCGGAGGGTTATTTAATGACTGACCATATATGTCCATTATCTCATCTTGTTTTTCTTCCTTGATACGTTTTAGCTCTTCAACATTATCATTGATCCAAGGATGCTGTGAAACAATAGTTTCATTTGAAATAACACCGCCTGAGTTTTTACAGTTAGTGATTGCTTCAGTCTCATTAATCAAAACATCACGGTTAAATATAATGTCTACTTTTTCATTAGTGAAATCACCCTTCCCGGTATTAGTTAAGTGAATATTAATAAACCATAAGAGTTCTTCAAAAGATGCTTGCCATTCTGTTTCCATTCCGTTTGCATCCAGGTCAATATCGGAATACATTGATTGAATGTTCATCTGGTTAGGATTGTTATTCATTCTTTCATCTTTTGCATCATAACCCCTTGCATTCTCAATTAATGCTTTTTTGAATATGTCCAATATTGCCTTATAGTTCTCGGAATTAACTTCAACTGTTAATGTATCAACTGATCCATCAGCGCCATCTACTGTTTTTACTTTTACTGCTCCATATTGTGCCAAGTTACGTCTGAACTCACCCAAATTAGTTCCATCATAATTTTTAAGTATTAATATTGTATTCCTGGCATCTTCCTGCATGTTGTTCTGAAAGTCAGAAATAATTGTGTTAATACCATCTTGTAAGCACTTAACACGCTTTATCAATGGAATCTCTTTATTATTATATTTAAAAGCTATAACCGGAACCTTCTCCCAGTTCAATCCTGTTTCTTTACCTTCATTATCCTCAATTATCAAATGAGTTGATGACGGATGTTCAACATCAGGAATTAGCTTATTTTCTTTTAATTCATATCTTTCAATTCCATCAACGGTATATATTTCAACTTTTTCAATCAGAACTTCTCTTGCGCCTTCATATGCTTCTACCTGATAAATACGGATAAAGCAGTCAAGCTCTGTGTGTTCCTGGTCCTTCCAAAACGGAAGCCCTTCACTTGGGTAGAATATCTTAAAAGCTATATCACCATTGTCATTGTAGTATGGATACAAATAGGCAATACCGCCATTGAATGAGCTTTCACCTAAGTTGTTAAGTGTTCGCTGAAGCTTCTTATTAAATATTAAATCCAGCTGGTCAGCATAGCTTGTGTTCTCAGTCTTAAATGTTATAGGTTTACCCAGTAGATAGTTTGTCTTCTGGTCAACCATTTTAGCATACTGATTGTCCACTATCTTGTTATTAGGAAGGTTAGTAACCTCAACAAGTGAACCGTCTTCACCAATAATCTCCCGTTTTCTGTTTAGAATATCCTGATCACCATTGTAATATTTTTCACCGATGATCATATCTTTTCTTTTCTGAGACTTCTTAAACTTCTTTATTTCAGCTTCAAAGAATTCCAATCTTGTCATTGAAGTCCTGGCTGAATTCTTTATGTTAAAAATATTAAAATCAAACATGTTTTTCACCCCTTAATCAAAACTAAATGTACTACCTTGACCAACTTTTTCAGCTATACCAGTTGTACAGTCAGGCGCATCATCATGTAGGTTCTTACCTTCTTTCTGATACTTATTCATATCCTCATGATATTCAGGCCATCTGTCAGCCCAATTTATCGGAAAATAAATATGATCCATAACCCAGGTTGAATTGGATAGGATCCTTGACTGTTTATTCTTTGATTGGTGGAATGGTTGAATTCTTGTTTTATTACTCTTGTGTTTATTTCTCATTATTCTTTCAACCGATCTAGCAAAACCTCTACCACCATTATTTGATTCTATATCAGCTATATCAACCTCATCCTCATACATCATTTTTGCTTGTGCCGGCTCTGTTACTTCCATACTTTCTTTTGTATATAAAATGTTAAGCACATAGGCCTCTTTGTTGTATTCTAAATAATCTATGCTGCAATGATAATCATCACCGGTGTCAGCTGTATCTGTGTAGTTCTTGATTGCTGTATATAACAAGTTGCCTTTTTCATCCTGAGGAAGCTTTGTATAAGTTTTAAACCTCGTATACAAACGCCCTTTAATATCAATCGGTTCCTGTTGGTAGTTAGCACTAAATATATCAATACCCATTGCTTTTTTCTTGTTATCAGCAGATCTCTTTGAAAGAATTTCAGGACAAAGCATTGAGCCATCTTCTTGTATTGCTTTCATAGTTATATGTCTTAACTTGGCACCAGTTTCAGTGAAGTGTTTTAATGCTCTTCCGGCAAGGTCCTCACTATGCCACCTGGTCATTACTATAAGTATCTTGCCACCTTCTTCAAGACGTGACAACATAGTATTAGTAAACCATTGCCAATGCTTTTCAAGTACATCTGCGTTGTTTGCTTCAAGGGCAGATTTAATTAAGTCATCCAAGAGCATAAAAGAACAACCGAATCCTGTAGCGGTACCAGTAGGTGAAGTTGCCAGGTAGTTATTATATCCACCCTCCAGTGACCATAAGTTCATGGCACCATCACCGCGTTTTATTTTAGTGTCAGGGAAGATATCAGAATAAACAATCTTATTTTCATCTGCTTTTTCTTCCTGGATGTTATTTCTAACACTTTTTGAAAACATAGTTGATAGGGTTTCGTTATAAGATCCTGTCATTATCTTTTCTTCTTTATTTTTACCAAGGATCCATTCAACTAACAGCCCCGCAGTTCTTGATTTACCGTGCCTCGGAGGAAGATTTACAATTGCAACCTCATCATCACTTTCATAGAAGTCTTGGAGGTCATTGCAAAATTCAACTAAAAATGGTCTATCTTTCTTGTAAAAGTTAGGCGCTTTAACATTGCAATAATAAAAGAACTCACGTTTTGCGAGCCCTATCTTAGCATGCTTTTTTATTTCCGCTTTAGTCATCATCCTGGATCAGCTTCTTTAACTCTTCTGTTGTTAGTCCGTCAAAAGGATTTTGCGTCTTGCTTGTTATCTCTAATTTATCACTATACATGTCTGCCATTTCAAGTAACACCTTCCCGTGCTGAAAGCTTCCTCTTAAAGCTGCTGTTATAAAAGCATTAATAACCGGCGCAACAGATTGTTGTACAAGGTTAGCCGATTCTTGTTTATATAGTTCTACAAATCCAGGCTTTGAAAAGGCTTCATAATAGACTGGGCGAGTACATTTTGCAAGTTTACAGATGTCAGTTATTGACTTCATCCGATTTTGTGGATTTATCAACACTTCAAGTAGGTTTTTTTCTTTATCTGTAAGGTTCGCATTTGTAAAGTTTTGTAAAGTATCCATCTATCAACCACCTCCTAATATATCTGGAAGATCCTTATCAGGAAAATTCCAATCAAGCCCGTATTTTTCTAATATATCACTAAAGTCTTCTATGTCATGCGGTACTATCTTTAACCCTTTTTCTCCTATTCCTATATGCTTTAATTCATGATACATTAATATCTTTAATTGATTCTCATTTAAGAACCCAGTATTTTGTTCATAAAATGTAATAATAAAGTCATAAGGTAGGTAAGCTTTATACACCTCAAGCACTTTACGGCAATCAGCGTATATCATCTTCTCTCCTCGTTTTCTTTCCTGGCTGATTACATAACCTATTTTAATACCCCAGCCCTTTATAAAACCAAATTCTGGATATTTTTTAATTATTTTATCTGCCAGGAATCTAAGTTCCCTATTAGGTTCTGCTTCACGTATGCCCATTTGTTTTTTCAAATTACGAACCCTAACAGTTTTATCTCTATAATTCTGCTCTTTCCATATCTGATAAAGTTCATCAAAGGCAGCACATGCCATTTCGCAGTCATTCTTATAAAGACATTTATTGCATATTGAATTTAATGGCATGTGTTCACCTTCCTTTCATAAATTAATTCGCCCACCCCAACCCTATACGGTTTCATCAGTCCGTATCATCACAAATAATTTCAAAAGAAAGACACCGCTTTTTAGCTGCAATGTCTTTTTAGGAGGTTAAAATGAAAACCTATATGCCTATTCTTTTAGGCTTCGCCTATTATACAGTATATTTCATAAAGTGCCCTCGAAACTACCATCTTTATACCATTTATCATTTCTTGTTCATGATTAATACTTTTCTATTATCCAAAGTATTATTAAAACTATCCCCAGTATAATAAATTGAATCCATATTGGACTTAACACCCACCACC
>UZAT01011760.1_pt1 | contig 10895 bp, 11 predicted proteins | sample 2160861 | NCBI WGS metagenome assembly UZAT01 (sample SAMEA5138306, study PRJEB28736) | viral metagenome | reverse complement strand
CCTGTTATCTTGTTTCCAAGTTCAAAGTCAACGATATCATATTTTGTGCATAAGTCCCAGTGAGGAACTGCTCCTTCGTAGAGCTTTGGTATTTCTCCATAATTAGATTCTATAATATTATCTTCGGCTGTTTTCCCTTTTGGCACAGAAGAGTGGGGAAGGTTAGGGATTGAAAGTAATAGGTCTTCAATTTCTTTTTCCTTTTCAACCATTTGAACTTCTAATTCTTTGGAGGAGTCTTTTAAATTAGCAACTTCTATTTTTGCATTTTCAGCTTCTAACTTAGAACCCTCCTTCATAAACTTACCTATAACTTTCGATTTAATGTTTAGGTCTGCCTTTATATCTTCTAATTCCTTTTGAACTTGGCGTTTTTTTTCGTCTAAAATAAGAAGAGTATTTATTTTTTCTTCAGCGTATTTAAAATTCTTTACTTTTAAAAGTTCAATAACGTTTTCTTTATCAAGCCTTATTTTGTTAATCTCTAACATACTATGTTTATATCTATATTGTTTAAAAGAAATCTAATTGTTTATAATGTTGGTCTATCGAAAAATGGGCTTTTGCCCGAAACCGAAAGTGGAATTGCAAAGCCAAAATCAATATCTTTTCCAAAATAACCTAATGCCTTTGCTGCAGCTCCAACTGAATACATAACCCTACTATCAACCCTATTATCAGCAGCAATTGAAGTAGCACTTCCAACAGCAATGCCTAAATCGTGAGAGTTAAAGACGCAAGGGCAATTTGATTTTTCTATTTTTTCTGCACAAGTAGGATAGCCGCATAGTCCGCAGTCTAATTCTAATGGATTACTTTTAGTTCCTATCAGTACAATTGCTTTTGCATTTAATATAGTTTGAGAATCACGTAAAAAGAATGATTGATTGTTCTCTTCATACATCTTTAATGTTTTGTCAGAAAGCTTAATTATATCATCTTTTGTTATGGTTACAATAACAAGATTGTCTCTTCCTCTTGCTTTTGGAGCAGTACGGGCTGCAATCATAATTGATTTTGCAACTTCCAAAATGTGATTTTCTCTAATATCTTCTTCTTTATATATCATTTGCTATTATTTCTTAAGTATATGCTTAACAAGTTTTTCAACCGCAAGTCCTCTATGGCTTATCTTATTCTTTTCTCCTAAATTCATTTCAGCAAAGCTTTCGCCATAACCATTCGGGATAAAGACAGGGTCATAACCAAAGCCTCCTTTTCCATAACGTTCTGTTGTAATAGAGCCCTTGCAAGTTCCTTCGAAGAAATATTCCTTTCCGTCTTCAATTAAACAAATAACTGTTGTGAAAGATGCCTTACGATTAGTCTTCCCATCCATTTCCTCAAGTAGCTTATCAATATTATCTTCAAAGCTACATCTTTCTCCTGCATAACGTGCTGAATATACACCAGGCTCACCATTTAGAGCTTCAACCTCAAGTCCGGTATCGTCTGCAAAACAATCTTTTCCAAATTTATTATAGATATATTGAGCTTTTTGCTGAGCATTACCCTTCAAGGTATCACAAGTTTCAGGGATATCTTTCTTATGACCTAATTCCCTTAAAGTAACTAGCTTGATTGAGCTTCCTAAGGCTTGACTTATTTCTTCAACCTTATGCTTATTGTTGGTTGCAATGATATATTCTTTCATTATAATCTATATTTTAAGGGGCAAAATTACAAAATATATAATTTGTATTAGAAAATACTATAAATAACTTATGATATGAGATTGTTTTTGTAATGAAAAGTCTTAATGAAACATTTGTTTTAAATATGATTTCTTGTCTATTTCTTCAGGCATGTGATATATACTCACATAAGAAACTCCCATGGCAAAAAACTTAGGTTGAGTTTCTGGTTCTGAGGTTGTAGGGGTTGTTGTATTTGTTTCTGTTGGCTCTTGGTCCTGTTCAAGGTTTGTTGTATTTATATATTGTACAATATATACATCTTTATTTGACTCCCAAACTTCTACACAAAAGAACATTGAATACTTATTAGCATTAAAGGCACTTTGAAAACTTGATTGTGATGTATATCCCTCTCCAAAGAAAGAATCAATCATTCCGTTATAAGTAAATCCTGGAACATTATTTGTTGCATCAATACATTCTCTTTGGCAAAACTCATAGTTAGAGAGCGAATTATTTACTGTATTCCCTTTCTTGGCAATATCTGCCTTATAAACAATATTAGTAGCTGGATTGACACTTAATGTATATACTAGTGTTGTATCAGAATTGTGAAAGCCATGTTGTATTTCTTCTAAATCGATTTGATCTATCATCAATTCAAATCCTTTGGACTCTAACTGAGTCTTTGCTTGGTTATAGTTTAATCCAACATATGTTTTAGATTCTTGTAATGAAATATTTACATAAGATTGATTGGTTGCAGCAGTATCTTTGTCTTCCTTACAAGAATTGAACCCAATAATACTAAAGGCAATTACTAATAATGTGATAAATTTTTTCATAAGGTTTTGTTTTATTTATATTTGATAAAGCAAAGATAGAAGTTTCTATTTAATATAAGTCCAAATTTCTTTTTCTGAGCCAAGATAAGTGAATATATATTTTGGGTAGAAGCTATCTTTATTAATAATAATTGGATTTGATGGCTTGACTTCATTGGTTTTAGACTTAGCAATGCTAGCTCTTGATATCAACTCTTTTTCTTCAAAATAATCAGTGTAAATTGTTTTGTTTTCATTTAACCAAAAATCAAATTTTTCTTGGCTTACCTCTGATGCTCTAAAGGTAATACCTGAATTCTCTTGTCTTTGTTTGTATGCATATATGTTGTCAGCTGCAACTTTATCTTTTAGAATAAAAACTGCATTAGGTTGGTCAATCATAAGATTAACAATCTCTTGGTTGGAGTTAAGTTTCATATTTGCCATAGGAATAAGAGCAAAGAAAAGGTTAAAAACGTACATGAAGATTCCAAGACCAAGTAACGCCCTACTTAAATATTCAAAGTAATAAACTAATAACAAAATAATTAGGAAAGGCAGAATTACCATAAATTCTGCATTCCCATTTGAAAAGGCAGCAAATGCAAAATGAAGAATTAACATTACCCAACAATACCTAACAAAGCGCCTTTCTTGAAAGATGGTTAATTGTCTCTTCTTCAACCTAAATAAATATACTATTCCATAAACCAAAAAGCCTAACGCAATACTTATAGCAATTATGCTTATTGTAGGATATAAATAAATAAACTCAAAGACATATCCATGAACCTGGATAAAGGTTCTAAAAAAGCTTATTGCTGAAAGGATAATTACATTAACAAGAATAGGCATTTCAGCATTGGAGTTCTTGTAGTCGTGGAAAACAAAATTCATTAAAGCATTAAAGCTCAAACTTCCTTCTTGGCAATAAACAACAATCATATAAACAATTGGTATGATTAGGCTGATAAGAATATATTGAATGATATATCTTCTTCTGCCATTAAAAATAAATATAAGGAAAGAGGCAAGCCATGCAAATATTACAATTTGGTGGAACAAACAACCAATGGCAAGAGTTAAAGCAGATAAAACCACCTTATAGTCTCTGTTTCTTATTAGGAAGCTTTGAACGAAATTCATTGCCAAAAGAGTGAAAAAAAGAGGGATGATATAGCATTCGTTATCAATTGCAAAACGTTGAAAGCCAAAACAGGCACCAAGAAAAACAATAGATGCAGCAATTAGCTTTTCGTTAGAATGTATCCTATGCATTATTACTCTAAAAACAATTAAACACCCCATTGCAAACAAAACATTTACAAATTGAAATATCTTTATTGGGTCTATGTCTAAGGATTGGAAAGGTAAGTATATTAAATATCCCAACCCACTATAAAGAAGATGATGTGGACGGAAAAGTTCAAGACCTGTTATAGAAGAAAAGGCATTAGAATAAGAATCTGAAGTAGGATTATTGGATAAAAATAGAAAATAAATTAATCCGAAATAGATAATTATCAACCAAGAATAGTTCCTTTTTAAATAGCTTATCATGATATTTCAATGTTTTGAATAGGCAAAGGTAATAAAATAAAATAAAAACGTACATTTGCAAAGATGATTAAGCAAGAAGATATTTCGAAAATACTCGATGCAACTGAAATAGTTGATGTTATAAATGCCTTTGTACCATTAAGGAAGAGAGGGGTAAACTATATTGGTAATTGTCCTTTTCATAATGAAAAAACACCTTCTTTTACGGTTAGCCCTTCAAAAGGAATTTTTAAGTGTTTTGGATGTGGAGAGGCAGGGAATTCAGTTAATTTCTTAATGAAGCATGAGCATTACTCTTATCCTGAAGCCTTACGCTTCCTTGCAAACAAGTATGGAATAGAAATTCAGGAAGAAGAACTAACAAGCGAAGCAAAAATACTTCAAGATGAGAAAGAAGCCCTTTTCCATGTAACTGAATTTGCTCAAAAGTATTTTGCAGATATTCTTTTTAATGACCAAGAGGGTAGGAACATCGGATTAACTTATTTTCGTGAAAGAGAACTTACAGAAGAAACAATTAAACGTTGGGGTTTAGGTTACTCTAAAGATAAATGGTCTGAATTTACTGAGCATGCTAAAAAGAATGGCTATACCGAAGACATATTGATTAAGGCAGGACTTACAATAGCGAAAGAGGAATCACATGTTCAATATGACAGGTTTCGTTCTAGGATAATGTTCCCTATATATAATATTGGAGGACGCCCCTTAGGTTTCACAGGAAGGGTTCTTAGTTCAGAAAAAACTAAAGCAAAATATGTAAACTCTCCAGAAACAGATATTTATTCTAAAAGCAAGGTGCTATTTGGGCTTCATTTGGCAAAGAATGCAATAGTAAAACAAGAGCTTTGTTATTTGGTTGAAGGGAATATGGATGCAGTTATGCTGTCTCAAAACAATGTTGAAAATGTTGTTGCAACATCAGGAACATCCCTAACCATTGAGCAAATAAGACTAATAAAACGATATACCAAAAACGTAACAATACTTTACGATGGCGACTCTGCAGGAATTAAAGCAGCGTTTAGAGCAATTGACCTTTTCCTTGAAAATGGATTAAACGTAAAGATTGTTTTGTTTCCAGACGGAGAAGACCCAGATTCCTATTGCAAGAAACTTCCTCAAGAAGAGTTTAAGGCATATATAACAAATGAGGCAAAGAACTTTATCTTATTCAAAACACATCTCCTCTTAGATGAGGCAAAGGACGACCCTTTCAAAAGAAGTGCTTTAATAAAAGAAATACTAAATACAATTAGTTTCATTCCTGATAATATTGAGAAAGCTGCCTATGTGCAACAATGCTCCTCAATTCTTAATATGAAGGAAGAACTTCTTAATAATGAACTCAACAAAGTATTAAGAGAAAGATATTTTAAACAGAGAAAAGAAGACAAGCCAAAACTTGACCAGCCTAAAACCGACCTTCCTCCTGATGATTTCTTTCTTCCATCCGATGATGGCTCCACTTATATTTCTTCACCAAATGCAGAAAAGCAAATTTTGTCTTCAACCTTTCCTGACGAGGCACAAGAAAGAAAAATAATAGCACTCCTTCTAAACTATTCTGATAAAGAAACAACGCAAACAGTTATTGGAGAAGATGGGGAGAAGAAAGATGAAAATTACTTAGTTGCGGCGTACATAGTTGGTGATATTACAACTGACCAAATCTGCTTTGACAATCAATTATACCAAAAGATATTCAATATATATAAAGATTATATTCTTGAAAAAGGAGAAATCCCTGAACTAAATATATTCACCAATAATCAAGAGAAGGAGATTCAAAACCTTGCAACCACCCTTTTAATTAATAACTATTGCATTAGTGGTTTATGGGAATCGAAATGGAAGATGCTAACTCCTGACCCAGAGTCTTCTGAAAGACTTAATTTAGATGTAAAGGAAAGCCTTTTGAGCTTAAAGATACACAAGTTAGAAAAGAAGATAAATGCCGTAAAAGAAAAGCTAAGAATAGAAGACGACCTTGACAATCAGCTTATTCTATTATCGGAACAAAAAACTCTTGAGAAGATAAAACAAATCATTTCTACCGAATTAAACCGAATAATTACAAGGTAAAAACACAAGACTAAGTACGGGGAAAATGAATCGCTGAAAGAAAAAATTAAAACGCTGATTCAGTAAATTAAAACGGCGAAAGGATTTCTTGAAACGGCGAAAGAAAAACCTATAATATTGTTTTGATTATTAGCTTTATGTCACTTAAAAAACTTCTTGTCTGAATATAGTTAAGGCTTAGGGAAAGCTTCTTTGGCATAATCTCTTTTATGTAATATTCCTCTGGATTATCACTTTGTGAAAGAAGGTCGTTTTCATTCCTATAAGTTATAGACGCTATATCGGTTATGCCTGGCCTTACCTCTAAAACATGTTTCTCTTTTTCTGAGTATAAATCAACGTATTTCCTAACCTCTGGTCTTGGACCCACCAAAGACATTTCTCCCTTAATAACATTGATTAACTGAGGTAATTCATCCAATTTATATTTCCTAAGTGCATATCCTATCTTTGTCACTCTTGGGTCTCTTCCGTCTTTGCCAATCGACAATAAACCTTTTTTATCTGCATCAATTACCATTGAGCGAAACTTATAAACCTTGAAGTCTTTATTGTTTTTCCCCACCCTTGTTTGTTTGTAAAATACGCCGCCTTTACTTTCTATACCTATTACTAATGCTATAATAATAAACAAAGGACTAAGAACGATTAGTCCAAAGAAGGATGCAAAGAAATCAAATAACCTTTTCATTTTAAAGAGTTATTGCATAATATCCCTCTATAAGGTTCTTAACCACATAATCTATTTCTTGATTAGTTAGCTGAGGATAGATTGGCAACGAGATTTCTCTTTTATATGTTTCGTAAGCAATAGGGTGGTCTTCTATCTTATAGCCCATGTTTTTGAAAAGAGTAAGCATTGGCATAGGAATATAATGAACATTAGTTGCTATACCTTTATCAGCCATATATTGAATCAGCTTATCTCTTTGGTCTTCTGTAATTGGGTTAATTCTTAAAGCATATAGGTGATAAGACGTTGTTAAGTTATCTTTGTCTTGTTGAGGGAGTATAGCCCAGTGATATTCTTTCAATAGTTCTGAGTATCTTTCATATACCCTTTTTCTTTCTCCAAGGAGGTAATCGTATTTCCTGAGTTGAGCTAAGGCTATTGCTGCATTTACATCTGGCATATTAATTTTCATGCCATGAGCAATAATATCATAGCGCCAAGCTCCTGCTTTAGTTTTGGTAAAAGCATCTTTAGTCTGACCATTAAGAGATAATATTCTTAATTCTTTATATGTTTCATCATTATCAAAAGGCTGAGGAAGGTTCAAACAAATTGCTCCACCCTCAGCTGAGGTTAGGTTTTTAACGGCATGAAGTGAAAGAACACTTACATCAACCATTTGAGCAATTGTTTTGTTTTGAAGGGTTGCTCCAAGAGAATGAGCAGAGTCGGAAAGAACCATGATTCTTGCGAATTTCTTTTGATTATCAGATTCTGTAACGAATTGTTCTACTATTTCTTTTGAACAAACTAATTCCATAATCTTTTCGTAATCACAAGGAACGCCACCTAAATCGACAGGGATTATTGCTTTTGTTCTTGGAGTTATGGCTTGCCTTATTTTCTCAACATCTATTGTAAGGTTTCTTGTTATATCAACCATAATAGGTTTTGCATTTGCATCCATAACCGCCATTGCTGTTGCACAATAGGTATAGGAAGGAACAATAACTTCGTCTCCTTCCTTAAGTCCCAACCAGCGAAGCATCAAAATTGTGCCACTTGTCCAAGAATTAACACAATTAACTCTCTTTGCCTTACAATATTCTTGTAGGCCTTGTTCTAAGGCTGCAACTTTTGGACCTGTTGTTATCCAGCCAGAATTAAGACTATCGGTTACCTCTTTAATAACATCTTCGTCTATAAAGGGAGGTGCAAAAGGAATATTCATTATTTTAGATTGACATTATTTCTTTTTCCTTCATAACAAATAAATCCTCTGTGCTTTTGATTTCTTTCTCGGTAATTGCTTCTATTTCTTTTTCAACAACCTTTATTTCATCCTCTGAAACTCCTTGATCTTTTGATTTCTTTATCTTATCAATTATTCCTCTTCTAACATTTCTTATGCTTACTTTTGCATCTTCAACTTCTGCTTTTGCTACCTTAACAAGCTCTCTACGTCTTTCTTCTGTTACAGGAGGAAGAGTTATGCGTAACATATCGCCTTCGAACTTTGGTGTAAAACCAAGGTTAGCTGCTAAAATTGCTTTATCAATTGGAGATAGCATTGCCTTTTCCCAAGGTTGGATAATGATTTGTTTTGCATCAGGAGTAGAAACGTTTGCAACCTGAGACAGGTCAGTCATGTTACCATAATAATCTACTTTTATTCCCTCAAGCATAGAAGGAGATGCTTTACCTGCTTTGATTTTATGTAATGAGCCTTCAAGGAATTTAACTGCCGATTGCATATTCGTTGTACACTCTTGTATCAAAATTTTTGATGAATCTGTCATAATATATTGTTTTTTTTATTTAATTCTTGTTGCTGTTCTTTTGTAGGATTCTACTTGATTTGTTTCGGTTGTGATAGTAAAATTAAAGTTAATCTTATCTTTGTTTACTAAAACTCCAGTCCCTTTCATTTTATCTTTACCTATTGTTTCCTCAAAAGAAGCTGTTGTGGTAACTACTTTTGCTTTTATTTTCAGACTTGAATAAAGTCCAAATAAATCACCATTTATTATTATTTGTCTATTGTCGTTAGGGTCAATCTGAATTGTACCGCTATTGGATTTTGTAGGATTTTCGTTATTTTTAGCTTGAGGGAAATTAATATCCTCGTTAAGTTGCCAACTACCATTCCAATCCTCAGATGCCAATGATTTATCATCTTGACAAGACACAAAGCTCAGCGATATAAAAGCAAATAAGACACCCAGTAGGGCAATAATTTTATTTTTCATTTCTTTAGTTATATTATTGTTTTAATGTGCAAATATAAGAATATAACCCTAATTCATATACAAAAAGTGTCGAAATAATTCGATGATAAGTAATATTTGAGTAATTTTGAAGCTTGAAAAAAGAAAGAACGATGATAAGAAAACAAATTCCGAATACAATTACTCTTCTAAATTTGCTATGTGGAATAATGGCTATCTATACCCTATACACAACAGAAAGCCTAATCATACCTTCTGTTTTGGTTATTCTCGGAGCTGTGTTTGACTTTATGGACGGCATGGCTGCAAGAGCCTTAAAGGCATATTCAGAATTAGGAAAAGAGCTCGATTCTTTGGCAGATGCTGTAACTTTTGGAGTAGCTCCAAGTCTAATTACAGTTGATTTACTTCAAGAATTTGCTATCTTAAATCCTTTTCTATCAAAATACCCTTTCTTAGTTTTTATTCCTCTTTTCATGGCTCTAATGTCAGCATATAGATTAGCAAAATTTAATATTGACACTCGCCAAACAATGGGATTTATTGGTGTTCCTACCCCTGCAAATGCACTTATTTGGATTTCTCTACCAATAATATATTACCTTGAAACAAATTCAATTCACCTTTGGGGAATAGGCAGTCAAGCATTTTACACAAACCTCACAGCAGTTTTATTAAGCCCAATAGTTATTCTTTTTGGCTCAATCCTAATGTCTTTCTTGCTTGTTGCAGAGCTAAATCTTTTTGCCTTAAAGTTTAAAAACTTTAGGTGGAAAGACAATAAAGAGAAATTTGTCTTCCTAATAACTGCATTATTACTTATATTTGCATTTAATTTATATTCAATTCCGCTTATAATAATAGTTTATATAATAGAATCACTAATCATTAACAAAATAAAGAAATGAAATTTATTGCTGAAATCGATGTAATGCCATTAAAGGCTTTGTTAGACCCTCAAGGAAAAGCTGTAACTTCTTCAATGGGGAATATCGGACTAGAACAAATATCTAATGTTAGAATAGGTAAACACATAACTCTTGAGGTTGAAGCTTCCACAAAAGAAGAAGCAAGTACTTTGGTTGATAGTGCTTGTAATCAATTGCTTCATAATCCAGTAATGGAGCATTACGAATTCAAACTTATTGAGGCATAAATGATAAGCAGGTCATTAGACATTGCTATTGCTGACTTTGATTATGCTTTGCCAGATTATAGAATTGCAAAGTTCCCTCTCCCAGAAAGAGATAAGGCTAAGCTTTTAGTTTTAAAAAATGAGGCAATTTCAGAGATACCATTCTTTGAGTTGCCTCAACTTTTAGATAAGGATAGCTTATTAATATATAACGACACAAAAGTTGTTCATGCAAGGCTATTCTTTAAGAAAGATACAGGTTCAGTAATTGAAGTTTTTTGTCTTGAACCAACCGAGCCAAACGAAATCCAAATAGCTTTTGCACAGAAAGGATTAGGAAGATGGAAGTGTTTTGTTGGAAATAACAAGCGATGGAAAAGTGGAATACTAAGAAAAACTATTGAATTCGAAGGAAAGACAATTGAGCTTTGTGCTGAAAGAGAAGAGCAAGTTGATAACGCATTTATAGTTAAATTTACTTGGACAAAAGAGTATTCCTTTGCTGAAGTTTTGGCACTTATGGGCGTTATTCCACTTCCTCCATATTTGAATAGGGAAGCAAGGAAAGAGGATAACGATGATTACCAAACAATTTATGCAATTGAGGAAGGCTCGGTTGCAGCACCAACTGCTGGACTACATTTTACAGATAAAACATTCTTAGACCTTAAAGAAAAACAAATAAACTCTAGTTTTGTAACTCTTCATGTTGGAGCAGGAACTTTTAAGCCTGTTAGCACGGATTCAATTTCT
>UZAT01578865.1_pt1 | contig 10918 bp, 7 predicted proteins | sample 2160861 | NCBI WGS metagenome assembly UZAT01 (sample SAMEA5138306, study PRJEB28736) | viral metagenome | reverse complement strand
TCGAAGAGACCTTCTCGGATTATAAAAATAATCTTTTGAATTATGGTAGAAGTAATAGAAATGCTAATGGTGAGTATCTTAACATTGGTAAGTCTGGCCAAGTAATTCAAATGGGTGCAGGGCTAAAAGAGCAATGTGAGTATGGCAATACTATGTATGTAAACTCTCCTACTCTTAAAATGATTGAAGATGCTCTAATGGAAATTTCTATTGGTAAACTTTCTCCAGCTAATTCTAAAGTTATCTTGAAGACTGGTATGAGGGGGGCTACTAAATTCCATAAGGATGTATTGAATACTGTAAGTGGATGGCAAGCCTTTAGTTTCTTTGGTGGAAATGGTAATGTTAATACAGTTAAGTCTGTACCAAGCCCTTTGCATGACAATGCATTATCTGCTGGGTTCCAATTTGTAGAATACAGATCACCTAATGGTGTTACTTTAAGTATTGATATAGACCCATCTAAAGATGACCCAATTAGAAATAAAATACCGCATCCAGAAGGTGGCCTAGCCTCTTCGTATGAGTATGATATTCTAGCTTTGGGTACTCCAGATACTCCTAACATTCAACTTGCAAGAGTTAAAAATAGACCAGACTTGAGAGGTTACCAATGGGGGTTACGTAATCCTTATACTGGAGCTATGAACAACGATAATATGTCTTTTAGCGAAGATTCAGCTTCAATGCATATGATGGCTACACTTGGAGTTTTTGTACTTGATCCTACAAGAACTATGAGCATTAAACTAAATATGCTATCTTAGCATAATAATTATATATGGGGCGGAGTAACATTCGCCCTATATTAACTAAATTTTAATAGAGGGAAAAAATGGAAGAATTAGATATTGATTTAACAAAAGAGGATGTTATACCAACTCCTATACAAAAAACAAAAAGCAAAGGAAAAAAGCCTGTGTATGATACAACTAAAATAGAATTCAATCAAGATGAATTAACTAGTTGCCTTAGAAATGAGGTTATAATAGTTAGATTTATTAAGCGTTCTACTGGCTTGGTACAAAATCCAAAACATTTATTGTTCGGTGGTTTAGCTGAAACTGCTAAACGTACATTTTCTGTACCATTACTAACTACTGGGACACTTAAAAATGTATTAACAAATGATGAAAAGGATTTTTTAGAGCAGTACATGGGGTTACCAAGTAACTCGCTCTCTGTGTATAATAAAGTAGATAATTATTGGAAAGACTTATTAATATCATTAGGTAAGGAAGATACATATTTGAACTTATCTGATGCAAATGATTATATAAAGTACAAAGTATTATTAGCTAATACAGATACAATAGCCCCTACTTGGGAAGCATATTTAAGTTACCCAAAAATGTCTTATCAATATGTTTTAGTTGGGGAGGATGATATGACTAATAGCGAAAAAGGAGCTATGGATTTAGGAATGAAGGCTACAGAATTATTTGCTAAGATTATGAATAACAAGCAAGCTTTAAGAGTAGTTTTAGAAATTATGGAAGGAAAGGCTATATCTGCCTCAACCAAATTAGATTATCTTAAAGGCCAAGTTTATAAACAATCTACAACTAATCCAAAATTATTTGTAAAGTTAGTAGATGATCCATTTTTAGATACTAGGGTGCTAATTAGAAACGCAGTAGATACTAGTTTGATTCGTAGACGTGGTGATTTTTATTTCTTAGCGAAAGATAATTCTCCATTATGCAGAGCTAACGAAGATCCTACTTTACCAAATGCAATTTTGTATTTGAATAACCCAGCTAAACAAGCAATTAAATTTACATTAGAAGCCGAACTTAAAGCTTTAGAAGAATAATAGATATGATAACTGCACAGGAAATAATTAATAAATTTAATCTCCACTATGATAATATATCTAGTGGAGGTGCTCCTGGCATTAATAATTATGAGATGTCGATATTTCTTACGCAAGCCTTTAGAGAAGTAATATTCAATCAATATAATGGCAATGTTAAAGGGGAAGCTATAGATGAAACTGAACGTATGAAATCTTTACTTGGATTACTTACATTAACAGGCCAAATTACTGGACAAAATTTAGTACCATCTTCTGAATTAATTAATAATAAATATCATAAAACTCAGGTAACTTTTGATGAAGCTAAATTACCTTGGTTTATTTTAAAAGAATACATTATATCATCTGGTAAAATTATAAAAGTTAGGCCAATTTTACAAGATGAATTTTTATTAATTATAGAGAACCCTTATAAAGCTCCTAATATTAATAAAGTTTTGCGCCTAGATGAAACCTTAACTGATGATGGATATAGAAGTATTGTACTTATATCTCATATTCCAATAGTAGAATATAACTATACATATTTACAATTTCCACATCCTATAATACTATCTAATCTACAAGACATAATGCCAGAGTTAACTATTGAAGGTAATTACTTGCCAACTATACCAACTGTACTTGAAAAGAACTTATGGTTACTAGAATTAGTAATCAATCGTGCAGTTGAATTAGCTACAAGAGATTATAAACAAAATAGTTTAGAAACAATGGTATCGTTGAATAGTAGAATAGAATAGTAATACACTTAATTTTTATAATAAAATGGCAATTTACACAATGAACAACGTTAGAAATGCTTACATAGCTAATGCAGTAGATGCTACTGGTGCTGCGGCTAGTGCATACGTAGGAACTCTCGACATGAAAGATGGTTTCAAACTTAAATTTACAAATGCTATTGGGGAACCATTAGTAACTGATTGGATTAAATTCAGTAAAATCCGTAGCATAAAAGCTTTACCTTATGTTGCTCCTGTATTACGTACAGACGTAATAACTATTGCTGCACCTGTAGTAGGACAAGAGTACATTATAGGCGTAGATTTTAGTAATTGGGGCTCAGGCTCTGGTGAAAATAAATACTACAAACATATAGGGGCCTATAAAGCAAAAACTGGTGATACTAATGTAACTGTTATAGATAAGTTAGTTGAACTAGGCAATAAAAACTTCAATAGAGAGGCAGGTAAGTATCTTACTTTTGCCAAAACTGGTGGAGTAGGTTCAGAAACTCTGACAGTTACTGAAGTAGCTCAACCATGGCAACTTGGTAAAGCACAAGGTAGACCATTGGAGTATGCATTTAAGGTAGTTCCTATTACTAATAATGGTGCTGATATTTATGATTGGGCAACCTTTGTTACTACTAAAGGAAATCCAGGTAGAGGTACAGGTAAGCAAGTTGCTGACCAAGAGTATTTCTACATGGGCGAACGTGGTGATAAATATGGAATGTATAGCCAAGATTCTTTGAATGTACGTTATGGGGCAATCCCTTCAGGTGCATACAATCTGCTTGAAATATCTTTCTATGATGATTTTGAACATACTAATGTACAAAAAGCTGAAAAGCAGATTGTTATTTATGGCCTTAATACTGGTGGGGTTATTTCTGCGATTGCTAATGATATCAATGCCCTTAAAGCTAATACTGTTAATCTGATAACTGATGTAATTCCTGGTATAGCATTTACTCCAGCTATTGTAGCTGATACAATTACATATGAAGAGGTAGCAGCTAGTTCTGCAGCAGTTGCTAAGACTATTAATATTAAAGGAACAGGTCTTACTACAGATGTTGTAATAGCAGTTTCAGGAGCAGAGTTTGCTTCAGATATTTATAGCATACCATTTGCTGCAGCTAATAGTGAAAACGGTAAAGATATAGTTCTTACATTTACTCCTCCAGCAACTTCTGGTGCTAAAAATGGTACAGTAATAATTGTAGCAGGCGATACTACTTACACTATTGCATTAAAAGCTTCTATAGCAGAGTAATTCTTACTAGTTTATTAGCTATAAGCTAATGTTATGTTAATACCCTTGCATTTATAATTATCAAAGATTATATTTGTAAGGGTTTTAATTTTAATACTATACTTATGAATACATACAGAGAGCTAGTCTACATGATACTAGATGAACTCAAAATGAAAACTGATGATAACTCACTTGAAGTTGAGCACATTGTAGCTATACTAGATAAATATAGGGCAGCAATTATACGACAACGATTTGGTACTACTATCAAAAGGTTTATACCAACAGCTTATTATCAACTACTCGAAATAGATGTAGATCCTACTACTAAATTATCTTTAAAGCAACTACCTAATTTAATTGATTTAAATAGTTTAGAGCTTTCTACAGAAATTACCGCACCCAATGTTTATAATGCATTTAAAATTACCCTAGTTAATAGTGCTAGATTTGGATTTTTAGGGTATAATAAATTCTTATCTAGTATTCTATATGCAACTATAAATAGGGATAATTATTTAGAATGTAAATATACTGGTACAATGCCAAGTAGGTTTTATATTTATGGGATATTAGAAAGGCCCCAAGCTATTTTAGATTTTAATGATGACCCTATTAATCCATTAGATATTCCCTTTCCTCTTGAAGCTACTTCCATAGCAGAATTAATGGCTATGGCTTTAAAAGAAGTAGCTGATGTTAGGATATTCCCATTTAGAGATAAGAATAATGCTAAGGAAGATGAACTACCTCAAGCTCGCAGAGATGATAGAGATAGACGTTATAGAGATGAAAACTGAAACATACAAAGAATTTAGTGCAAAGTTAAGGCATAAAAATCCTCCTGTAATTACTTTACCTAAAGTTACTGGAATGAGATTTTTATATAGAAAATATATTAAGTATAAACCAAATGCTCCTCAATATGTTTTAAATGAAAGTAAATTTCAACGTATAGTTACTAGAATTAATGAGATAGTTTTGAATCAAATTTTAGCTGGTAATACTATTAAGCTTCCATTTGATTTTGGAGATATAGCAATTGTTAATAAAAAAGTATCTCCTAGATTAAAAGATGGCAAACTTATTTATAATGCGCCAGTAGATTGGGGAGCTACTATAAAATTATGGTATGAAGATGAAGAAGCTAAAGCACAAAAGTTATTAGTAAAGTATGATATACAATATTTATATAGGTTCCATTATAGTAAAGTGAGAGCTAGATATACACATAAAGGTTACGTTATATTTCGACCACAACGTGATGCTAAAGTTAGACTAAAGAATTTAGTGGTTGAAGATAAAATACTTTGTAGAACTTACGATTATGGCCCAAAAATATACAAGCATAAATAGGATTCTTGATAAAATATTACGAGATCCTATATTTATAGGACTTACTTACGAAGCAGTTATAGATTATTATATTGATTTTTTAGATATAGTAGCTGTACCTGATTCTTTTATTACAAAGGTAAGTGAGTTACCAATAGAAAATTATAGAGCAATACTACCAGATGATTTTGCTATGCTCCATCAAGTTCTTATTGAGGGCATACCTAGTCAAGAAGGTACTGATACATTCCATAATCACTATCCAGCATTAGAGCAGGCTCTTTTGAATAAGCCCTCTTATTTAATTAATGCAAAGCCTACATATCAAGTACAGCATGGATATATTTATACTTCTATAGAAGAAGGTAAACTACAATTATCTTATTATGCTATACCTATGATAGATAATATGCCAGCAATTCCTGATGAAGGTACATTCCTTAGGGCATTACAAAATTATATTCAATTAGAATTTTTAAAAATTTTACTTAGAAATGGTAAAGTATCTGGCCAAGCATTTCAACAAGCAGAACAAGATTATTATTGGGCAGTAGGAGCATATGAAACTTCTGCAAGGAGAATAGATTTAGGTAAAGGAGACGCTCTCTTTACTATGGTTAGTTCTTTGCTACCAAATAAACATGTGTTCTTAGAACGCTATAAAAATTTAGGGAAAAAACGTATATAATGGAAATAAAAAAACTTCATATAGTTCCCAAAGGGATGATGCAAGATGCAGCAATGAGTAAATTCAATCCTGAATTTAGCTTTGAAAATCGTAATATTCGTATAACAGCTAATAATACTAATACATTAATGTCTATTACAAATGAGAAGGGTACATTAGCATTAGGATTAAATATTTTGGGAGAAACTATTGGTAGTGCTGTATTAAATGAATACATAGTTTTATTTACAACAAGTAATACTGTAGATAGAATATATAGAATTGCAAATTTAACAACTGTTACGTTGCTATTTGAGGGAGATATGAATTTTGATAAGCAGTTCCCTATCGAGACTTTAGTTTCTTTTGAATCGAATTCAGTACAAAAGATTTACTTTAATGATAGCAAAAATCAACCACGATATATTAACATTGCAGCAGAACATCAACCAACAGCCTCAACAGGTTTTGATTTTGTTCCTACAATAGCTTTACAAGATAATGTATCTATTACTAAATCTACTTTAGGTGGACTATTCCCAGGTGGGGTACTTCAATATGCATTCACAATGTTTAATTCATTTGGAGCTGAATCAAGTTTATTTTATGTAAGTGATTTATTATATACATCTTTTGAAGATAGAGCGGCTTCTCCTGAAGAAGTAGTTACTAATAGCTTTAAATTAAACTTAACTGACTTAGATCCTAATTTTGAATATGTTAGAGTGTATTCTATATTAAGAACTAGTTGGAATGCTATGCCTATAGCCAAAGTAGTTGGAGATTATAAAGTTAATGCCCCTCAATATAGGGTTACTTGTGTAGATACAGGTAGTATAGGATATGAAATTGATCCTTATAAATTATTATTTATGTATAAAGAAGCCATTACTTTAGGTACTATTGTTATAAAAGACGAAACTTTATTTGGAGGAAATATTACTTTAAAGAAAATTGCTAGACTACCTGATATAGAAGCTAAGACTGGGCTTAATATTATTAACATTGATAATTTCTCTTGGGCATATAGACCCTCAGTACCTATTGAAGAGCAGTTAGATAATGGCTTTTATACTTATTTGCCTAAATCTTTGCACAATAAAAAGGGAATGTACACACATTTTAAACGAGGTCAATATTATAGATTTGGAATACAAGCTCAACATATAACAGGTAGTTGGACTGAGCCGCTTTATTTAGGAGAAGATATTAAATGCACTTTACCTTTTTTAACTAAATATGACCAATCTAATAGAAAGGTAGGACTCAGTTTAAATAAGGGAGTATTAAATTTAAGTAGTGAAGTGACTGATATGTTACTTGCTAATGATTATAACAAGCTTAGAGCAGTTATGGTTATTCCAGAACCTCAAGATAGAGTAGTAGTAGCACAAGGGGTTTTAGCTAATACTATTGGATTAATTGATAATGCCCCTGTTAGTGGTAATTTATCTGAAAGTTCTGCTGGTCTAATGGCTGATTATGCTTTTCGGCCGCAAAGCCTAACTACTAATTTTGAGCCACATATTACTTTGCCCCCTAATGGTGTATATTTTAATGATATATTAGCTTTCGGCCACGAACAGATTATAACCAATGAAGTAGCATTAACGCCAACTACAGGAACTTATGCATTGTCGGAAACTTTACCAATAGATGTTAAGTATATTCCTTATATAGATGAAAGTATTTTAAACTTACTTAGCCCAGAATTTGAATATCATCCTGAATATACTTCATTATATTCTAATACTAAATTACATATTATAGGCCTTAGCCATGTTACAGCTTCTTATAAACGGGGTAAGGCTGAATATATAAAAGCTTTTGGTTATGATTTTGCTACCTTTAGTAAAGTTAATTACGCCTCAGTTGGAGATAATATGTTGAATGATAATTTAATATATGGGGCGGAACAATTTACTAGGATTGGCAATGTTACAACTACAATGTTTAATAACATACCACAATTAATTTTTCATGCAGACCCCACTATTTTTACAGGAGTTGAGGCAGAATTAACCTACAGTAAATTTAATCCTAGATTATATAGTGCGTATAATACAATGTTTAAAGAAGATCCTTCCTTAATATTTGATTTAAATCCAGTGACTATAAGTGATAGGGACGATACTTCTATAGTAATACCTTGCGCAACTAATAAAGCAATAGGAAACGGAACTATAAATTATGGGAAAAATGTAGAAGAAGTTCTGTCAGATAAAATAGATGAGAAATTAACTAGTGTTTATATAGGATATAAATCTAATTCACATGCAATCTTAGCCCTTAAAAATTTAATAGATGGCGATACTATACCTACATTACCTGGATTTAGAATAGGTACTCAAAGCTCTAAAATATTTATACCTAAGGCTTATCAAAGTATTCCAACTTTTGCTCCTTATAGACACGTTAAGGATTATTTAAATGTTACTCCATTAATTTTAGACTCTTCTGAAAATGGCCAAATAACTTCTCCAGCACATTATTATTTACCATTAGGTGAATTACATAGGGATATTGATTTGACTACTTTATATGGAGGTAATACACCAGAGCGACTTACAGAGCACCAATGGACACCAGCAGGTGAGCCTGTTAAGTTAGTACCTAATACTTCGACTACAATTGAATTTACTAATGGAGATGTATATGTTCGTAAGTATGACCATTTAAAAACCATTCCTTACGATGAAGAGCAGAAGTCTAAAATGACAACTGTATTTTCATTTTTATGCGAGACTTATATTAACTTAGATAGTAGGTATGATAGAAATAGATATAACCTAGATATATCTCCAAGACGATTTACCAATTTTGGTCTATTGAACCATGTATATTCACAGGATAATAATTATTTTACTTCTCATATTTTAGATGAAAAATTATCTAAAAATAATCATTTCCCTAATCAATTGACTTGGTCATTAGGTAAAAATCCTAATGAACTAATAGATATATGGACAAATATTAACTTAGCTTCCATTCATAACCTAGACGGTACATTTGGCAAAATTACTTCCTTAGTGAATTTTAACGGTAATTTAATTTCTATACAGAATAAGGGTATTGCTAGTATTTTACATAATAGTAGAGTCCAGATACAAGCGAGTGATGGAGTTCCAATTGAGATAGCTAATAGTGCTAAATTAGAAGGACATAGATACATATCTACTCAAGTTGGTAGTATAGATAAGGAGTCAATTAAAACATCAAAATTAGGCCTATACTTTGCAGATAGATTGAATAAATCATTGTATTTATTTTCAGGAGAGAGCCTAAGAAATTTATCAGAAGAACTAGGATTTAAAATTTGGAGTAGTAAAAATTTAATAGCTGGAGTAAAAACATTTGTTAATCTAGTAAGTGGGGATGTATATTTTCATTTACCAACTGATGTATTAGCTTTTTCAGAACTATTTAATAACTTTAGTAGTTTCTTTAATTACGAGGAAGCTTATACTATATTTAATTTTAAAAACGATCTACTAGGTATTACTAATAAGGGAGGCAATTCTCAGTTATATAAATTAAATGCAGGTAAATTTAATTATCTATTTGATACTTATTACAATTCTAGTATTCATTATGTAGTAGCCCCCGAACCTGCCTTAGATAAGACATTTAACAATATAGAATTTAGGGCTGATGTATTTGAGGATGATATATATAAAGAGTGGATTACATTTAATAGATTAAGGGCATGGAATGAATACCAAGATACACAGAACTATGCACTACTTCCACAAAGAAATATTTTTAAAAAATTTAGAATTTGGAGGGGAGCGATTCCTAGGCATAAGAATAGTTTAGATAGAATTCGCAATCCTTGGATAAATTTAAAATTAGATTTCATTCCTAATACAGATAATGATTATCGTTTTATCTTACATGATTTAGGAATTTACTATACAAAGTAATATTATAAAGTTTAAGTTGTTATTAACATGATAAACATAATGTAAATTACTAAAAAAAGATTAATTTTGTAATAAATAAAAGATATGGGACGTACCGAGGAACAAAGAACTGCAAGGAAAGCTAAATTTAATGATTGGTTTAACGTACCAAAAGGCGAAGATGGTGGAGCCGCTACTTCAGCCCAAAAATTAGATTATGGTATTGGAGTTGGTATGGGTGCTTTGCAATTAGCAGGTACTGTAGCTGGTAACTTACAATCTAATAAAAAAGAATTAGATAAGTTAGAGGCAGAAAAGGTTACTACTACCAGTAAATTAGGCTTAGCTAATCAAATAGGTTCATTTCAAGAAGCTGATTTAGGCAGAGAAAACGAAGGTATGGCTGGTTTATCTGGAGCTATATCTGGAGCAAGTGCTGGGCTAGCTGCTGGACCTATAGGTGCTATAGCTGGCGGAGTAGTTGGGTTAGCTAGTGGGCTGATAGGATCTAGTAGCAGAAATCAAAATAATAAACGCACAGAGGAAAGGTTAAATAATGAACAACTACAAAACTTCCAAAGTGCTAATGCCAGTATTTCTGAAAATAATATTAATAATACCTTAATGAACTACGCAGCTTTTGGTGGAAGATTAGGACAAGACTCTTTTTCTAATGGACTAACAGAATTTGGTACAGGTGGAAGCCATGAAGAGAATCCTTTTGGTGGAATACCGCAAGGTGTAGATGAACAGGGTAAACCTAATATGGTTGAACAAGGTGAAATTAAATATAATAACTTTATATATTCAAAGAGATTAAATCTAAAAGATGAATTTGCATCTGGATTTAATTTAGATACTAAATTTGTAAATAAAGATTTTGCCCACATAGGCAAGAAGATAACTAAAGAATCTGAAGAAAGGCCATTTGACCCAATAAGTAGGAATACTAGAGAGACATTAATGAATAGATTAGCTGAGGCACAAGAGACACAAAAGGCTGAAGATAGGGTTAATGCTTTAAGTGAGAAAGTAGGCACACAAGATGTTTTATATTCACGAGGTGGTAAGTTAAATTTAAATTTAGATAATACTTCTTTAGTAAAGACTGCAATTCGAAATCTTAAAGCATTTGGTGGAGATTTAGATAATGAATTACCAACTGTATTTAATCCTATGGCAGACCAAAATGAAGTTAACTATTTTGAT
>UZAT01205753.1_pt1 | contig 10932 bp, 8 predicted proteins | sample 2160861 | NCBI WGS metagenome assembly UZAT01 (sample SAMEA5138306, study PRJEB28736) | viral metagenome | reverse complement strand
TCACACGGAGCACCAAAATGTTATATCTTGTGAATTTGTCAGACGACTTTGTGGCTGGTTCCAATTAATTATTAAATTTGTATCGTTTGAGTCATGATAATCAATCTGACAGTTGATTTAAGTATATAATTTGAGAGCAATCAATGAAACATAGATATATAGATTCGCTACTGAGCGAAATTCAATTACTAGAATTAAAAGTAGCTAATCTGAAGAAAAGCCAACATGTACCTTTTTCTTTTTTCAAAGAATCATTTAAGCGCACACAAGAAATCACGCGCTTGTTGCACGAATTAGAGTTTGTGCAAATAGAAGATATGAAGGGACAAATGGAACGATTGGTGCAATTCTTGTCAGAAGCCAAGGATGCTAAGGAGGAGGCTGCAGCCATGCCTACACCCGTAGTAGCAGATAGTGTAGAACCAACTTCTCAGACTGAAGAGATGGCTACACACAATGCTGATATTTCAAGTTACGAAGAAAAATCGGTTGTGGATGAACTAGAGGAGGTGGAGCAAGAAGTGGAGGACGAGAAGCCAGAAGAGGCCGAGGTGTTGCCACCTAACGATATTCAAGAGGAGAATACTCCGTTAACTACTCAGGCATCATCTCAAACATCCACTCAGGCACCTACTCGTGAAACAGCCACTGCGCCTACACAACAATCAACTCCCTCACCTGTTCGTTCAATAATGAACCAACATAAAGAGACTATTGTTGAACACCTTGGAGTGAAGAATAAATCGTTGAACGATGTTCAGCCTGTCAATCAAACCATTCAAGATGCAAAACGCACCATTAGTTTGAACGATAGGTTTTTGTTTCAACGAGAACTTTTCAATAACAATAGGGAGATTATGAATGCTATGATGGTAAACTTGCAACCCTTCACTTCTTTTGATGCAATAGAAACCTACTTGAAGGACAATACTAATTGGGACTTTAGGGATGAAACGGTTGATAAGTTTATGCAAATGCTGAAAGATAGTTTTAAATGAGTGAGAGCGAAAAAGATAGTTACGGAATACTGCACGTGGTGCCCACACCTATAGGGAACCTAGAGGATATGACCTATAGGGCTATAAGGGTTTTGAAAGAGTCAGACATCATTTTGGCAGAAGACACCCGCACAAGTGGTTTTCTTTTGAAGCATTACGATATTGAAACTAAAATGTATTCACACCACAAATTTAATGAGCACCAGAGTTCTCAGCATATTGTAGAACGGATACAGGCAGGTGCCAATGTGTCTCTCATATCTGATGCCGGCACACCTGCCATTTCCGATCCGGGGTTCCTCTTAGTACGTGCTTGTGTAGAGGCTGGCATACGCATAGAGTGTTTGCCCGGAGCTACAGCCTTTGTGCCTGCGTTGGTGATGTCGGGCTTGCCCAACGATAGGTTTTGCTTCGAAGGGTTTCTTCCTCCTAAGAAAGGTCGCCAGACAAGGCTGAAAGAGTTGCAGGTCGAGAGGCGCACAATGGTTTTTTATGAGTCGCCCTATAGGGTGCTGAAAACTTTGACACAGTTTGCAGAGTATTTTGGTGCCGATAGATTGGCCACCACATCGCGCGAAATATCCAAGATATACGAAGAGACCTCACGGGGCACGTTGACTGAATTAATAGAGCATTTCACCAAAACCGATCCAAGGGGTGAGTTTGTTATTGTAGTTGGCGGACAGGAAACGAAGAAAGAAAACAAAAAGTCGAAAGAATTTTAAACTAAAGTATCACTATATCGTTTTAATTAAAAATGCAAACACATATGAAGAAGTTATTATTACTATTATTTATTAGCACTGGAGTATTGTTCTCTTGTACCAACCCAAAAGAATCGGCAGAGTACAAACAACTACAACAAGAGCGTGACTCACTGCTAATGTTAGGCTCATCGGCCAACACTGAGATTGCCGAGATGATGTCTGTGATAAATGAAGTGGAAGAGAATTTTAATCAAATTCGTGAAGCTGAGAAGTATTTGGCTGTGCAGTCCACCGAAAAAGGGGAAATGAGCTCTAATACAAAAAAACGTATCAGCGACAACTTCCAGATGGTAAATGAGATTTTGAAAAAAAACAAAGCTCAATTAGATGCGCTTAACAAAAAATACGCATCAAGCACAGGACAAACTGCTGCACTCAGAAACACCATTGAAAGACTGAACAAGGAAATGGACGATAGAGCAGCGCGCATAAATGATTTGCAAACTGAACTTTCACAAAGAGATGCTACAATTGCCCAGCTTTCTACTAACGTAACTGAGCTTTCGGGTCACTTAGAGGAACAGTCTGTAACCATTCGTGAGCAGGAGAAATCTATTAACACTGCCAATTTTGTGTTTGGTACTATGAGTGAGTTGAAAGATCAAAAGATTCTCACAGGTGGCTTCTTGCAGTCAACCAAAGTGTTGGATGGTGCCTTCAATCAAGACTATTTCATAGAAATAGACATTAGAGAAACAACCAGAATTCCTCTATATGACAAAAAAGCAAAACTATGGTCCACCCACCCCGATGGCACTTATGAATTTGAAAAAGGAGCAGACGGCACCCTCACTTTTGTAATCACAGATACGCAACGTTTTTGGAGCTTAACTAAATACTTGATTATTCAAATAAAATAGTCTTTGCACCTTCCAATCAAAAGTAGCGCAATAGTATAGCCTAGATGTAGGCTAAATAGAATAAGCTGCTTGCGAAAATAGAAAAAAAAATGAATGACCGATGAAGTATAAAAAACTCATCGGTCATTCTTTATTCAACAAAATAAAATTATTTTATCAATGCACCAATACAAACATCTTTTCATTGACCTTGACGACACTTTGTGGGATATCCATCGCAATAGCAAAGAGTGCTTAGAGGAAGTGTACAACGATTATGGGTACAGCAAATATTATGAAACATTCGACGACTACTACAACGTATATATGCCAAGCAATCACCAATTGTGGGGATTGTATAGAAACGGCGAAATCAATAAAGACGAACTAATTGTTGAGCGTTTTTTGTTTCCCGTGCGGGAGTTTGGTATAGATGATGCCAAGTATGCCAAGGACTTGAGCGACGATTTCTTAGAGCGAACCACTCTCAAAACAAAACTTGTTGATGGCACGATGGAACTGCTCGAATACTTAAAACCAAAATACCAGATGCACATCCTCTCTAATGGTTTTAGGGAAGTGCAATACAAAAAGATAGAGAACTCGGGACTCAAGCCATTCTTTGATAAGATTATTCTATCGGACGAAATTGGGATTAACAAACCTCATGCAGAGTTTTTTACACATGCATTGGAGAAAACCAATGCTCAAACCTCCGAGACATTAATGATTGGAGATAGTTGGGATGCAGATATAGTTGGAGCTTATAATAGCAATATTCACCAATTGTGGTTCAATCCTGAAGGGTTACACCCAAATGGATTCACACCTACTTATTGTGTGAAAACTTTGGAGGAGATTAGGGAGATATTGTAGTTTATACAGGCTTATGAGAGACGTGATAAATCGAGTCTCTACGTTTTGTCGTGACATTTCCCAGTTTTGTGCATGATTTGTTTGCAAATCGACAGGTCACAGGATCACCAGTAAAACTATGTGTTCAACTATTGCTATCAGCAATATAAATGACTATCCTGCTTAAACTGTTTTATAAATCGCACCCAAAAACACAAGGGCAGGTTATATTCTCATTTTGATTAGAACAAACCGCTGTTTCATATAATCTTTGTTGAAAGGGCTTTGCCCTTAAACCCCAGTGAAATGTAAAATCCGATTTCACGGGGTAAACCCCCGATGAAATGTAAAATCCGATTTCATGGGGTAAACCACTTACTCTTTTTGCCTTGACGCAAAAAAGTAAGCAAAAAAGGTCAAGACTGCGCCCGCTTCACTCGAAAAACTAGCGTGCAAAAGGCTGAAATCGTCAAAACTCACTCCGCCGATTTCCAATCGTCGAAGCTCAAACAGAGACGATTCTTCACCGCCTTTCTCACTTGTTTTTCGGCTCATCGGACGAGGTCGGTTGCCATAGAAATGCTCCGGCACATAGTTGATTATGAACAAAGCATCTTAGCAAATACATCCTTTTGAATATGTTCCATGTCACGACCTGTCCCAACAGTGAGCCTTGCAAAGGGTATATAGGCTCATCAACACACATCAACTCATAACTTTTAATTCTCTACTTCACTCCTTCTCAATGGCATAGACATACATCGTGCACCGCCGCCACCACGTGGGAGCTCTGATCCATCAATAGTTATGACACACTTCTTGGCAGCCCCTACGTCATACTTATCGTTGATCACATCCCAAGCGGTAGTTATTTCAAACCCGTTTTTGTTCAACTCTTCCAGCGTGTGCACATTGCGCGCATACGACATTACTTTGCCTGGAGCAATAGCCAAAAAATTGGCTCCACTGTGCCACTGCTCTCTTTCTTGATCCCACTCATCGGCGTTGCCACCACAAGTAATTGGTTTTATGTCAATCCCGAGTTTCTTCAATGCTGCGAGGATGTTTGTGGCTGTTGATATTTTAGAGACCTTGCCATTGTCTATCTCTATGTGAACAGTCTTGTAGGGTGTGTTTTCGAGTATAAGTGGTTTGTACACCATAGCTCTATTGGTATCCAATAGCGTAAACACCATGTCGAGATGGATGAATGACTCAGGCGAATGCGGTAGTTGTTGCACAATGATGTGCTTACGTCCTGTTTGGTTTTTGCATAAGTTGGCAATTAATATATCTATTGCCTGGCTACTGGTGCGACTTCCATTACCAATAATCATTACATCTTTGTTTACAATGAGCACATCGCCTCCCTCAATGTTCATTTCCGACACACCATCACCAACAAAATTCCCTGCATCAATGATGGAAGCATCAAAATACTTGGTGTTGCTAAAAATGGCATTGATAATGTAACTCTCTCTTACGCGCACTTTATTGGCCATGTTACAAACAAGCAAATTGTTGCCAATTGTAACGCTTGGGTCTCGGGTGAAATAAAAATTATAGAGTGGAAGTAGGGCATAAAAGTCATCTTTCAGGAACTCTGTAAGAGAATCTACTTTCGTTGGTAGTCCCTCTATCAATACACGTGTGAGGTCTTTGGGTGATAGTTGCATCAGGTAATCGAAATATCTCATTGCATTCTCTGTAATGCAGATTTTTCTGAGCAGCATTTCCTTCTGTGCATTGTCCTCCAATAGATTGGTCAAGAGAGTTCTCACCTCAAATACTTGCGAGTGCTTTTTGAGCACACCATACAGTTGCTCATACTCTTTTTGAGCAATAGAAAGGTTCAGAATATCGCTATAGAGTGCACGTTGTGCATTTTTTGGAGTCATGTTCTCCACTTCTGCACCAGGGTAATGAAGCAGCACAGCTTCTAGTTTACCTATTTCGGATTGTACGTTTAAAACTGTCTTTTGATTATTCATAAAAGTAATATTAGATTTATACAGAGCAAAAATACAAAAAAAGGTGGTGTAACTATGTAAAAGATGATAATTAATTGAATAAAGATTTTTATTTACGTTCGTAGTGGAGTTCAAAGTATGCTCAATATAGATTCCTTTGCAAACCTTATAACCACAAAAAACCCTGCAAACATTCAAGTGTGCAGGGCTTTCCTTATCTTTTATTTATTCAGCTGTTGCGAGTTTTAGAACTCGTGTTTGCCAAAGATAAATATCTCTTTTGCTACGCAACACACCCCTATGAAATAACAAATGATTTCATGGGGCAGGTCGATTCGGAAATCGGTGCGAGCGAGAATAGAATATTCATCGCAAAGTTGTTGTCTAATAATTTAATCTAGCTCACCATAAGCAACTCCATTTGCTTCCCATCTATTCAAGAAATAGGGTAGTGATGCTCTAAATTTGTCATAGTCTTTGTTTGCTGGCAATGTCCATGCTACTTCTGCATATGCAGCTATGCGAGGAAATATTTTCAACTGCAGACTTTCAACAGTTGGAGTAAATTCTTGCCACATTTGGCAACCCATACCCAATACTTTGCTCTCTAATTCCTTTGGCAAATCTTCAGGAATTGGATTGAAAGAATAGGCTTTGCTCAAAGGAATAGACTCGTAGGTATAATCGAGATAGGTGAATTGGCTATACGAATTCACAATATCATATCCACTTTCTATGGTGCTGGTGATAAGCGCTGGATCGCCTGCCCAAAACTGAACAATAGTGCCTTCGGTAAGCTTTTGGCTCATTCCTTTGGTGTCTTCGTCAGACTGGTAGTGATGCAGTTGTGCACCCGTTATTTCGTTCCATCCCATCATTGTTTTGCCTTTCTCTTTCAGCATGTTCGCAATGTTGTTGGTGAAAAACACCTGTAGCTCTGCTGGAGTCTTCAAGCCATGTTTTTTCATATACGATTTCACCTTGTATGAATCGTTCCATTGGTTGTATCTTATTTCGTCACCACCAATATGGATAACTGGCGAGGGGAATAGTGCGATAAGTTCGTCAAACACATCACTGAAAAACTCCATCACCTTTGGGTTGGTCACATCATATATATCGTAATGAACACCAAACTGACCAGGCACATTTATCTGTTTGCCGGTCATTCCTAGTTCTGGATAGGCAGCAATGGCCGCACTTGAATGGCCTGGCATTTCAAATTCAGGAACTATCATTATATGACGCTGTGCAGCATAGGCCACCAATTCTTTTATATCCTCTTGGGTGTAAAATCCGCTGTGAGGCTTGCCATCATACAGGTCGCTGTGAAAATGGTTTATCTCTGTTGAGTCGCGTTGTGCTCCCACTTCGGTGAGCTTAGGATATTTCTTTATTTCTATTCTCCATCCTTGGTCATCGGTTAAGTGCCAATGGAATACATTCATTTTCAAGAGAGCCATTTCGTCAAGTAGATCTTTCACCACTTCTTTTCCTTTAAAATGACGAGCCTCGTCAAGCATAAATGCACGCCACGCAAAAGCGGGGTAGTCGGTGATGGTTCCTTGTTGAACCACAAATTTTCCATTCTCATCTCTCACCATTTGGCGTAGCGATTGCACCGCATTCAATATGCCTGCTTGTGAGTTAGAGGTAAGGCTGATGTTCTTTTTGCTAACGTCAAGTTTATATCCATCTGCCTTTTCTGGATTGTACTCATTGTTTAGTTCTAAAAGAATGTCAGCATCTTTTTGGTTTTCTACTGTTTGCAGTGTCATTCCAAAATCAGCATTCAGGTACTCCTTTAGCAATTCGGCCTCTTGGGCCAGCTCTTCTGTGAAATAGATTTTCACATCTTTGGTCAGGCCAATCGATCCATTTGTGTAGATAATTGTGTTGGGATGTGGAATTACTTGGTAGTCCACAATCGGCGTTTCCTTGCATGCAATCAAAAGAATGCTAGCAAATAAGAATAGATAAAATTTCGATTTCATTGTAAGTTTAATTTATTTGAGATTTGACTATTTGATATAATATAGGGTGTGATATAATTAAGTTGTATTTAATAGTTGGTCTAAGAAACTTCTTTTGTTGCAAAAGTACATATTTTTACTTGTTTAGGCTAATAAAATGATAATATTAAAATTCGTTTTGATAAGTGACAATCCAAAAAAAGAATAGGCCTATAGGTTAACCAACAGAGCAGTATAAGATCATAAGTAGCTCTTCGTAAAAAAAGAAAAGTCAAACAATCAGCCGCCACTTGTTGGTGGCAAGTTTTTGCTTTTGTTTTCGTCTTTGTTTTCGCCCATATTCCCTTTCTCTAGTTTGTCAAGAAGTCCATTACCAGGCTTTTCGCTCTCCTTTCTTTTCTTTTAGGGCAGGCGAGTTTTCCTTCTGGTTTTCTGTCGCATCTTTAGATGTTTTAGCTTTAGTGGTGTCAGCAAGAGTGCTACACTTCGGTAATTCCACTGTACTTGCAATTTGTCTGTTCGTGTAATGATGAAAACTTGGACTAGTATGTTGAAGCTGTCATGGCCAAAGTTTTCAAATTACAAGGGAGATTGATTGTTGAAGTGTTAAAGTCAGTAGTGAGATATCTAGCACTGCTATTGCGTCATCTCTTGTGCAAATAGTTGTGTAAATGAGAGTTTGAAAATGCATAGTAGTATGCTCAATAAACAGATGATATGGCTTATTATGGTGCCAATAGTGTTAAACAATTGGTTTACTTCAGGATTTGTGATAAAACTTTTTTTTAATTTGATGGCAAATGTGTAGATTTGTTACAGCCTTCTGATGATACTCTTGTTTCAAATGTAGGTGCTTGTTTGTAAATTGCAGCACTAACTGAACAAGTCTTCATTGTTAGTCGCATTTATTTACTAGTTGAACCTAATATAGCATACATCAATTATCATAGACACTAAAACTCATCAAGATGACAAAGAGCCAACAAATTTCAGCCACTTTCCTTCGCGATCTCGCCAATTTGCCTACTGCCTATTTTGCATTGATCATGGCTACAGGTATAGTGTCTATTGCCTCTTACAATCTCAATTTCACCTATATAGCAATGCCTCTTTTTTATTTCAATATTGCAGCATATCTCGTAATGAGTGTTCTCTATATTTTAAGGATGATTCTTTTCTCTAATAACTTCTTGGTCGATATCAAAGACCTTGCAAAGAGTCCTGGATTACTCACTTATGTAGCTGGGACATGCGTTTTGGGCAATCAATTTGTCATTATTGCCAACAATCTTGCCATTGCATCCATTCTCTTTTACATTGGCACTATTGCCTGGTTGATACTCATCTATACAGTATTTACGGTTTTCACGGTGAAGAGAGGCAAGCCCCCCATCAACGAAGCCATCAGTGGAGTGTGGCTACTAATTATTGTATCCACTCAGTCGGTATCCATTCTTGCTAGTCAGCTCACAGGGTATATTCCTTTTGCCAACGAACTAGTGTCGTTCTTTGCATTGGCCATGTTTCTTTGTGGTTGCATGTTTTATATCATTATTATCACACTCATTGTCTATCGCATGTCTTTTTTTGAGATGCGTGCCGAGGAGTTTGCTCCAGCCTACTGGATTAATATGGGTGCTGTGGCCATCTCCACACTGGCTGGTTCCACAATAATTATGAATGCGCAACATTGGGAGTTTATTGGCGAAATATTGCCTTTTTTAAAAGGCTTCACCCTGTTTTTTTGGGCCATTGGTTCGTGGTGGATTCCACTCATTGTTATATTGGGCATATGGCGTCATGTTTTCAAACAACTCCCCTTGAAATATCATCCTCAATATTGGGGAATGATATTTCCTATGGGCATGTACACAGTTTGCACCATCAAATTATCGCAAGCGCTTGAACTTCCGTTTCTAATGACTATCCCCACTTATTTCATTTACGTTGCACTCGCAGGATGGTTCACTGCTGCCTTTGGCATGTTTTACCTTATCGGCAAAGATTACTTGTTTGCCAATAAGCCTTTATAGACTTAACTTCTCTCATTTATAGAGAGTTTAGAATGTTAATTCTTTAATTAGCTAAATATTTTCATCAAATATATTTGTTTATTGTCTTTTCATCTCGTATATTTATTGAATATTTATAAAATCTATAATATAAACAAGAACGTAGGTAAACGTTCTGATTACCTCCTTCTTCTAACCTAATACGCTTTTTATTATGAGCCTACTCAACAAACTCATCTATTTTAGTAAAAAAGCAACAATAAGTCCAGACAAACATGTTGTTACTACTGACACCCCTCGTGATTGGGAACGCTTTTATCGCAACCGATGGCAATTTGACAAAGTGGTGCGCTCCACCCATGGTGTGAATTGCACAGGATCTTGCTCATGGCAAATATTTGTGAAGAATGGCTTGGTTACTTGGGAGTTGCAGAGCACCGATTACCCCGAGACACGGCCCGACTTGCCCAATCACGAACCCCGTGGTTGTCCTCGTGGAGCCAGTTACTCATGGTATCTATATAGTGCCAACCGAGTGAAATATCCAATGATAAGAGGTGTATTGGCCAAAGCATACAGAAAAGCAAAAAAAATACACAATGACCCAGTAATTGCTTGGGAAAGCATGATGGATAATCCCGTCACCCGCAACGAATACGTTAGTCAACGAGGTTTGGGTGGTCTCATTCGTCTCGATTGGGAAGAAGCGCAAGAGATAATAGCAGCAGCCAATATATACACCATCAAGAAATATGGACCCGACCGTCTTGCAGGATTCACCCCTATCCCTGCCATGTCTATGGTAAGTTACTCTTCTGGAACTCGTTATCTGAGTCTATTAGGAGGTACAATTCTTAGCTTTTATGATTTCTATTGCGATTTGCCACCCTCATCGCCCCAAACTTGGGGCGAGCAAACCGATGTGCCCGAAAGTGCAGATTGGTACAACTCTTCATTCCTAATGTTGTGGGGCTCTAACGTACCTGTTACACGAACTCCCGATGCACCTTTTTATACCCAAGTGCGTTACAAAGGCACAAAAACAATCAATATATCACCCGATTATAATGAAGCAGCTAAATTTTCGGACCTTTGGATAAAACCAAAACAAGGAACAGACGCTGCGCTGGGCATGGCCATGGGTCATGTGATACTCAAAGAGTTTTACTTAGATAAAAAGACACCTTATTTTGAGAAATATGTAAAGCAATACTCCGACTTGCCTTTTTTGGTGAAGGTAGAAAACAAGAATGGACGATACGTGGCTGGACGAGTTGTAAGAGCAAGTGACTTAGATGCAAAGTATGCTACAGAGAAGAATGCTGACTGGAAACCAGTACTTTTCGACGAAAAAAACAAAGAATTGGTAATCCCCAATGGAACTATCGGTTCACGTTGGGACAAAAGTCAAAAATGGAATTTAGAGATGGTGAATGTCTTGACAGGAGAAGAGATTTCACCACAACTCTCATTTGCAGATGAGTTTGATGAAGTAAAAGAGGTTGCTTTCCCCTATTT
>UZAT01323203.1_pt1 | contig 10936 bp, 10 predicted proteins | sample 2160861 | NCBI WGS metagenome assembly UZAT01 (sample SAMEA5138306, study PRJEB28736) | viral metagenome | reverse complement strand
GGATGGTCACAGCGTGACCTGGCGGCACGAATGGGGTACAAGAATCACTCGGCTGTTGCACGTGCGGAATCGGGTGCTGTTGATCTGCCACAGTCAAAGGTGGAGCAATTTGCGGAGGTTCTCGGTGTTACACCTGGGTATTTGATGGGTTGGGTCGATGTTGAAACAAGCGAAAAAAACGACCAGCTCGCTAAACTGGTCGTAAGGCTTCGTACTGACAGTGATTTTTATAACACGGTCGTGGCTCTTGCCGGGCTCAATGAAAAGCAGTACCGGGGCGTACAGCATTTAATATCCGCTTTCGATGAGTAATTTTAGAATGAGGTCCAGTAGGTCTGCATCGTGGCAGCCGTTGAGGCGCTCTATAATTTGGTTTACCATTTGTTTAGTTAACATATGTATGCCCTCCTCGAACGTGTGTTTCCGAAAAAGAGTATAGCACAGTGACTATGTCGAAAAAGGGCACAATATTACAAATTTGTGAAAATTTTAAGGGGTGAAAAATTATGTATCTTTTGCCGGATCTAAAGGGTAAAGAGATAATAATGTATTTAAGGAAGTCCAGATCGGACGACCCGCTGGCATCCGTGGCCGAAGTTCTTCAAAAGCACGAGCAGATGCTTGACGAGTGGATGACATTCAATCTGCCGGAGAGTGGCCCCGTGCCCGAGGAGAACAGATACCGTGAGGTCGTATCAGGTGAGACGCTTGACAGCCGTCCCAGGATGAAGGAACTGCTCAGGAAGATAGAGAGCGCAGACATCAAGGCTGTGCTGGTCAAAGAGCCGTCCCGTCTCTCTCGTGGTGCCCTTAAAGAGATCGGGTACCTCGTGGAGGTCTTAATGTACACAGGCACACTGGTGCTGACGACACAGGGCTCATATGATTTAAGAGACGACAGAGACCGGGAGCAGTTCGAGCGCGAACTGATGCGGGGTAATGACTACCTCCAGTATCAAAAGAAGATACTCCGCGCCGGTAAGCTCCTCGCAGTAAAGAACGGAAACTATATATCCTCTTTTGCTCCGTATGGCTACCGCAAGGTAATGTATAGAGAAGGGCGGACCACTTGTCGCACCTTGGAGCCTATACCTGAGGAAGCGGAAGTAGTAAAGCGGATCTTCGAGATGTATCGCAGTGGGATGGGTTCCCTCCGCATATGTGAGGTGCTCGATGCTGAGCACGTCAAGCCCGCGAAGGGTAAAAAATGGGCACCTGAGACCATCAACGTAATGCTCCACAATGTCCACTACCTCGGAAAGGTCAAGTGGAACCAAACACAACAGGGGCACCGTGTGGAAGATGGAGAGATCAAGCGGTACAAGTTCACCGCCGAGGACTATCTTATATTTGAGGGTAAGCACCCCGCCATCATTGACCAGGAGCTCTGGGACGCGGTTCACGCTATCAAAGGCCAGCTCCCCCGACAAAAGAGAGGCACCGAGATGAGGAATCCCCTCGCAGGCGTCCTCTACTGTACCTGTGGAAGGGCTATGCAGTACAACCAAGTTATGCACAAAGGCAAGCCTACCGGAGCACCCCGCTTCGAGTGTGGTGACTCTCGGTGTAAGCTGAATGGTTCCGCAAAAATAGAAGAAGTCCTCTCCGAAGTCATCCAGGTATTGGAGGACTGCGTTAAGGACTTCGAGGTAAAGATTGAGCAGGGCACCGATAACAGCGCCGAGCTGCACCAACAGATGCTCGCCCGGTTGGAGAAGAAGCTCGCCGAGCTGCGAGAACTGGAGACCAAACAGTGGGACGAAAAGATCAGAGGTGCGATACCCGATCACGTATTCGAGCGACTGAACTCACAGACGGTCGCGGAGATCGAAGATATAACACAAGCGATCTGTGAGGCAAAAGACACGACTCCTGTCCACGTCGACCTTCACGAGAAGCTGGTCACGTTTAGAGCAGCCCTCGCCCTTCTCCAAGACTCCGATGCGCCTGCTAAGGAGCAGAACACCCTCATCAAGGCGTGCATTGACCGGATTGTCTACAGTCGCCCAAAGCTGGGAGGGTACGTTGGAAGAAACGGGAATCCCAAGCCCTTTAAGCTGGAGTTTACGCTCCGCGTTTAATTTTGCCTTTAATACCCATCTTATGTGGGCTATCTCGACAGCCTAAATATGATGGGTGTAAAAAATAATCATAAAAAGAAGGCACCCCGAAGGGTGCCTTTTCTCGTGTTATTCTTTTTTTTCGTGCTGTGTGCCGAAGTAAAAAGCCACTACCGTGGAGACGATCACCATCACATTGTCGGGCGTGATGTCGCCACGGATAGCCAGCACAGAGAAGATGACCAGCACCACCAGAGTGACGATGGTCTTGACTTTCACCAGGTTGGCGAGGTTTTTTATAAACTGCATCATATCTGTGTCCTCCTTATCGGTTGATGAGATGCTCCTGCAGCTCCTCTTTTGCGTGCTGCATTTGTTCGATGTTGTTGCCGTCGATGCCGTGATCCAGGAGAGCGAGCAGCGCCCTCTGGGTCACTCTGTTGCTGCTGTCGATGTCGCTCAGTCTGTCGTTGTCTTTATTGAGTCGGCGGTCGATTTTCTCAACGCGCTCCTCCAGCTCGGTCAGTCTTTCGTCCTGGTGAGCGTTTGGCGCCTTTGCTGCCTTCCATGCCTTGATGATTTTCTCGCCAGCATTAGCGAGAAGGACGACAGCAGAGGCCACCGCCAGCACTGTGGTCCAGATCGCCGCTGGGGTTAAGTTCTCCATCGGTCTGCCCTCCTTAGTTTGATACAAGGAAGCTGAGCTTCGTGCCCTTGCGGACGTTGGCCTTGATCCACTCCGCACCCTTACCGACGCCGGACAGCACGTAGCCATTCCAGGGCAGCTTCATATCTCCCACGCCGGAGACGGGGTCGGAGAGCGCCACGCCCTGAGCGTCGAGGGGTACTTCGGTTCCCCACTTATTGGTGCCGGTGCTGGTTCTGCTCACATACAGCACAAGGTAGTTGTCCCAGCGCCCACCGTTCACGCTGTTGAGCACTGCGGTCTTGCCGGTTGTGACCGGCGCCTTGTATGCGACCCCGAGGGTGGCCAGGATGCCCTTGGCAATAGCCGCGCCCATGGTCTTGCGCTCTGCCTCCGTGTCGATAATCTTGACGTCGTTCGAGTTGTCGAGGAAGCACGTCTCCACGATGGTCGCAGGGGCGACGGTCTCTCTAATGAATCCAAAATAATCGTCCCCGGAGCTGTTGAGCTTGGTCTTGATGCCTCGGCTGTTCTGTCCAATCTTGACGATCTCGGCCAGCACGTTGGCTGCCAAAGTCTTGGAGAGTCCGCCTCCGTGATAGTAGAAGCACTCCGCGCCATCGCCTTTTCCGGCATTGTTGTGGATATCAAGGGCGAGATCGGGCCCGAAGCGGTTACATTCTGCGATCTCCTCTGTGAGGGGGTCGTTCTCGTCCTTGGTGCGGCTCATAAGCACCTGCACACCGTGGCGCTCCAGCTCGTCCCTGCAGGCAAGGGCGATGGACAGGTTGAGGTCTGCCTCCTCTCTGCCGAACGCCACCGCGCCGGGGTCGCTTCCTCCGTGTCCTACTCCGATAAATACTTTTTTTGCCATGTGTTTCTCCTCCTTGTTTTTTTAGGCTGTACGCCTCCAGATAGATACTTGAATATAAGGCGGCATATTGTTGTGGGGTTCTCCCCCACCGGTTGCCACTGTGCCGTAGGCCATATTGCTGCCGCCCGAAGCTAACCAGCTGTGGGTCTTAGCGCCACTCGCATTGCCTGAATACACAGAGCCGTGAGAGTGGTTGGGCATTTCGGTTATTGTCAAAGCGTGGGTCCTTTCTCCTCCAGTCTGGCCTATAGTGCCACTGGCATCGCAGCCCCACAGGAAGGCATTCTCGATTCGCACCCACGTACCTCCGAATAAGTCGGCAGGACTTACGTGGCTATATGAGATGTAGACACTACCGACCGGATAGATGAAATCAAGAAGGCTTTGCATCTTAGCCGGGGTTGCCCGATAGTAGGGTGAGGGTAACGATGCGACCTGTTCGCTCGGGAAGGTAACAGACAGGCGTGCCATCTGGTTGTCAGTTGTATACCAATCTTGCAAACAGGGGTTTGACCCGCCGCCCGTATTATCCACGTACAGCTTCCAGGTCGATGTGGTCCCCTTGACCATAAAAGCTCCAAAGTTATCACCCTCGTATGTTATAGATGCGAGGGTGGGATCTGTCGTATCGGAGGAACTCGCAAACTGTACATAAACGTGCATAGGACACAGAGCACCTCGGCGGTTGATCACAAAGACGATAGGGGCGTCCACGTTAGGCGTGTTAAGTGTGACGACCGCTAAAAGCGTATAACCCCCCACGTCGTCGAACGTACTCGGCTGGAAGGCGTATCTGTTACCCTCCAATATCGTTGACCCGTAGATGTGTGCATCCAGTGCGACCTCCAGGGTGTTTTCCTTCTCCGCAACCTTGCCCACACCCATGCTTGTGCCATCAGCACCCCAGTTAATCAGCGTAAATGCCGTGGACGCGCTGGTGCGCCTTGTGACGCTGTTGTGTCTGTCCTTTGCTGTGATTTCCACATCATAGGAACTGTTGCTGTCAGCAGCGAAAATGTAATCAGCGTCGCTGACCGTGTACATATTGTTTAAGCTGGTAAGCGATACCTCCGTATAGGTGGAGTCGGTAGGCTTTTTGTACCGCAAGATATACTGGGCGGTGTTCTTGTTGCCAAGAGCGGACACTGCAGCGGAGAAAACGACCCGGATATAATCGCCCTGCTCATCTTCTGCACCGTTGGAGTCCGTACGGTGTACAGTCAGCTTAGACACATTAGGCGCAGTATACGCCTGCACCTTCATGGTGTAGCTGGTAGATCCTTTCCGACCTCGCTTGTCCGTTACCGTTGCGGTGACATGTGAGTCCCCGGCGGACTTCAAGACTCCAGTTGTGGCCACTGCTGTGGTGTAGCTGGCGCCATTGGCAGTTGTCAAGTAGGAGACTATAGGGGATTCATAGGCAAGGCTCGGATTTACTGTGATTTTTATCTTTGACAAGCCCTGAACCGGGGATCCGTATATATCATCCACACCGGTGATGTCCTCCAGTGTCATGGTACAAGTTGGAGCTACAGAGCTTTTCATAGAATGGGTCACAGACTTGGTAGTAGTTCCAATATGATTACCTGAGCTGGTGTATGTCTGCAGGGTGTATGTGACCACTACCGAAGTGCCCGAGGTATTCCAACGCGCCAATGCTTCGGGAACGATCCACCCTGTCGAGCTTCCAGTAAAGTATGTTGTAGCCGATCCCGCTACGTAGCCTGTCGAGTCACCGCAAGCGTAAAGGATTCGATGCTTAAAGGTACTATTACTCGACGAGATATTAAACATTGAGGATGACCCCAACGTGGCCGCAGTAATTGTTAAAGTAGACGCGCTCCGAATAGGTTCCAGGTTACCGCTACCGCTGCCGGATATCGTGCCGATCCATCCATTGAAGTCAATGTCAAATGTCTGGCTAAATGAATACGTAAAGGACTTGTTACCACCGGAATCATGTTTGATGGTCGTCGTACCGCTCGCCAACGTCTTGGTGCTGTTGTTATTGATTCCCACTCTACTATTGCCGTTGTACGTTATATTGTTTATCGTCACACTCCACTTTTTGGAAGCGCTGGAGCTTATATACCCGTAGTCTGTGGCTATGAGCTCCATCTTCCAGCTAATGGTGGTGGTATTGTCCGCGACACTCTGGCTTTTTTGTGACCAGGTGAACCGCAGAAGGTCCCAGTCCGTGACCCAGACACCCGTACTTCCGCTTGTTGCCATACGATTATCCTCCCACCTTTAAGAATGATAAAGATCCGTTAGAACGGGGCACGAAGGCAAAGTCACCAAACTGCGCCCTCTCGTTCACCTCGACCACGATGTTACCTGTGTGGAAGTCCACACCGTCCCACCACCCAAAGGTGGCACCGTTTTTCTTGAACACGATCAAGTCATTCTCAATGGTCAACGTGAGAGCGCTGTCACTCGCTCCAAGTTTGATTGCTCCGTCCTCAAAGTTAATATACTTGTGTATCTCAGCAAACTGCTCCCGTGCCTCTGCATCGTTCTCGTCCACCGTCTGCCTTACCTCGTCGAACTTGAACTCGATTCTCTCCTCCGACAGTTCTATACTGGTGGAGACAGCCTCAGCCACCTGATCGTTTGTGAGGTATGTTCGCGCGACGTCAAGCTTAATGTTAGCCTCGGTCTGGGTTATCTCCGACGTCAATTTCTCTTCGGTTTTTTGCACGGTGTCGGCTATGTTGACGAGATAGTCTGCGGTGATCTGCTGAGTGATCTTGTGCAGCTCGCTCAAGCTCTTGTCATCCCCTGCCACGTCCGCATCAGTTAACGTGCGTACATCACGCCCCAGGGTAATCTTACTGTTTGCAGGGTTCAGCAGATCTTCGGTGCGTTCGGTCAGCAGGAAGTCATCATCGACATTGTGGGGCTCCGATAGCACATGAATGGTGTCGCCCACTTGATAACGGTCGATGCTCGTGTCCACATAGGACAAATCGAGTGCGGAAAGTTGCAGGGATGTGATGATGTAGCGGTTCGCCTCCAGATATTCCTGCGCCTTCCTCAAAAGGTTAAGCGGGGTAGTTACATCGTCCCATATTACAGGCTTAATGATAAAGCCACGGAGTGCCACAGCGTCATCGTCCTGTATGTAGTCCTGGCCATCATTCACGGTCTCGATGGTTACACGCTCCCCTGTGTCGGAGTCCTTCGCCCCATAGGGAAGTACCGCTGTGGTCATGTCCGTGTTGGACCCACTCCGTGAGAAGTCCAGGAGGTTCTCCCCGAACTCGATAGTCTGCCCGCTTCGATAACCTAATGTCTCGTACCAGTTGATTACCCTGGAGCCGTCTGTGGCGTCTGTGGTGAATACAATGTACCCACCGCACCGCTCCAGCAGCTTGTTGATCGTAGACAGCACGGACTCCGCGTTCTCGCTCTCCAGACGGGTGTAGTCGTTCGGGTCGGTCACGGTCACGTTGCCGATCTTGAAGCGCTTGACAGCTTCCACCTGCTCGTTGTAAGCGTACATCACTTCGAGGAATATACTCGCAGGATCGGATTGGTACAGATACGGGCGGGATACTGCGTCCTGGAGGAAACAGAGCTCCCCCTCGCACATCACCGTCCGCTGGTTGTAGAAGTCGTCAGTCGCATACAGCACTCGACCTCTAAACAGCATCAGCCCGTCGCGGTATATCTCCACGATGGTCTTATAGCTGTCATATAAGGCATATGCCGGGTGGCCGGGGGGCATAGTGATCTGGGCGGTGCCTCCCTTGTTCAGCCCTGTGAACACCGTGAGCCCTACGAGCTCATAGTCCTCCAGGCGGCTGTCATAGGCGAGGACTCCGTCTGCAAGTATTTGAATCATTCGAGCACCTTCCCCCCTCCACTATCGGCATACTTCCAGGGCTCGCATACAGCTGTCACGGTGACCGCAGCGTGGGCGAGATCGCTATATTCTCGCGCCACAAATACACGCCCCACAAGGTGGTACCCATCATCGTCCGGGGTCGTGATGTGGACTCTCTGCCCATGCAAGGTGTTCACCATATCTCGAATTATTATTTCTCTGTACTCCCTGTCCCCCTCGGACAGCTCGAAGGTAGCCGTAAGCGTTCTGTCGGAATACTTCGGGATCCCGTCGGTCAGGGCCGTGGAGAGATCCCACGACCCGTCCCCGCCCGGCTTGTTGACATAATTAGTCTTGACCTCGGGAGAGCTGAGCCGCCAGCCTGTGAGTGTCCAGCCGTAGTCGGCCGTGGGATATTCTCCGAATATAAATCTCCTCTTAATCATTAGATCGCCCCCCTTGCTACCAGCATACGACGCTGGCCTAATGTATCATCCATGCGGTCAGCTGTTCCGCCGACCAGTCTATCGCCGTCAAGCATAAGCACCTGACCCCTCTCGATGGCTGTGAGGATCTTGTCGAGTTTTGAGAGCATCCCGGACTCTGCTGTACTGAGGGTCTCGGGAACCGCGAAGGTGTGCTGCAGGCTACGCTCAAGGGCCAGACCGTTAAGCTCGTCAGCCTCGCCCAGCAGATCGTTGGACAGGTCAGCCATAGCGTCCAGAGGTGCGTCCGCATTTGCTTCAATACCGACGGCCATGCCTTCTGCCAGCATTTTTCCGACCTCGTCCCGGAATACACGGGACGGAGACTTGATACCGAAGAAGCTCTTGATGCCCCCCAGGACAGAGTCTCCGAAGCTGGAGAGCTTCCCGGTGATCCAGCTGGTCATATCCTTGATGCCGTTCCAGAGGCCCTTCACCAAGTCGGTGCCGACCGAGGCGATGTTCTTCACGCCTGAGCTCAGCCCCTTAACGATGGCCGAGATTATGGACGGCAGCTGCCGGCCGAGCTCGACTAGGACCTTCGGAATGGCCTCTAAAATACCGAAGAACAGCTTGACCGCTGCATTGATAAGCAGGGGGAGGTTCTTCAAGAGTGTACCGGTTATGGTACTGATGATGGTGGGCAGCTGCTGGATCAGCGGCGGCAGAATTTTGGGGATCGCCTGCACAATAGCGAGCAGCAGCTGGATGGCTGCGTTCAGCAGTAGGGGCAGGGCCTCGATCACTGCCGTGACGATTGTGTCAATTATCACAGGCAAGGCAGGGACCAAAGAATCCAGGAGCACCGGGATGGCGTCCAGGATTGCAAAAAGCAGCTGGATGGCTGCATCCAGGAGCACCGGAATGGCCTCGCTCAAAGCGGACAGGACAGTGTCGATCAAGGAGGGCAGCACCGGGATGAGTGCCTCAATTATCACAGGGATTGCGTCCACGATAGCAGTCAGCAGAGCGACCGCCGCCTCCAGGAGTACCGGGATGAATGCCAAGAGCCCACTGACCAGCGTCTCGATCAAGGTCGGCAGGGTTGTGGTGATAAATTCTACAATGGTCGGAATCAGCTGCCCCGCAATTTCTTCGATTATAAAAATCAGGCTGTTCATCAGCACTGGGAGCTGCTGGGTCAGCAGTTCAAAAAAGGATGTAAGAACCTGCGGCAAAAACTCAGCGAGCATTGTCAGCAATGCTGGCAGGGTGTCGTATAGTAGATCGATTATGATCTCCGGCAGACGAACAGAGAGCAATTCAAACGCCGTCTGCAAGGACACCAGCACCCCATCGAGCAGCTCAGGCAGCCAGGCCGCAATCTGTGAAATGATGCCCGGCAGCGCCGTGGATAGGCTCGATATGAGGTCGAAGATGGCCGTAATTACGTCGGGCAGATACGCCCCGAAGTTCGTAAGCACGCCGAAGATTGAGTCCACCAGCCCCGCCAAGAGAGACGGCAAAGCTGTAGCAAGTGAGCTAATCGCTTGCGATATGACCTGCATCAGTGTGCGGGCTATGGTCGGCGCCTGAGCCATAAGAGTGAGCGTCAAAGACGTGACCAGATCAAGCACGATATCCACAAAACTGGGCAGTAGCGTAGATATGCCGTTCATCAGTCCGCCTGCAAGTGCCGACACCGTGTCGGCGATCTGCGGTGCCATATCGCTGAGCGTTTTCGCAAAGCCTGCCAAGCCTCCGCCGGAGTTGTTCAAGTTCTTAGTGAAGTCTTTCAACAGCCCAGTACCTGTGTCCGTGAGCATCTGGAGCTCCGGGAGGAGTACGGATCCGAGGGCATTCTTCGCTGCTCCTGCGCTTCCTTTTAAACGCTGGACGCTGTCATCAAAAGCGCCGAGGGCGGCCAGTGCTTCCTCGGAAAGAACGGCACCGACCTCTTTCGCTTCGTCGCCGAGCTCCTGCATCCTCTCCGCACCTGCCTCGATGAGTGGGTTCAGCTCCTGCGCGGACTTGCCAAGGATCTGCATAGCCAGGGCGTCGCGTTCGGTCTCGTTCTCCATCTTCCCAAGTGAATCGATGACTTCCCAGTAGACTTCCTCACTGTCGCGCAGACTTCCGTCGGAATTCTGGACGGTAACGCCCAGCCTTTCGTATGCCTCTACTGCCAACGCTGTGCCGTCCTGTACGGCCTTCATGGATTTGATTTGTTTCGCCTGGCTCTTGGTGATGGTCTCCACACTTACGTCCAGAAGCTCGGAGGCGTATGTATACTCCTGCAGCTTCTCGGTGGATATACCTGTGACCGTGCTCATAGTAAGGATGTTATCCGCATAGGCCGCCGCTTCCACTGTGGCATTCGCCATCGCAGCTACCGAAGCACCGACCGCCGCAGTAACGGCCGCGAATCCTGCCACCGCGACAGAACCAGCTTTTCTCACCTTTTCACCAAAGCCGCCGGCCTTATCCCCCGCGTCATCCAGTTCTTTCCCTGTCTCTTTGGCCTCGTCTCCGAGCTTGTCCACGTCGTCCTTGGTTTTCTTGGCTTCGTCACCCATTTTGTCGACCTCACCTTTTGCCTCCTGGGACTCGTCACCCAGCTGGTCGATCTGGTCACTGGTCTCCTGCGCCGCTCTTTCATAGGCTTTCAGCTTACCCTCAGCCTCTACGATCTCCCGGCGCAGGGCTCGCACCTGTTCCTCGGAGACCTCGCCGCGCTCGAACTGCTCCTGCACCTGCTTCTCGGCTTCTTTCAGCTTGTCGAGCTTTTCCTTGGTGGTGCCCACAGCCTCCGCGAGCACCTTCTGCTTCTGAGCGAGCAGTTCCACGTTGCCAGGGTCCAGTTTCAGCATCTTGTTGATCTGCCCCAGCTCGCCGGAGAGGTCCTTGCTCTTTTTGTTGACCGCCTCCAAAGCCTTGCCGAGCTTCGTGGTGTCGCCGCCTATCTCGACGGTCAGGCCTTTAATTTTATTAGCCGCCATCTGTAGACTCCTTTCGTCCGAACTTTCGCCGGAGCGCTGCACGGTCCGGCTCGGTCTGTTCCATCCTCCAGGCGTTCCGCAGATACTCCTGCCCCGCTTCGCT
>UZAT01398254.1_pt1 | contig 10989 bp, 14 predicted proteins | sample 2160861 | NCBI WGS metagenome assembly UZAT01 (sample SAMEA5138306, study PRJEB28736) | viral metagenome | reverse complement strand
TTATATTCATATTCTAAAAAGAATAAATCAACAAGGCTAGTAACAGCTACTCCAGCAGATGTAGATGTACAAATAAAAGATAACTGTACTGTAGAAAATCCGCTTTTACTATTTGATTTTGAGCCTACATCATACAATTACTGTTATATTCCAGTATGGGATAGATATTACTTTATTGCTTCCTGGAAGTATGTTGTTGGACTTTGGGAAGTATCTTTAACAGAAGATTATCTAGCATCATATAGAAGTGAGATATTAGCATCTTCTGCTATTATCTCTTATGCGCACGGAACTGATGCAGATATAGTAGATAAGCGTATTCCAGTTAATTCTAAAGTAACAGCTTCAGGAATTACTACAGCTTCTTTAAGTGGTCTTAATTGGCTTACTGGAGGCTTAGGAGCGCCAATACTTTCAATTACTGGTAAAGGTTCTTCAGGTGTTTACTATATCACTTATACAGATACCTTAGAGCTTTTAGATGGTGTTGATAGCTGGTTTAATGATAATGTACCAGACTTTTTTAATGCTGTTAAACAGCTATTTTACGGTGGAAGTGCTGCTAACTGTATTAAGGATTCATTAACCCTTTGCTGGATTCCTACAGCCTTTATAAGGACTGAGGATATATATTTAGGCAATTATCCAGCAAGAAAATCTGGAGGTTCTGCTATTCAGGGTAAACTAGTTGTACCAATTGAAACGCACAGCTGTAATATTTCAATACCTTGGCGCTATTCTGACTGGAGGCGCTCAGAGCCATATACACATATTAAGCTATATCTTCCTTTAGTTGGTAATGTATCAATATCTGCTGAAGCTGCTAAAAATGACTCCAGTATGGATATTACTTATGCATTTAATAATACTTCTGGAGATATTAATGTTATTGTAAAAGGGCATAGCTCTGGAGTTATTTTAAACACTTCTACAACAAATGGAGCTGCAGCTCTTCACATTGGAAGCTCAAATACTAATGTAGGTAAAATAACAGCTTCAATAGGTGGAGGCCTTGCTGCAATTGGTGGAGCTGCTGCTACTATTTTAAGTGGTGGAGCTGCAGCGCCAGCTATTTTAGGAATAGGTGGAGGCCTTGCTGCAGCAGCTAGCGGTACTATTTCAGGCTTAGGCGGTTATACAGATGGTTCTGGAGGCCTTGGAGGAAGTTCTGCTATAGCTTTAGGAACTGATATTAAATGTCAGGTTCTTACTAGAGAACTAACGGACCAGCAGCTTAATCTATCTCTTAAAATGGGTAAGCCTTTATTTAAAAATACTCAAATTGGAAATTATGCTGGTTATGTTCAAACTGAAGGCTTTCAGTTTGAAAGTAATAGAGCTTCATCTAGTGAAAAAGATGCTATTAATCAGTTGTTAGATTCAGGGATTTATGTGGAGTGATTAATATGTGGACTTATAATATATCAAGTAGACCACAAACACACTATAGTTATCAGAGTAACGCCAGAGAAGTATATGAAATATTAAGAAATGATTATGGGTTTACAGAAGATGCTGCTATAGGTGTTATAGCTAATATGGAGCATGAATCATACATTAATCCAGGCCAGCAAGAGATAGGTTATGGAGGAAGTGTTAAGCGTGGTTATGGATTAGTACAATGGACTCCAGCAGATACAAAAATATTAGCATATGCTGATAGTGTAGGCGGTAACTGGTATGATGGCAGTTTACAGATGCAGTATTTTGAAATTAGTGTACCAGCTTCCTGGATTGATGTAACTGGTTATAGCTACAATGATTTTAAGCTAATTACTGACCCCTATCAGGCAGCTTATGTATTCTTTAAAAATTTTGAGCGTGGTACTTGGCACAATGATATCAATAATTATGTTAGCTACTGGTATGATGTACTAGTTTCAGGAGATGACCCACCAACGCCACCAACGCCACCAACGCCACCACCACCAGCAGAAGATGAATCTATAGCTATGTATATTGTGGGAAGTATTTTAAAGTGGTTTATATAAAGCAGCTTAGGCTGCTTTATTTTTATATACATTGAATTTTCAGAATATTTTGATATATTAAATTTAGGAGGTAATGAAAAGCATGAAATTTTCTGAGAAAATGTTGTTATTAAAGCAAGGTGCCACTTTTGCAGATGTAAAGAAGATGGAGGAAGAAGAAGCTTTAGAAATTGCTGAAGGTAAAAAGCATGAAGGTGAGCCTAAATCACAAGAAGGTGAGCCTAAATCACAAGAAGGTGAGCCTAAATCACAAGAAGGTGAGCCTAAATCACAAGAAGTCGATAATAAAGAACTTCTATCAGCTCTTGAAGCTGCAACTTTAGCTCTTGAAGAGTCAAAAGCAACTATTGATAAGCAAAAGAAGGATTATGAATTACTTAATGAAGAATTCTTAAAGCTTACCAATAGCCAGACAGTTAATGACAACGTAACAAAAACTGGTGCTGATGTATTTGCTGAACTTTTTAACAATCAATCAAATAAGGAGGAAAGTTAATTATGGCAGTTAATTCAATGACCTTCCAGCAGTCAGCTACACTTTTAAATGATGTGTTAGAGCAGATTACTGGCAGAAAATCACTTGCAGCTGTTGATGAATCAGAGTTTGTCAGCGTTGCAACAACACTTCTTCAGACTGGTTACGACCAGCTGAATACAGCAGTTCAGGAAGTAATAGGACGCTCTATCTGGGTTTCTCGTTCTTATGACCCTATTTATCCTTCTATTATGATGGATTCAGAAAAATGGGGAGGCATCACCAGAAAAGTAACAACTCTAGATGGTGAATTTATTAATGATGAGGGTTATCCTCTCACAGATGGTACAACAGTTGACCCTTTCCTTATCCAGAAGAAAAAGAACGTGCAGTTTAATTTCTATGGTGGAAATACTAAAGAGATGCTTGTTACTACTCCAGAAGAGCAGCTTAATACAGCTTTTCATTCATCTGGAGAGTTTGGTTCATTTATGGCTGCTCAGGCTGTACAGCTTCAGAATCAGCTTAAGCAGAAGATTGAAGCAGAATCTCGTATTGTTGTTAATAATATGATAGGTGCAGCTATTAATGCTGGTGGTGATAGAGTAATGCATGTACTTACAGAGTACAAAGCTGCTACTGGTAACACTACTATCACAGCAGCTAACTACTTATCAGAAGCTGAATTTGTACCATTTGCTAAGTGGTTATATGGTGCAATTGTGACTAAGAAGCGCTTCCTTGCTGAGCGTTCTTCTAAGTATCATGCACAGATTAATACATACGCTGGTGTATCTTTAACAAAGCCTATTCTTAGACACACAACAGAACAGTTTTTACGTATCTTTATGCTTAGCTCTTTTATGGACCAGATTAATTCTTCTGCACTTTCAGGAATCTACAACAAAGATATCTTATCTATTGGAAGATATGAGAGTGTTAACTTCTGGCAGAATATTGATGCGCCTTCTACTGTATCTGTTACAGCTAACGAGCTTCAGACAGATGGAACTTGTGCAGCTGGTACTCCAGTAGTATCTGATATTGTTTTAGGCTGCTTATTTGATGTTGAAGCTCTTGGTATTACAGTTAAAAATGAATCAGTTAGAAGCATCTATAACCCTAGAGGAAGATACTTTAATAACTGGTATAACTGGATTGTTAGATGGTTTAATGACCAGACTGAAAACTTTATCGTATTGCTGTTAGATTAATCAGGAGGTAACAATGGGTATTCCTATTAATGCCAATAACCTTAATTTAATAAGAGGCACTAAAATACCTGATGATGTTTGTTATCCGTCTGATACTTATTTTTATTGCTGGAATAGTTTATATGATAGATTATGCTCTAGATTTAATTTTAAAGTACCAGACCACTGGGAGAAGGATTACTTTGAATTTAATCTATATGCAGATGGTTTTGTAGGCGTATTTGATACAAATAAATATGCAAAAACACCTAATCAAAAGTATGGAATTATTCCAGCTCAGGCTACATTAACTGGTGTTGGTGTACAATACCAGCCAACGAAAATAATAACTGCTAATCCTTATTTTTATATGCCAGGCCCTGAAACAATTTATCAGGGCGCTGGTCTTATAAAGCTAACACATGATTATATGGGAGTATTACATATAGTCGACTTTTACGCTGAAAAGATGGCAATATTATTTTCAACAGTAGACCAGAGTTTGATGAATTCACGTTTTGCTTACATAGTAGGCGCTAATTCACCAGCAGCTGCTGAGACCCTTAAAGCAATTTTTGACCAAAGGAATAGCGGAAAACCTTTAATTGTATATGATGCTGAAAAGCTTAATAAGAAATCAACAGCTGAAAAGAAAGTAGATGCTGCTTCTTTAGGCAACAAAAACCCATTTAACAGCATCGATTTAGAGGTAGGTAAAAACTACATTACTGATAAGCTTTTAGCAGATTACAGAAGATTGCTTGCAGCTTTTGATGAAGAAATAGGAATTCCTAACAATCCAATTGATAAAGCGGAGCGCCTGGTAACAAATGAAGTAGAATCAAATTCCGCTGATACAGTAGCACGTTCTACAAAGATGTTAGAGCGTTTACAGCTATCTATTAAAAAGACTATAGAAGTATTTCCAGAGCTTAAAGGAAAGCTATCTGTAGAATTTACAGAATATGATACCGGTGCTACTGGAGCTAAGGAAGCGGGGAAGGAGGTAAATTATGCTCAGTAAATTAACAATTGCTGGATTAAATGAATTTACCGATGGCCATATTTTTGATGAACTTACTTTACCAGACGGAATAAATAAAGATATCGTTATCTCAGAGATTATAAGACAGTGCAGCGAATTTTCTGTATTATACACTGAGCCTATATTTTTATCTAAAATGATTGGAAGCTGGTCCTTAAAGTGGTATCACAATTTCGAGAGATGGTGGAAGGCTTATAATTTTGATTATAATGCACTCTACAATCTTGAAGTAGAAGCCACATATACAGATGATAACAAAACACACAATTCGGGTATTTCAAGTACTAATAACACTGGTAACGTAACTGGCCAAAAAGCTGGTTATAACTCTAGTACGCTACAAAATGCTACCCGTGATATAAACGATTTACATACATCTTCAGAAGGTTCATCTGATGTAAAAGTTGATAATGTGCGTACTGAGAAGCGTTTTGGTAACCAGGGCGTTACAATGAGCCAGGAAATGTTAGACGCAGAATATAATGTCTGGCAGCGTAATGTTTACCAGATGATAGCAGAAGTATTTGCTACTGAATTTTGCATAGTTATTTATGATTAAAGGGAGGTTAACATATGATACCTTGGAACGTAAAATATCCAACACAAAACGGTGAAATGATTAACCTGGACTGGATAATATCAGAAGTTAAGCGCCTAAATCAAAATCTTGATGAACTTGAAGCACGAGTACTTGCAGCTGCACTTGCTGCAACAAAAGAATATGTTGATGGTGAGCTTGCTACCATTAGAGAAGAATTTGCTGATCTTCAGCGAGAAATGGTAGATATGAGAGAATACTTTGATAGTAGAGTATCAGACTTACAATCAGATTATGATGCTTTTACTAACCAGGTTAACCAGCAGATTATTCTTTTAACAAACAGAATTGCTGATTTTGACCAAACAATTAAAAACGATATTATCGGTGTTAATGCTCTAACGGATTTAAAAATTCAGCAAAATAATGAATATATTTTGTCTGAAGTAGCTAAAGGTGTTGTTAATGTGAAGGTATACAACTATTTTACTGGTGAACTTGTTACAGTTCAGCAGATGTTTAATACTCTTGCAGAGCTTCATCTTGAAAATCCAATATCATATACAGAGCTTGCAGCTGCTTCAATTACTTATGCAGATTTAGCAGCTTTAAATATGACATATACAGAGCTTGCAATTAAGGGTAATAGTTTCATTAATCCATAAAAGGAGGTTATGTTATGCAACAGTCAACTAATTATAACTTTAATCTTCCAGAAGGCACTGATTTAGTTAACTTATTAACTCAGTTAATACCTAACTGGAATAATCTAGATACTATTTTAAAGGGTGTTCAGGATTCAACTTTTCAGAACGCTACAGAAACTGTAAGTTTGGGAGTGCATGCAATTACCAGACTTAATCCTGATGCAAAGCTACTTAAATGGATTGCTACAGCTAATTTTGAAGCTGGTGATACATTTACAATTGATGGAATTTCAACACCAGCAAGCCTTCCTTCTGGTGAAGCTTTAGGTGAAGATTGCTATATAGCTGGTTCTGTAGTAATTGCAGCGCTTAATGCTGATGAATCAGCTTTAACTGTATATGTAACTACTGGTACTATTGCTGTAGCTGCTGATTCAGAGAAATTAGGTGGTAAACTTCCAGCGTACTATGCTACAAAAACATATGCTGATGGGATTAAATCGACAGCTGATGCTGCTAGTGAATTAATCACTAAAAAAGCACTTGTAAACACTTATTATGATTCTGGTGCTAAAAAACTCTATCAGATTAATGCAGATGGTACGGTAGGAGGTGAAATCTCAATGGGTAATAAGGCATTAAACATGGCTACTAAAGAAAATTTAGGTGGTAGAACTACACCTTTAGTAGCAGCTAAAGATGGCATGTTATTTGTAAATGTATCAATTACAATGACTGGAGATATTACAATTGATGGTGTTAGTATCTTTAGTAATTCAGGTATACCTGGCTCTACATATGGTGTAACTAGCTTACAGATAGATATAAAAGCTGGCCAAACTATTGTATCAACGTTTGTGGCTTCACCTAATAAGGCACTTAATGTATGGTTTGCTGAATATCTATAATATAGTATTGTACATGTACATATACATGTGCTATTATAGTCCTAGTGAGAAATCACTAGGACTATTATTTTATATTTAAGGAGGTTGCAATTATGAGTTTTGCAAGTAAACACAAAAAAGGCGGTATCCAGTGGGGTATTGACACAGCAGATTTTGAATATTTTAAACTTCAGGATTTGTATGAAAAAGATGGAGCTGATGCTACTTATCAGCTATGTGGAGTTTTCATCAATCGCAACAAAACAGAAAAAGAGCTTAAAGAATACGGCCCTTCTGTAGTTGCTATCTTAGGCGATAAGCTTGTTAACTTACCTTCTCATATGGCTGATGAAGTTAAAGAGATTATGTCAGATGAAGAAGATGTAGCTGATATTAAAGCCGGTAATGTATGGTTTAGAATCCGTTCTTATGAAAGCCACGGTAAAACATGCTACAGTCCAGACTGGTTAGAAGAAGATGAAGTAGCAGAAATTAAAGCAGCTACTAAGTAAATAAGTTTATTTATTTAAGGCTGCTAATAATAGCAGCCTTTTATTTTAGGAGGTAGGAAATGATTTATAGAATTTATATTGAAGTAGGTTATAGAAAACTTGCAGTAGATTTTAAAAGCGCTCAAGAAGCTGGAGCTTTTGCTTCTTTAATGCTGGCACATATTAATCCAGAAGCTGGTGAAAATAAATCTAAGCTTGCTTTTGAAATTATTAATCCTGAAGCAATTGATGAGGATAATGAAGATGACTATGAATAATTACAAACAAACAGCAGAATACGCTTTTGATGTACTAGAACATTTTTACCATATTCACCAGAACCAGATTCTATCTTTAGGAAAAGAAAATCTATTTATTCTTATTCCTACTGAAATCTATAGATTATTAGAAGTAAAGGATAATAACAACATTAGCTCTTTTCCAATTGCATTTAGAAATATAAAGATAGAAGAATATTCTGGTTCACGAATTTTATTTTGTTTAAAGGAGGTTAAATAATGGCAGCATTATTAAATAGGAGTATTAGAAAAGCGGTACTTATTACTCCAGAAGCAGATGAAAAATTAAAGAAGGTTGCAACTGATAAGAATTTATCACAAAATGATATTATCAATAAGGCTTTAGATGCTTACCTGGCTAGATTCAAATAATTTTAAACATTGGGGAGGTTTAATATTATGAGAAATCCAAACATTGTAGAAATACAAAAACAAATCAGAGCTTTTAATAAGCAGTTTTCAAGAATTGATAAGGCTGGTCTAATCACAAATACTGGTTATGCACTAGTAACTGACTTAATTGATTATGACCGCATGACTATGAAGGGATATGCAAAAGCTGGTACTAAATACTTAGAGAGTATGACAGAAGAAGAGCTTCTAGCATATTCTGCTGATATAGAAGATGCATATGATATTTTAAGATGGGATAAAGAAATGTCAGAGTTTGAAATATCAGCAAAAGACCCTGAAAGCTTACTCTGGACAATGTACAACGAACTTGATGATATGGGCCAGCCTTTTGATTCTGATGATATTAAAGATGTCATAGATGGGGTATATGAAGTAGGATATAAGGAAATGGCTTCTAAAATGTATAAGCTGCTTAAATCTAAAGATTATGGCTTATCTGATTTCAATGAATGGTTTCAGACTAAAAGGAGTCTAAGCTAATGGAAAGAACACACTTAAGAAGGGATAAGTTCTGGACTTTCGATATTGAAACCACAACAGTTATTACTGGAAGAAAACATAATAAGCCAATTAGACAAGGCTTTATATGGTCTGGCCAGTTTTATGATGGAATAGATTATATCCAGGTAAGAAGTTTACAAGATGTAATAAAACGCCTAAATATAATTGCAGATGAAAATAAAGAAGAAAGTCCTTATAAAATAGTTATTTTCGTTCACAATTTAAGTTACGAATTTCAATTTATTAAGGACTTTTTTAATTTCACGAAAATCTTATGCAGTGATAAAAGAAAAATAATTGCAGCTGAAACGGATCAGCTTGTTTTCAGATGCAGCTACTTTTTATCTAACATGAATCTAGAAAAGTTTATGCAGTTTGAAGGCGTTCCTGAAGAATACCAAAAGTCTAACATGGATTATCTTAAAATAAGATATCCTTGGACACCACTTACAAAAGAAGAATACAAGTATTGTAAAAATGATGTTGTAGGCCTTCATATGGCTGTTAAACATCGTATTGAAGATGTAGCAAATGAAGATATCAATAACTTACCTTTAACCAGTACTGGATATGTTAGAAAAGCATGTAGAAAAGCTGTAACAGCAAATAAGGGTAATAGATATAGATTTATACGTGAAAAGCTCGATAAAGAAACATTTTTAATGATGCATGAAGCTTTTAGAGGTGGTAATACTCATGCAAATAAAATGTATGCTAATAAAACACATAAAAATGTAGGGCAAAGAGATATTACAAGCTCTTATCCTTTTGAGCTTCTAACAAAACCGTACCCTACTAAATTTTTTGACCTTGAGCCATTCACCTGGAAGGAATTTAATTATTATGTTAACCACCCTAAAAAGTGGGCAGTTGTTTTTGAAGTTGCATTTAAAGGACTATCACTTATTAATCCAGATGCTACACCAGTACCTTATATATCAACTAGTAAATGTCAACATTTGCAATTTTATGACCCTGATAATAAAGAAAAACAAACACAAAAATCTGCAAAGCTTGGTAAAGTTGATAATGGTAGAGTACTTGCATGCTATGGCTGCAGTATGATAATTACAGAAATTGATTATAACATCATTAAATCTCAGTACAAGTGGGAAGATATTAAAATTACTCGTGCTAAGGTAGCAAAAAAGAAAATGTTATGTAAAGAGCTTAGAGCTAAGATACTAGAATTTTACTTTAATAAAACTACCTTAAAGCAAGATGAAACTTCACCAGATTATGATGCTGATAAGGCATATTTGTACGCAAAAAGTAAAAATATGCTTAACGGAATTTATGGTATGCATGTTACAAATCCTTGCAAATCTGATTATATTTTTGACGAAAAGACTAAATCAATTAAAGAAGGCTACATAGATGAAGATGGAAAATTCATAGAAGGTAAAGCTGACGAACAGCTGCTACTGGATAGATATTATGGTTCTTATTCTAACTTCTTAAGCTACCAGGTTGGTGTATACTGTACAGCTTATGCAAGAGCTTCTCTTCAGGAAGCCTTGGACGCATGTATTAATAAGCATGATTCTAATAAATCAGATGTTATTTACTGTGATACAGACTCAGTTAAATTTTTAAATCCTTCAGAACATGAAGCTGATTTTGAAGCTATTAATGCAAGGAAAATAAAAGAAGCTGAAAAGCATGGAGCATACGTTGATTTTAACGGAAAGCGCTATTATTTAGGTGTATTTACTGATGAAGGTATAGCTAATAAGTTTAAAACTTTTGGCGCTAAAAAATACATGTATAGGCTTAAGGATAAAAAGGATATCAAAATTACAATATCTGGAGTAAACAAAACTAAAGGTAAAGAAAAGATAAAAGAAGCTTGTAAAAATAACAAAATATCTTCACCATTTGATATTGAAAAGGGTTTTGTATTTCATGGTATCAAAACAACCAGCTGCTACAATGATTTAGATAAAATTCAATATTATGAAGCTGAAGGTAAAAAAATTATGTACGCTTCTAATATAGCTATGTACCCTTCTAGTTATACTTTAGGTTTATCAGGTGATTATGATTATTTGCTACAGAAATATGCGGAAAAAATGGAGGTATATTATGATTAGAGTTAAAAAAGCCAATTGCCAGTTAATCGGAAATAAAATTACCGTAATTAGTGAATGTACTTTAGCTATGTCAGCATGCGCTGAAATGTTAGCAAAAGATGAAAATATATCAATAGAAGAAGCTTTTGATTCTATTAATTATGTTGCAAAAGAAAGTTATAAAGAGGTTAAGAAAAATGAAAAATTATGATGAAGTTAAAAGAGCTGCAGAAGCAGCTTTAAGAGGATTAATCAGAACAATTTACGGTAATCTTAAAGATGAAGAAGCTGATAAATTATGCTTAGAGCTATCATTAACTTTATTTACAGCTACATTAGATTTTAGCTTACCAGTAAATGATTTTTTATACGCTGCACAAATGAAAAGTATTGAATATCAACTTAATTTAAAAGATACACTAATTGAAGCTAAAAC
>UZAT01520193.1_pt1 | contig 11047 bp, 6 predicted proteins | sample 2160861 | NCBI WGS metagenome assembly UZAT01 (sample SAMEA5138306, study PRJEB28736) | viral metagenome | reverse complement strand
GGCATTAGGAGTTACAGGGAAGTTATTGCTTCCCGTTGTGCCGAAAACAATTAACTCATCAAACTCATTAACAATTAAACTATGGGGCATATCTCCACTTGAACCTCCTAAATATGTGGAGAATAAAAGCTCAGTCCCAGTTGCATTAAATTTTGAAATGGATACATCCCACTGCCCTCCTCCAAAAAGGGTTTGAAAGGCGCCAAGGGTTGTTGGATATCCTACACCATTAACAATTCCTCCAAGGTATGCATTACCTTCCTTGTCGTAGGTTGCAGTAAAGCCCCAGTTGTCGGCAAGAGAACCAGAATAGGTTGAGAAAATAAGAGTAGGGTCAATAATTAAATCGTATTGAGAGTTATAATCTCCAATCTTATATGTTATGACTTTATCTTTTAAAACAAACTCTGCCTCAATTTCAATTTGTTTATCGTTTATTGTTTGGTAGGCAAAGGGTTTTACTTCAATAATTTCTCCAACTGAGGTTTGTAAAACGATATTCCCTTTTCTAAGTTTTATTATATCAATACCTTCATAAACCACAGCAATATCTTCAACTTTTCCTCCTTTATGAATAATGAAATCGTGCTTTAGGTTTAAGTTATTTGAATATACCATCCAATCAATATCCTTATAGACTTCTTTATACAATAAATTACTATATGCATAAGTCTTACTTGCCCACTTTGATTTATCTTTGCCTATGTAATAATTATAGTACTCATCGCTTTTATTTTGAGGTAATATGTTTTTTGGAGTTTTAGAGTTAAGAAGTTTTAGTTTGAAGGAGTGGTTGTTTAATAATTCTTTTTCGTGTTTTATTTGCGAGCCTTCTTCATTATCTGACCCATGTTGGCATTTTGTCCTGTTTTCCGATAATAATATAGTAATACCATCATTCTCTATGTATGAAAAACCGTTCTTTAAGGTCGATTTGTATAGGATGTGTTTTTCCCACTGCCCTTTATTTTCAATAAATTTCAGATTATTCTTTTGGTTTTCAACACAAAAAACTATATTTGCAAATGAAATGAACAATATTGTGAATAATAAAATAAAGTATTGGGTTTTCATATTAACGGCGTTTGATAAGTGCAAATATATAAAAAACAAATCAAATCATGAACAAGAAAATAATATATATAGTCTTTAGCCTATTAGTAATTAGTTTTTCAGCTAATGCACAGTTTAAAATTGGAGCAACTGTAGGTGTACCTTTTAAACTAAATACTATTAATATAAATGATGTTGATATTGAAAACTCTCGACCTTTCAATCTTGGCATTGTAGCAGAGACAATGTTTCCTCCTTTTGGTATAGGCTTTGAAGTTTCTGCCCTTTACGAGCTTGAGAAAATAAATGGAGAGAATATTGCTAAGGCTGTTCATATTGGATATATTATTTTCCCTTTAAATTTCAAATGGAAAGTAGGAATGAAGCACTTAAAGGTGTTTGCAAAGGCTGGTCCAACTTTGTCAATAGCGATTCATGATTCAGGAAATATTGAAATGGAACGTAATGGAATCTCATTTAGAAACTTTAAACCTAAACCCTTAAACTTTGGCTTTAATGTTGGAGTTGGTCTTGAAATTATGTGTAAGATTCAAATAGGAGCTTCTTATTTTTATAATTTCTCTGATCCTTTTATTGAAGCTGTAGGGTTTGGTGCTAGTAATGACTACAATATACCTAATAATAGTGGCTTTGTAGGATCGTTATCATATTTTTTTTAAAAACATAAACAAGGTCATTAATTCAAATTTCCTTTGCAGTTTTTAATTTTATTGTACTTTTGCATCTATAAAATTGAAAATAGAGTTATGGCAAAAAATCTTGTGATTGTGGAGTCTCCTGCTAAGGCAAAGACTATTGAAAAGTTTTTAGGAGAAGATTTTATTGTAAAATCAAGTTTCGGACATATAAGAGACCTCAATAAAAAAGACATTAGCATTGATATTGAAAAGGACTTTGAACCAAATTATCAAATTCCAGAGGATAAGCTTAAAATTGTTTCAGAACTTCAGAAAGAAGCAAAGAAAGCAGAAATAGTGTGGTTAGCATCGGATGAGGATAGAGAGGGAGAGGCCATCGCTTGGCATTTGAAAGAAGCACTAAACTTAAAAGGCGATAAGGTAAGAAGAATCGTATTTAATGAAATTACTAAGACAGCAATTATTCGCGCTGTTGAAAACCCAAGAGATATTGACCAAAATTTGGTTGATGCTCAGCAAGCAAGACGAATTCTTGATAGGATAGTTGGTTATGAGATTTCCCCAATTCTTTGGAGGAAAGTTAAGCCAGCTCTCTCTGCAGGAAGGGTTCAATCGGTTGCTGTAAGACTAATTGTTGAAAGAGAAAATGAGATAAAAGATTTTGTTTCTACATCTCAATTTAAAGTTACTGCTGAATTTAAAATTAAGACGACAACAAAACCTCTTTTGGCAACTTTAAATAAGAGATTTGACAAAAAAGAAGAGGTAATTGAGTTTTTAAAAGCTTGTATTGGAGCAACCTTTACAATTAAAAGCGTTGAAAAGAGACCAGCAAAACAAAGCCCAGCCCCTCCTTTTACAACATCAACCCTACAACAAGAAGCGTCTCGAAAATTTGGTTATTCTGTTTCAAAAACAATGATGGTTGCTCAGCAGCTCTATGAGGCAGGTTATATAACCTATATGAGAACAGACTCTGTCAACCTTTCAAAAGATGCATTAGCATTTGCAAAATCAGAGATTGAAAAATCATTTGGAGAAAAGTACGTAAAGATAAGAACATATAAAACAAAGTCAAAAGGAGCTCAAGAGGCTCACGAGGCAATAAGACCAACCAATTTAGGCAATCATAAAATAGAAACAGGTGATGCATCTGCCAAAAGACTATATGATTTAATTTGGAAAAGAACCATTGCATCACAAATGGCAGATGCAGAACTTGAAAAAACAACTATTAATATAGATATATCTTCAAGGAAAGAGAATTATATAATCCAAGGAGAGATTATAGTCTTTGACGGATTCTTAAAGGTATATTCAGTTTCGGCCGATGAGGATATTGAGATTGAGGAATTAGCTTCTCAACTTCCTGATTTAAAAGAAGGAGAAAACGTAGATTTAATTACTTCAAAAGCACAACAAACCTATACCCAAAAACCCCCTCGCTATAATGAGGCATCACTTGTTAAGAAGCTTGAAGACTTAGGTATAGGACGACCATCAACATATGCTCCAACCATAAGCACAATTCAAAAAAGAGAGTATATTGTTAAGGAAGACCGTGCCCCACTGCAAAGAACAGTCCAAATAATAAGTCTTTTGAACAATCAAATTGAAGAAAAGACTATTGAAGAAAACTATTCAGCAGAGAAATCTAAGCTATTCCCAACCGATATTGGAACAATAGTAAACAACTTCTTGGTTGAAAACTTTAGAGATATTATAGATTATAACTTTACTGCTGACATTGAAAAGGAATTTGATGAGGTTGCAGAAGGTAATAAGAATTGGAGAAAAGTTATTGGAGCTTTCTACAAACCTTTCCATAAGGAAGTGGTAGATGTGGCAGAAAATTCTGAAAAAACAAGTGGAGAAAGATTAATTGGTGTGGATCCAAAGACAGGAAATAACATATATGCAAAGATAGGCCGTTTTGGACCAATGGTTCAACTTGGAGAAACCTCTAATGAGGAGAAACCTAAGTTTGCTAGTATGAGAAAAGACCAAAGAATTGACGAAATAACACTTGAAGAGGCTTTAGTTCTGTTTGAGATGCCAAGAAATGTTGGAACATATGACGATGTAGAGGTTATTGTTAACCTTGGTAGATTCGGTCCTTACATAAAATATGGCACAACAAACGTTTCAATTCCAAAAACAGAAGACCCATATAAAATTGAGCTTGCTGCATGTATTGAGATAATAAAAAATAAGCCATCAAAAGAAAAGAAAGTCTTGAAGACTTTCCCAGACTCAGAAATAGAAGTTTTAGAAGGAATGTATGGACCATATATTAAAAGTAATGGTGCAAACTACAAGATTCCAAAAGGAAGAAAAATAGAAGACCTAACTTTTGAAGATTGTACTAAGATTATTGAAGAAGCTCCTAAAAAGAAAACTGCTAAAAGGACAACAACAAAGGCTGCTCCTAAGAAAACAGCAACAAAAAAGACTACAGCAACCAAAACTACGAAGGCAGCAAAGAAATAATGCATAAAGATAAGGTATTTTGCATAATTAGAAAGAGATACGTAGCATTAACTCCCGAAGAGGGCGTAAGACAAAACGTAATCAATTATCTAATTATGCAAAAGAATTATCCTCAAACCCTAATCTCAGTCGAGGGTGAAATTAAGGTAAACAACCTTAGAAAACGCTATGATGTTCTTGTTTATGATACGGGCTTAATGCCTTTTATGCTAATAGAATGCAAGGCGCCTAATATTAAAATTACACAAGAAACACTAAATCAAATATCAATTTATAGTCTGTCAATTGATGCCTCTTATTTTCTTTTAACAAATGGAGAAAGAACCTTTTGTTTGAAAAAAGATATTGAAAAGAGAATATTTACCTTAGAAGAAGAAATTCCTAAATATCCTTTCCCTAAAAATTAAAACAAAGAGTTAGCGAAATGAAACGCTGTTTTAGAAAATTAAAACAAAGAACTAATTTGCTGAAACGAAGATCTAATTTCCTGAAACGAAGAAAGGAAAACCAGATTAAATATTCTGTAAAACAAAACAAGGACCCTATAAATTAGAATCCTTGTTTTTTTTATTTTAGATTATGTTTTGTAGATATTATTCTTCACCTCCGAAATCGTCTGAACCAGCATTTTGTTGTTGTTGGCGTTTTCTTTCTTTCATTGCTTGTTCTTTGTTAACTACACCAAAGCGGTAGTTAAATGATACAACTACATAACGAGATGTTCTATGATGAACAGAGTATTGTTTGAAGTTTTCTGTAAAGGTATATGATGATCTTTCTCTTGTATTGAATATATCTGATACTCTAATTCCAAGACTTCCTTTCTTATTAAGTATATCTTTCTTTATCGACATATCAAACCAATACATAGGGTCTGAATATCCTTGTATGTTTTCTCTTTTTGGAACATATTGACCTGAGATTTGTACTATCCAGTTCTTAGGTAGGGTTAGGGTGGTATTTAGTTTTGCGTCCCAGTTTAGGGTTTGAACTAAGTTGCCTCCAAATTCTCTTCCATCCTCATAATTGCCATATAGGTTAGCACTTAGGTTTGCCTTCCACCACTTTGTTATTTTTTGGTCAAGAATAACTTCCATTCCATAGTTAGAGCTTTTTGCAAGGTTCATTGAAGTTGTTGCAATTCTTCCATCAACATATTCTTCTCCTGCAATATCCCATACCCAATCAAATCCAAACTCTCTTGCATTTGCTTCGTTCCAAAGGAAACTGAAATTTGTCATTGCGTTATTTGTCATCCTATAATATAGAGATGTAAATATTGTTGTGTTTTGAAATATCTTTGAGTAGCCAATTTCAAAAGCATCTGTGTATTCAGGAAGTATATCTGGATTACCAAATCTAATGTAGGCAGGATTATTAATGTCTATATATGGAGCTAATGACCATGGACTTGGTCTATTAATTCTTCGTGAATAGGATACTTGACCTGATTGTGAATCGGTGAAGTTATAAGAAATATGAACAGTTGGGTATATGCTGAAATAATTTTTGGTCTCTTGATCCTTTGGGAAAAATAGTTCTTCGTTATTTTGTAATTTTGAGCCATCTCTATAAACTTGTTCCAATCTTAGCCCTAATTGGGTTGATAGCTTTTTATTGAAATTGTAACCAAGAGTTCCATAAATTGCATGTATTGATTCTTTATATTTGAATACATAGCTCATACTGTCGTCCCTTATCATATCTCTTGAAGGATAGTAGTCATAGTTCGCATTAGTATTCACATAGTTTAGATTATAACCTGTTTCAAGTTTTAAGTTTTCTGAGAAAGGATGAACATAATTTAATGTTACAAAGGCTCTGTCATTATTTGATTTGGATATGTTATTAAGATAGAAAGTTTCGGCCGAATTTTCTTCAAAACTTCTAACTTGTAGGTTATTATTTGAAAACTCTCCAATGTTCCAATTAGCATCAATGGTTAGGAGTTGGTCTTTTTTATTGAATTTCTTTTCATAGTTAAGAGTGAAATTTTGGAAGAACATTTTTCTCTTTCCTGTTTCTAATCCAAAATAGTTATTGGAGTTTGATGAATCAAGAGGATTGCTGCTGTCCCAAGATAATAATCTTTCTTCACTAATTCCTTTTGGAGGGGTGCCTCCTTTTCTTAAATTATAAGATAGACTTAAGGTGTTTTTGTTATTAATATACCAATCGCCACCAATTTTAAACCCACGTCCAAGTCTATTGCCATCAGTGTAGCGATTTTGTAGTAAGTTTAGATTGTTTGCTAACATTGTTTTTTCGTTAAATCCATTACTTGATGTTTCAAAATACCTTATATCTCCATTAAAATAAACGGCATATTTCTTTGTTGAATAATTTAAAGCAGCAGACAAGCTCGCTTGTGGAAATAGAAATTTGTCTATATCCATATTGTTATTGATTCCGACTCCAGTGGATGCTGCAATAGATCCATTGAATCCTCTGTTTCCTTTTTCTTTAAGAACTATATTAATAATACCACTCATGCCATCTGGATTATATTTTGCAGAAGGGTTTGTTATAACTTCAACGCTTTCAATTGTTGAGGAAGGTATTTGTTCTAAAACAGTTTGAAGGTCGCTTCCAAGAAGTTCGCTTGGTCTTCCGTCAACAAGAACAGTAACGTTTCCGCTTCCACGAAGAGACACATTTCCTTCTTGGTCAACCGTTACAGAAGGAACGTTCTCTAAAACATCAGTTGCGTTACCTCCTGCACTAACAATGTTCTTATCAACATTAATAACTCTTTTATCAAGTTGGTATTCCATCATGCTTCTTTCGGCAGTGATTTCAACTCCTTCAAGTGCTTGAGTGCCTAAGTTGAGTTGAATTACTCCTAATTGAACGTCTTCGTTCTTTATTTCTAATGGTTGGTAATCATCTTTATATCCTATAAACGTTAGTCTAAGAAGGTATTTCCCTTTCTTAGCATCTATTGAAAACTTACCGTCTTTATCAGTAATTGTTCCATTAACCAAAGATGAGTCCTTAGCTCTCAGTATTACAACATTTACGTATTCAAAATATTCATCAGTAGAAGCGTCCTTAACTCTACCACTTACTTTAAAGGATGATTTGTTTGCTTGTCCCCCTACTGGGTTGTCTTTTGCTGCTTGAGGCCTTTGTGAGAATAGATTTGTGGATAAAAAAAACATTCCTACTACTAGTAAGAATAATAGTTTAATTTGAATTTTCATGTTTATATGTTTATTTTAGAATGCAAAATGCAATATCAAGTTTTTATAATTATGTAGATTTAGACAATAAAAAACAGAAAAGTTTACTTGGGTGGTAAAATTTTCTGTATATTTGCCTTTTAAAACGAAATAATCACTAAGAAAGTATGATCAAGAAAGGTTTTTTATTTATAGTAATGTTATTTATCTCCATTTTCTCTTTTGCACAAGTTGATGTTAAGTGGGGTGAGAGATTTTATAATATACAAGAGTCTTGTGAAGATGCACAAATCATTATGGAAGACCCACAGGGTTATTATATGTGGTATCTATTAAATGAATATGCTGGAGGTGGTGAGTTTGAGCTCAACTACTATATGGCAAGAATAGATAAGGATCAAAATGTTCAAAAGATATATAAAATGGACTTTGGTCATTCTTCTTTCAAAATAGAGCAGTCGTGGCAGAGTGGAGAGCTTATAGGGTTTATTTTAAGTAGGGTTTCGGAAGATGCTCCAACAAAAACCAAAGGATCAAGAGCTAAGAAACAAGCTCAAAAGATAACAACAGGGAAAGCAAATCTTTATTATCAGTTTTTCCATACAAGAGATATGCGTTTGGTAGGAGAAAGACCACAAAGGTTTAAAAACTACGACTATTTCGCAATTGAAGGACAGAAACCATACTTATTTAATTTCTCTGAAAACAAAACAAAACTAGCATTTGGCTTCCTAAAAAGTGATACTTCAGGAAGGTCGGTTGATGTTGAGATTTACGACGACAAGATGAGGTTATTATGGGAAAAGCCTCATAACTTAAATGTTAATAATGACGCATACATTATTAAGGATATTGCAGTAAGCAATGATGGTAAGCGTAGTTTGCTTGCAATTAAATCTTTTTCAACTTCCAAAAAGAAAGTCTATACCGATGGTAAGGTTCACCTAGTTTGGATGAATGAATACGAAGAAAGAAAACACGAAGAGAGCATAGATAAGGCTTGGGCAACAGATTTCAAATGTGCATTTGCTCACCAAGAGGATTATTTAGTTGCTGGCTATTACTCAACCACAAGTGCAACTCCAGACTTTGCTATTGGAAGCTTTTCTTTTCTTTACGACCATAGAAGAGGACATAATAAGAAATCTTCAACCTTAGAGTTTAAAGAATACGAAACAGATGATGATATCCCAAATAAAAGCGAGCTAACACTACCTTCCAATATGGTTGCAAGTGTTGATTATCTTTATCCAATGGTTGGAGGCAATTGCATAATGATTGGGGAGCAAAAATTTGAATCAAAGATTATTCAACCAAAAAGAAGAGGTGACAAACCAACAGGTGAGGAAGCTAACTTCTACAGAGATATAATAATTTCAAACGTTGACAAGACAGGTTTTGTAAATGGTAATGCATACATCCCAAAACGTCAAAAGACCTATCGTGAAAGCGAACAATATAATTCTTATTCCATATCAAGAGACCGTTATGGGTTATATATAATGTTCAACGACCATCAAGATAATTATGATGGAAATGCTTTTTACCCAAAAAGAAACTATAATTCTGATAAATCTAGAACTCAAATTAATTTCGTACAAGTTTATAGCGATGGTTCATGGCGTTGGCACGAGGCTTATAACTCCAAGATTAACAAGATGCCTTTCTATAAAACTCTATTCCTAACCTTAGATAAACAAATATTATTCTTAGGTCACTACCAAGATAATAATGTTATTGGAAGCATAGGGACAAGATAGTAAAATGGATGAAAGGAAGCTTAAACTAATTGAGGATTTAGTTCTTGAGGCATCAGAAAACAAAAAGAATGTTTTGATTTTTGGAGAGGAAGGTTCTGGAAAAGAACACACAGCTCGATTAATTCATCAATCATCTACCTATAAAGACAATCCATTTGTTGTAGTTAATATTACTACAATAGTTGACCTTGAAAAGATAATCCCTTATATTTACAAAGCATACGGAGGAACCTTATATCTTGATGAGATTGGAGATTTAAGTCTTGATCAACAAGAATATTTAATTGATATACTAGAAAAAATAATCGTAGAGTCCAAATTAATTTCTGATCAAAAAGAGATTAGAATTATAGCCTCCACAACAAAAGACTTGTTGAATGAGATAATTAAAGGTCGTTTCAGGAAAGAACTATATAAGATTCTAAGTCAGTTTATAATTGAGCTTCCTGCTTTAAGAGAAATGGGAGAGGAGATAGTTGAGATAGCAGAAAAGTTTATAATAGGCTATTGTAAGATTAACCGTAAACCATTAAAGTATTTAAGTCAAGCTGCAAAAGAAATCCTACTTGATTACGATTACCCACAAAATCTTAGAGAGCTAAAATCAATAATAGAGTTAACCATTATTACATCAAGCTCCTCAATAATATATTTAGAAGATGTTTATTTAAGAAAGAATATATCAGAGATAGATATCCTTAAAGACGAAAGGACATTGGAGGAATATGAAAAAATCATTATAGAACACTTCCTTAAGAAATATGATAATAGGGTATATTATGTTGCACAAAAGCTAGGAGTTAGCAAGAACAAGATATATAATATGATAAATAAGGGTATAGTTAGCAGGGAAGGTCTTTAGTATTCAACTATTATTCCGCCGCAAGAGTCTTTCTTTGCACCAGTAACAGAACTTAGAGTGTTAATCTCTTTCCTTTCTCTTAAGACGCCTAAGAATGCAAATATCAAAGCCTCCTTATAATTAATAATAATTGGTTCTGCCCTAGAAATTATGTAATTTAGTTTTGTTTCAAGTCTTTCTATTAAGTATTTATTGAAAGCACCACCACCAGTTATCAATACATCACCATTAATATTATTTGCTAATTGATCAGTAGCATGTTCAACAAAAGTAGACATTAGGTCTATTGTTGAAATCTTAGCTTCTTTAAGCAGTGGTAAAACATTCTCTATAACCCATTCCTTGCCTAGTGATTTCTTTTCTACTTTCTTATAGAAATCTAGAGCGTTAAGTTTGACAAGAAGAGTATTATCAACCTTCCCACTTCTTGCTAAAAGACCATCTTTATCATAAGTTAAGCCTTGTCTCTCAGCTAAAAGGTTAAGAACAATATTAAGAGGACAAATATCAAAAGCTATTCTCTTTGATTCTTTCTCGAATGAGATATTAGAAAAACCACCAAGATTTAAACAATAATCGTATTGAGAGAAAAGAAGCCTGTCGCCTATAGGAACTAAGGGAGCTCCTTGACCACCAAGTGCCACGTCAAGTCTTCTAAAGTCTCCAATTGTCTTAATTCTTGCCTCAGCTGCAATAGAGTTAATATCTCCAATTTGAGTTGTTAGGTTGATATTAGGTTGGTGAAATATAGTCTGACCGTGTGAAGCTATGAAATCTACTTCTATATTATGCTTATCAATAAACTTTCTAACTTCTTTTCCAATAAAATGACCAAACTCCTTATCTATCCTTACAAACTCATAGGAAGAGGTGTTTTCAGCCTTAATTAATTTATCCCTTAACTGTTTTGAGTATTCTATAGTCTCTGCTTTTTCAATAGAATAAGACCATTGATTATCTTTAAGTGAAAATAAGCAATAAGCAATATCTAATCCATCGAGTGAAGTCCCCGACATTAGACCAATAACTCTATAAAACATC
>UZAT01270200.1_pt1 | contig 11058 bp, 6 predicted proteins | sample 2160861 | NCBI WGS metagenome assembly UZAT01 (sample SAMEA5138306, study PRJEB28736) | viral metagenome | reverse complement strand
TATCCGAACCAGACCGGGAATGGAGTTGAAGGTATCCTTTGATGCTCCTGTCTACGGTCTGTTTTTTTATAACGGTATCCAGATTGTCCATAGCGGTACGAAGCTGTACAAGGTCGTAAACGGCAATAAGAGCGTTCTGTTCTCCGGTGCAAAGGATGCGGTAAGTGACAGCTTTATCTTTGAGAACATCTGGTATTTCAAAGACGGCAAGAACTATCTTCAGTATGACGGTACTACGATTAAGGAAGTTGTTGGTTATGTCCCGACTACTTCCATTGCCAGAAAACCTTCCGGTGGTGGCACGATCTACGAAGATGTCAACATGCTTTCCAATCGGAGAATCAATACCTTCCTGGCTGACGGTGAAAGCAAAGAGTTCGTTCTGGATGCACAGAATATCGACACTGCTTTCAAACCTGTTGTTAAGGTAGATGACAAGGCAGTGACTTCTTTCACGGTCGATTACAAGAAGGGCAAGATCACCTTCAACACTGCTCCTGCTGCTCCCAAGACTGACGGCAGAGATAATGTTTCTATCGAATTCCAGAAGACTGTCTCCGGGCATAAGGAAAGAATCTTGAACTGCACTCTTTTGCAGGTGTTCGATAACAGAGTCTTCTTCAGTGGCAATAAGGACTATCCCAACACTGTTTTCCATTGCAGTCTGAACGATCCTTCTTATTGCAGTGACCTGGATTACTACAACGATGGCTTGGATACTGCTGCTGTCAAAGGTCTGGTAGCTGGCAATAACGCACTGTGGGTATTCCGTGAGCCTTCTCAGGCGAATACAACGGTCTTTTATCATACCCCTACAATTGATGCCGACTACGGTAAAATCTATCCTTCTCAGCATTCCAGTGTCACCACAGGCTGTGTAGGTAAGGCTATCAACTTCAACGACGATATCGTGTTCTTCTCTGACCGAGGTATGGAAGGTATCTCCGGTGATGTAACGACTGAGCAGGTTCTGGGACACAGAAGTTCTCTGGTTGACCGGAAGATGATTACCGAAAAAGACTACAACAACATGGTTCTTGCTGAGTGGGAAGGCTATCTGATGGTCTTTATTGGCGATAAGGTGTACCTGGCTGATTCCAGAGCGATGTTTGCCAACGAGAATCATAACGAGTACGAGTGGTTCTACTGGCAGCTTGAGAAGAAAATCACCTGCGCCAGAGTCGAGCGTGGCGTTCTGTACCTTGGAACTTCGGACGGTGTTTATACCCTTACCGACAACAAAAAGGACGTTGAAAGCTACTGGGTGACTCCCAAGGATAAGTTCAAGCATGCGAATATGCAGAAGACCACCAACAAAAGAGGCTGTGTCGTGGAAGCAACTGGTGATGTCTCTGTATATGCAAAGCTGGAAGACACGGACTTTGAGGTAGTAGGTGTTTATCAGAATGTCACGGATTATTTCGTATGCAGAATCAAACGGAAGAAATTCAAGGACTTGCAGCTGAAATTCCACTCCATGACCAGATTCAGTCTGGAAACTGCCACAATTGAAGTTTTCATTGGTGGCTATATCAAGCGGTGAGGGGTGATATTACATGGCTTACGAAATCAATTACGAAGATCAGAAATTCAAGGATGTAGAAGCTGACAAGAAGGAAGCTATCTCAGACCTTGAGAAAACCTATGGTGGCATGATTAATGAGTCTGATGCCTATTACAAGGCTCAGATTGATGCCTCTAAGGATTGGGAGAAGAAGCAGACTGAACTTCAGAATCAGCAGACAGACTTTGCTATTCAGGAAATCAACCAGAAGAAAGATCAGGCGAAAAAGGACTACACCAAGGAACAGTCCGGTGCTTATGTAGACTGGCAGAAACAGAGCAATGAGTTCGGTGCAGAAGCTGAACAGAGGGCAGCACAGGGCTTGGCGAATACTGGCTTCAGTGAATCCGCTCAGGTCAGTATGTTCAATACATACCAGAACCGGGTCATGACTGCGAGAGATGTCTATAACAGATCGGTTCAGGACTTCAATAATGGTATTACTGAAGCTAGACTTCAGAATAATTCTGCACTGGCTGAGATTCGTTTTAATGCACTTAAGCAACAGCTTGAGCTGAATTTACAGGGTTTCCAGGCTAAGAATCAGCTTCTGCTGGATAAGGCTAACCAAAAACTTCAGATTGAAGACAGTTACTATAATCGCTATCAGGACGTGCTTAACCAGATCAATGAAGAGAACTCTCTGGCAGAACAGATCAGACAGTTCAATGAGAGCATGAAACTTGAGCGTGAACAGTTTGAATGGCAGAAATCAAATTTTAAGTCTTATTCGAGAGGAGGTGGTGGTTACAGAAGTCGTTCTTCCGGTGGTTCTGCTTATATCAAAAAAGATAGTAAACGACATGATAGCATAAACAGCAATGTTGAAGGTCTTGCTAAAGACACTGCTGACAGTATCTTGGCACTTGGACAAGGCCCGATTAGCGGTGGCAATCTTGGTAATCAGGTTAAAACAGGTAAAGTTTCAGTCTCTACCAGTAAGGCTACAGGCAATCCTATTTATACGCCTGCCAAGGCTTCTCCGACAAGCAAACTTTTGTTTAGCAAATCCAGATTCTAACATGCAGTTCTCTTTAGTGGAGGTGATTTAAATGGGATTCTGGGACGAATATAATAAAGCATTACTGGAAGACTCTCCTAAAAAGAGTTCTGCTGGATCTTCCGGTGGTGGGGCTAGTAATTACTGGTCTGAATATAACAAGGTGATTAGTTCTGGCCCTATAGCTACGCCATCGGTTTATAGACCTGGTGTTGATTCTAGAAGCAGAATTACTCTTCCTTTAAGACCTGGTACTTCCAAGCCTAAACTTACAACTCTTCCTCATTGGGTTGGTAAAGACAATGAGCAGGAAGATTACCCTATTAGAGATAAAGTTGATTCCAGAATTACTGTCGATGATAAAAAGGAAGAGAAGGATAAGAAGTGGTATGAGAAAGGTCATTTCGAGGACGGTTACGACTTCGGTGACTTAACCAAGACTATTCTTGGCGTTGACGAAGACACTGCTTCTTTGAAGGATCTGACCATCAATTCTGCAAAAAGAGGTTATTATAACTCTCTTTACGGTGAAGAAACCTTTAAGGAAATATTCGGTGAGCAGAATCAGAGTGAGGTCTATAAAAAGGAACTTGAAAAGGATGAATACCAGTTTGCACCAGGCAATGACCTTGCAAGTGGTATTTCCGGTGCCTTTGAACAGATTGGTCAACAATTCAGACAGTTCACTAATCCGAGAACGATTGGTCTTACTGGCACTGCTGCAATTGGTGCTGTTATTGCAGGTAATGCTGGTCCTCAGGCTCTTGTTCCCGAAGAAGTCATTTCTGTTCCTGCTGCTGCTATTGCTGGCTTTAAGACTGGCTCTGCAATGTCTAACTTGGAGATTGAAGCAGGTCATGCATACAATGAAATGGTTGAAGCTGGTATCAGCGAAGAAACTGCGAAAAAGGTTGCTCTGGGTGTCGGCTCTGTAAACGCTGGTTTGGAACTGCTTCAGGTTGACGAACTTGTTGATGCTTACAAGGTAACTAAGTCTAGCGGTGCAACAAAAACCGTTACAAAGAAGATCTTTGACGAGCTTAAGGATCGTGGTATTGATGTTGCCAAAGAAACAGCTCAGGAAGTCGCTCAGGAAGGTGTCACCATTGCTGGTACTCAGGCAGCAAGTAAACTTGAGAATGGTGAGTTTGCTTACAACGCAGACGATGTTAAAAATCGTTTGTTGGATACTGCTAAGTCTTCTGCTCTTACCTTCGGCATGATGAATGTTCCTGCGACTGCGAAGAATACATATTCCATTATCAAGGATAGCAAGAATACGCCTGTTAACCAGATCATTCAGAATGAGCATCCGATTGTGGTGCAGAAGGTAGAGCAGAAAGCCAAGCCTGAAGTGGAGGAAGTACAGCCTGTAGTTGAACAAACTGAGATCACGCCTCCTAAACAGGAAAATATCACAGAGTCTACTACTGGTCAGTCTGACGGTGAGACTTACTTTACGATGTCTTATGAACAGGACGGTAAAGTCGTTGGCACTGTCCAGTATGGTGAGTTTGAGGGTAAGCCTAACGTCAAAATGATTGAGGTAGATCCCGAATACCGCAGACAGGGTATTGGCACGAAACTCTTGCAGGAGCTTCAGAAAAAATATCCTGATGTTGAAATTGACTTTGGTATGGCTACTGAAGATGGGTCTAAGCTTATTGAGAGTGCAACTTATTCTGTAGAAAATACTGAAGTAACTCAGAAGACTGCCAGGATCGAAGAGATTAAGCAGAAGCTTTCTGAATACGATAAAGGCATTGAAGAGTTCATCGAAAATGACATGGATGTTCCTGAGGACTATGCAGCTGACTACAATGATTTGTACGATGAAATGCAGGTACTTGAGGAAGAAGTTCGTGGTAAGAAACCGACAAGCACTTTCGTTAAGATGGATGATGTTACCCAGAAACCTGTTGCAGAAAATGCAACAACTGGTGATGTAGACCATGTACTTGTCGGCGAACCTTATTATCCCGGTGAACGTCCAACTGTTGCAGAAACGGAAAATGTTGCTTCTGATTCTGAAAAAAGCAATTCTTGGCTGGATTGGATGGTTGCTGAGAGAGATTCTTTGCAGAAAACTCTCATGGATCGCTATAACCAGAATCTGTACAACGAGGATACTGAGAGACTTGCAAATGAATGGACGAAGTTAAACTATCAGATTGAAAGCATGAAAGCTAGTCGATCTTCTGCCGAGTCTGCTTCTGCGACTCCTCGGGTTGACTCTGATACTGCGACTACTCCTGTTACCGAGAAACCTGTTACCACTGAGGATAAGGCTAAGAAGCACTTTAGAGATTCAGTTCTCGACTACAATAAACTCTTCGATGATGATACTCCTGAAAACGTCACGAAGTTTAAGGCTGTCCAGAAAGCTACTGAGGAAGCGCAGAACTTCATTTCAAAAGGTACTAATGGCGTTAAGGGTGTCCCTGAAATCTTCGGTAGAATCAGCGATAATGGCGCACTGGATGATTTTGAATCTTATCTTCGCTACATGCTGAACGTTGACAGAACTACTCTTGATTCAAGATTTGGTACGAACAACAGGAAAGTATTCGATATTACTACGGAAGAATCCCAAAAGGAAGCCGACAGGTTGTTAGAGGAACATCCTGAGTTCAAACAAGCTGCTGAGGCGGTTTATGCTTTCAACAACTATGTCTTGGATATGCGTGTAAAGGCAGGTAGATATACACAGGAACAAGCTGACCATTTCAGAGAAATGTATCCTCATTATGTTCCTATTAGTCGATCAAGGCATGGCAACACGCAAGATTATTCGCCTCTTTTAGACTTCTTGCGTGGTGAAAAGTCGGATAATGTCGATACTGAAAACATAGATACTTTCTTGAACGATGTTACTATCGCTACTAACACGCACAAGATTACCTCTAGTGGTTTTGACTTTAATCCTCTGATTGACACAATGGTCAATGAGGCTTTTCTTGCCCATTGGGATTTGGCAACGCACCAGACTTCCGATACAATCGCACCTGTCGCAACGGATGGCATTCAGTCTGCTCCGATGGCTACTGATAACGTAAGCGAGGAATCAAACTTTGAAGTTGAACCGGACAAGGTGATAGTAAACGTTGAACCTTCTTCTGACTATGTTAGAGCTTCTGACTTCGACAGCAACAATCTGCTGGAAAACAGAAAGGGTTTTGACAAGGTAATTCACAATATCAACAACGCTTTCCAAGAGTATATTCTGGATCACGGCTTTGTTTTTGAGAAGAAATCCAAGAAAACTGGCAATCGTGCGCTTGAAGCTAAATGGCATGCAAACAGAAACGCTTTTGCTTCTGCACAGCACTTTATTGGTCATGGCAACGGTGATGTTCGTGCTGTGACTGATATTTTGAAGGATGTCAAGAAGTCTGGCCTTCAAACTGAGTTCTATAGCTATCTGGGACATCTTCGGAACATGGATGGCATGTCCTTACAGTCTCGTTATGGTGTTGCAAATAACCAGAACTTCATGGGAAGAGAAAACTCCTTCGCCAAGTCTACTAAGGCTATTAAGACTCTGGAAGAAGCTCATCCTGAGTTTAAAAAATGGGCAGAGGATGTTTTCAAAAACTCCGACTACGTTCTTGACCAGTTCGTTGAGCATAAGATGATTACTCAGGAAGATAAGGATCTGATTAAAGAGCTATATCCTCATTATGTTCCTATGCGTTATTCCAGCAAGGGTAATCTTGACGGTATGCTTGAGACTCTGGCACAGTTCGCCAATGAATCTTTCAGTAACTGGGCAATGAACGACTTCGGCATTGAACTGAAGAATACGCTGAATACTGAGGTTCATAGTGAACCGATGAACATTGATGCTTTCATCAAGAAACTTGATTCCGGTGAGAGCCTTTTCTCTTTTGGCGAAGACGGAGAGTATAAAACATTCACTGTCTACGAAGATGGTCAACTGAAAACCTTCGATATTGACAGCGAAATGTACATGGCATTGAGTGATTCCCATAACTGGATGAACATGAAGATTCCTGTCTTGCATCAGGTCAATGAAGGATTCCGCAAGTTCTGTACTGAGTGGAACATCTTCTTCTCCCTGAAGAACGGTGTAAAAGACCCTCAGGATATTATGTATAACTCTCAACATCCTGTTGAGACTTATGCAGAACTTACTCATGCTGGCGAAGCTATTCTCTTTGAGGAATCTGCCTATCGTCCTTACTACGAGGAATACTTGGCAAATGGTGGCGAACCGATCACCTACTTTGATACCGGGAATCAGAAGTTCACTTCTTGGACTAACAATCCTGAACTGCTTCAGTATGTAAATCCTCTTAATTCTGTCTCTGCAATCAATGACAGAGTTGAGAAAGCTCCTCGTCTGGCAGAGTATATTGCAAGTAGAAAAGCTGGTAAGTCTGTTCAGGAATCTATGTTGGATGCTGCCAGAGTCACGACTAACTTTGCTGCTGGCGGTAAGTTTACGAAGTTCTTGAACCGTAACGGCTGTACCTTCCTTAATGCTTCTGTACAGGGTGCGTTACAGCATGCACGAAACTTTGCTGAAGCTGCGACTGATGCCGATGGCAAACTGCACTTTGATACCAAGGAAGCGAAAATGGCTGCGGTCAAAGGTACAACTGCTCTGATTACTCGTGGTCTTGTGGCTGGTATGGCTGCTATTGCTATCAACGATCTTCGTTGGAAAGACGATGAAGAATACGAAGCCTTGCCTGATTACGTCAAGGATGGCTACTATCTGCTGTTCAAGTATGGTGATGGTCAATTCTTCAGACTTCCTAAGGGCCGTACGAATGCGACTATTGAAAAAGGACTTCGCACTGTTGCAGAAGCATCTTTCGGCGATGACAATGCTGACTGGAATAGTTTCTTTGATACCGTTATGGAGAATATTGCTCCTAACAGTGTCTTTAAGGACAATATCTTAGCTCCTATCAGAGAAGTCGGTAAGGGCGAAACTTGGTATGGCGAGGAAATGATTCCCTACAGACTTCAGAAAAAGGATACTGTTAAGCAGTTCGATGAAAAGACGGACACGCTCAGCATTGACTTGTCTAAGAAACTGGAGGATAAGCTTAACGATATCACTCTTGACGAGTGGCTGGAAGAGAAGCTTGACGGTACGAAGCTTGGAGAGAAGCTTGCTGGATTCAGAGACGGTTTAAGTCCCAAGGAAATCAACTATCTTATGAACTCTTATACTGGTGTTCTGGGAGACTTGGTGCTTCCGTACTTCACTCCTAAAGCAGAGAGTCCTTACAACGATCCTCTGAATCAGTCTCTTGCACCTCTTAAAGATATCTTCACAACTGACGCTGTTCTTAATAACCGGGTTACCGGAGACTTCTACGAAACTCTGGAAGCTGCTGAAGCTAAGGCTGCGACTGAGGGTGCAACAAAGGAAGATAAGTTCAGAAGCGGTCTGCTTATCGGTTATAACGTTGAACTCTCTGATCTCTATGAGGAACAGAGAAATATCCAGATGGATAAGAATCTGTCTGATTCTGAGAAGTATGAGCGTACTCGTGAGATTAAGAAGGAAATCAATGCCTTGCAAGAAAAGGGCCTTGCGGCTCTTGAGGATTATTCCATCGACGGTAACTATGCAGAGTCGGGCGATAAACGCTATAACTACGATTCTGAAGATGATACCTGGTGGGAAGTCAAACCTACGTTGGCTGACGGTCGGGATAACTGGTATTACACAGAAGAGCAGATGTTCCATGATAATTTGGGTGTAAGTTATTCTGATTACTGGAATGGCAGATTGAATCCCGAAGACTACGACGTTAAAACTCTCTACGATGAGCGTAACGGTAAGCGTTATAACTTCGACATGGAGAATAACTCCTGGTTTGAAATCAAGCCTAAGACCAAGGAAGGTAAGGATAACTATTATTACCAGAGAGAACAGACTGCTCATAATGAGTGGGGTGTCAGCTACGAAGACTTCTGGAATAATCGTGAAGCTTACCTCGATGCTATCTATGTTGCAGAGAATGGTGTTGATAAGGGGTGGGGTACTCCTTATTTTGAGACTGTTAAATCTGCTATTGGCCTTGAAACCTTTACGCAGATCGCTAGTGATATGGCTAATATTTCTGGCGAGAATCGGAAGCGGAATATGCAGAATTATATCTATAGCCTGGATATTCCCGAAGAGCAGAAACATATCCTTTTCAAGGCTGAGTATCCGTATACCGATAAACACAACTACAAAATCATTAACTATCTGAACGAAAGAGAAGATATCTCCTACGATCAGATGGAGTCTATTCTTACAGAGCTTGGCTTTAAGGTTGATAAGAATGGCAGAATCACATGGTAAGGGGACTGTATAGTCCCCTTTTTCATTTGGGGGGAATGAAATGTCAAAACAGGACAGGCAAGGCGTTAGACAACCTGCCGATGTTGAACGGAAGTGGAATATCCAGAAAAAATTTAACAAAGCAATGGAAGCTGCAGGAGAAGCCAGCAAAGAAGTTGAAAGCCTTGATGCAAATATGAATCAGACGGAAATTTTTAACCGTCTGACCAACTACGGCAAGGCACAGGGGCTTTTTATGGACGAGGAAGGAAATGTATTCATCAATGCTAGTTTCCTGACTACTGGCATTCTGCAGTCTCTGGACGGCAAAACATTCTATCTGGATTTGGTCAAAGGTGTTCTCCGAGGCCAGTTTGAAGAGTTCTCTATTTCCGGTAAGTCGGTCGAAGAGATTGCTTCAGATGCAGAGAAGTATGCAGACAAAGCAGCAAAGAAAGCGGTTAACGCTCAGACCCAGAGGGATGTGTTTAACAAGCTGACCAACAACGGCAAGTCCCATGGTATCTTCTACATGAACGGACAGCTTTATATCAATGCTTCCTATCTGGCAGCAGGTATATTGAAGTCTCAGGATGGCACTACGTTCAATTTGGATATCGCAAATAACGAACTTAAGATACTGGGTAAAAAGGTATCTTGGGAACAACAAGACGATGGTACGTTCCATCTCGTCGGAAAGTAAGGGTGTGGTTAACATGGAAAGTATGGTTGTCGCACTGATCGGTGCAGTCACAGGCTCAGGAGTAAGCAGTATTGTTATTGCCTTACTTCAGAGGAAGTGGGCAAGGCAGGACAAGCAGGACGAACGCATTGACGCTATTGTTGATGCAAACAAGGTTCTTATGATCGACCGGGTTCGCTGGCTGGGAAAGAAGTACATTTCAGATGGCGAGATTCACCTGGAAGACAAAGAGAATCTTAGAGAGATGTACCAAGCGTATAAGCGTTTGGGCGGTAACGGTCACCTGGACATGATCATGTCTGAGGTTGACCACTTAAAAGTCATTTGAAAGGATGAAACGTTATGATGAACAAGGAATACTGGAAGAATTGGATCAAGGCTGCTGCCGTTCGTGCTGTCAAGACTGTGGCACAGACCGCTGTAGCAACTATCGGCACTGCTGCTGCCGTGGGTGAAGTGAACTGGGTAATGGTCGGTTCTGCTTCTACACTGGCTGGTCTGCTGTCTCTGCTGACCTCTGTAGCTGGTCTGCCTGAAGTTAATGTAGAGTAACACCTTATGGGCTATCGGCTGTCAGCTGGTAGCCCATCATTTTTCATATTGAGAGGACGGATGCAACATGACAATCAAACAGAAGCAACACCTTCTTGCCTATCTGGGCTATTATGTGGGAAATATTGGCGGTGAATGGGGAACACTCTCCGAAACTGCAACAAAAGCATTCCAGAAAGATTTCTTCCAGATGGATTCCAAGGTAGACGGTATCTGTGGATCAGAAACCGAAGATGCACTGAAACACGCTGTTGCATATGGTATGCCAGCAAAGAAAGTGGAAAATACCACAAACACAAACAAAAGCGGTTTCTGGAAGGAAATCAAGTATTTCACTCGCGACGAGTTCCGCTGCCCTTGCGGTAAATGCTGTGGTTATCCGGTAGAACCGAAGGAGGCACTTGTGCGGATCGCAGATGAAATGCGAGGTTCGTTTGGTAGACCAATGATTATTGTCCCTCCTGACGGTCATAGCGGAGGTTCTGGTGTACGCTGCCAAAAGTACAATGACTCACTGTCCGGCAGTGCTAAAAATAGCAGACATGTGCAAGGCAAGGCTATCGACTTCAGCGCACCTGGCGTTCCTGCTTCTACTATTGAAGCATATCTGAAGAAACTGAAAAACTCTGGCAAACTCCGTTACTGGTATAAAATTCAGTCCGGTTCTTATCACATGGATATTGAATAAGGATTGACTTTTTCCTAATTTATGGTAATATAATCGTGGTCTGGGAGATTGGTAGTTGTCCGGCTACCAGTTGAACAAAAAGGGGAGATGGGCTTACGCCTGTCTCCCCTCTTTTTTTATGCCTTGATTTCCTCAAGCAGTTCGCTGATAGTGTAGGCTTTGAGCATCAGAGATAAACGCTGAGTCGGATCTTTGGACTCGTCATGTAGCTCGATAGCTTCGTTCATTGCTGCCTCTAGGT
>UZAT01053689.1_pt1 | contig 11068 bp, 10 predicted proteins | sample 2160861 | NCBI WGS metagenome assembly UZAT01 (sample SAMEA5138306, study PRJEB28736) | viral metagenome | reverse complement strand
CGGTATACACCGTGTACACCTCCCACGGCTCCGGCGGTGGAAAGCGCGTAGGCGGAAAGATCAACCGGCTGGAAGACATGGCAAACATCGTAGACGCTGATATCTACATCATGGGTCATGTGCACCAGCCTGCTATCATCAGGAACTCTTTCTACAGAGTGAGTGCTGCAAACAGCTCTGTGATGTGCGTAGACCGTCTGTTTGTCAACACGGCAGCGGCTCTGGACTATGGAGGGTACGGAGAAGCACAAGGATTCAGACCTGCCAGCAAGGAGAACCCTGTGATCCTGTTAAGCGGAACAGAAAAGAAAGCCAGAGCGAGAGTGTAAGTAACTGAGGAGTGCCCTTACAAGGGCGGGTATGTCAGCCACACACAGATTGTCAGGGTGGGAGACAGTGGCTGAGAAAAGGATGCGTGGTTTTATGGCCATTGATTGGCTGACCATCAAAACCGAATACATCAATGACAGAAGCACAAGTTTTCGCAAGCTTGCAGATAAATATGGGGTGAACAAGGACACCATCGCCAGAAAAGCAAAGTCTGAAAACTGGGTGAGACACAGGCAGACACAGGTAGACACCCTGTATGCAGAAGCCATGCAGAGAGCCACAGAAAAAACGGTGGAGGCGATCTCTGACGAGGCAGCTTCAAAGGCCCGTATCCGCGCTCACATCATGAAACTTGCGGAAGGATGGTTTGAAGCACAGGTGGAACTTGTAGAGGCACAAGGCAAAGGAGCAATAGACCCAACCGAGTTCCGAAAAATGGTGCAAAGCTACAAGGATATGTGCGAGATCGAAGGTCCTGCCGGGGATGAAGACAGCGGCACAGGCGTGGTGATGATCCCGGAGGTGACACCCGTTGAGTAATGTCATCTGGACGCCACAGCCGAAGCAGGCCATTTTCATGAGCCGTGGAGAGTATGAGGCGCTGTATGGCGGAGCGGCAGGCGGAGGAAAGAGCGATGCTCTGGTCATTGAACCTCTGAGGCAAGTACACATACCCCACTTCAAGGGATTGATCCTGCGTAAGACTTTCCCACAGCTTGCGGAACTCATCGACAAAAGCCTGAACTACTATCCAAGAGTATACCCAAAAGCGAGGTACAACGCATCAAGCCACACCTGGACATTTCCAAGTGGGGCGAAAATCATTTTTGGCGCTATGCAGCATGCAAAGGACAAGGTGAAGTATCAGGGACAAGCCTATGACTTCATCGCCTTTGATGAGCTGACGCACTTCACCTTTGAGGAGTACAGCTACATGTTCTCCCGTAACCGACCAAACGGTCCTGGCACACGGGTCTACATCAGAGCAACGGCAAACCCCGGAGGCGTTGGGCATGGATGGGTCAAAGAGCGGTTTATCACCGCAGGGGAACCCATGCAGACCATGTGGGAGGATGTGGAGTGGCGAGATCCTGCCGGCAACAAGCATGTGAAACGGCAGAGCCGCATCTACATCCCTGCTTCCGTCTTTGACAACAAGAAGCTGCTGGAGAATGACCCGGAATACGTCTCCCGCCTTGCCTCCATGCCGGAAGCAGACAGAGAGGCGCTGCTGTATGGCAACTGGGACAGCTTCAGCGGCCAGGTGTTCACCGAGTGGAAGAATGACTCCAAGCATTACAAGGACCGCATCAACACCCATGTCATTGATCCCTTTGAGGTGCCAAAGACATGGAGCATCTGGTGCGGCCTGGACTGGGGTTACTCCAGACCGTTTGCTGTTGGCTGGTTTGCTGTCGATCACGAACGAAGGCTGTACCACATCAAGGAGATGTACGGATACACTGGCACTCCAAACGTGGGTGTGAAGTGGGAACCGAGTCAGGTGGCAAGAGAGATCAATCGCATTGAGAACGAAGACCCCAACCTGAAGGGGCGGAAGATCATGCGCGTGGGAGACCCTGCCATCTGGGGCAGTGACGGAACGGAGAGCATCGGAGCGCTGTTTGAGCGTGAGCGGGTCTACTTTGAAAAGGGAGACCATGCCCGTATAGACGGCAAGATGCAGATGCACCACCGCTTTGCTTTTGACGAAGAAGGCAAGCCCATGCTGTATGTGTTCTCCACTTGCAGGAACTTTATCCGCACGGTGCCAAACCTTGTGTATGACGATACCCATGTGGAAGACATCGACACAGACGGCGAGGATCACATCTACGATATGGCCCGCTATGTGTGCATGAAGAACCCCATCGCTCCCCGCATCAATAAGGCTGCGGAGATCAAACCCTACAATCCCTTTGACGATGACGAGCACGTCACTTATGACCGCTATGCGTGGTTCAAGAAATACTGAGGAGGCATGTGCCATGAACAACACCATCCCGCCCGAAGCGGTATTCCAGCAGGTAAAACCCAAAGACCCTCCGCTGGTCGGTGCGCTGCGCCGTGAGCCTGCGGGCAGACAGCCCATCGGCAGAGAGGAGATCGCAAAGGCTGCGGAGATCCTGATCAAGTACAATGACGGCAAGGCCAATTTGGAAAGCCGCATTGTGGACGATGAACTGTGGTGGGAACTGCGGCACTGGGAAGCCATCCGCGGCAACAAGAGCAGAGATGTGGCCCCGGAGCCTGCCTCCGCATGGCTGTTCAATGCCATCGCAAACAAACACGCAGATGCAATGGACAACTACCCGGAGCCTGTGGTGCTGCCCAGAGAGAGGTCTGACGAGGAGAGCGCAAAGACACTGTCCTCCATCCTACCTGTGGTTCTGGAGCAGAATGACTTTGAGCAGACCTATTCCGACAACTGGTGGGAGAAGCTGAAGCACGGAACTTCCGTGTATTTCCCTCACTGGGACCCAAAGGCTCAAAACGGGCTGGGTGAAATCGCAATCAGCGAACTGGATCTGCTGAAGGTGTTCTGGGAGCCGGGAGTCACCGACATCCAGAAGAGCCGCAACCTGTTCATCGTGGAACTGATCGACACCGACATTTTGGAGCAGGAGTATCCGCAGCATAAGGGAAAGCTGAAAGGCAACACCATCACGCTGAAAGAGTACCAGTACGATGACACCATCGACAACTCGGACAAGAGCCTGGTTGTGGATTGGTATTACAAAAAGCGCACACCCGATGGGCGCACCGTTCTGCACTATGTCAAGTTTGTGGGCGAGACTCTGCTCTATGCCAGCGAGAATGACCCTGATCTGGCAGAGCGCGGCTGGTACGATCACGGCGAGTACCCGATGGTATTCGACACCCTGTTCCCCGAAAAGGGAACACCTGTGGGATTTGGCTATGTTGCCATCTGCAAAGACCCTCAGACCTACATTGACAAGCTGTACGGAAACATTCTGGAGTACTCCATGAAGGCTTCCAAGCCCCGATGGTTTGTCAGCGAGTCCACTGCCATCAATGAGGAGGAGTTCCTGGATTGGAACAAACCCTTTGTCCATGTGGCAGGTGAGCTGGATGACCGCAGAGTGAGAGAGATGGCCATGCAGCCTCTGTCCAACATCTATGTGGAAATCGCACAGCTTAAAATCGAGGAAATGAAGGACACCGCATCCAACCGCGATGTAAACAGCGGCGGTGCAGGTTCCGGCGTGACGGCTGCTGCTGCCATTGCGGCACTGCAGGAAGCAGGCAACAAGGCAAGCCGTGACATGATCGGCGCATCTTACCGGGCATACACCAGAATCATCAGCCAGTGCACCGAACTGGCCAGACAGTTCTATGACGAGACACGCTCTTTCCGCATCACCGCGCCCAATGGCACATACCAGTTTGTGGACTTCAACAACGCCGGCATCAAGGACCAGGTAATGGGTGTGGATTCCCTGGGCCAGCCTCTGATCAGAAAGCCTGTCTTTGACTACAAGATCAAAGCACAGAAGAAGAACCCCTTCAGCCGCATGGAGCAGAACGAGAGAGCCAAGGAACTGTATGCCGCAGGGTTCTTTAACCCTGAACGGGCGCAGGAGGCTCTGGGTGCTCTGGAGATGATGGAGTTTGAGGGCATTGACAAGGTCAAGGAGCGTGTGCAGGAAGGCCAGACACTGATGAATATGGTCACCCAGATGGCGCAGCAGATGAACCAGATGGCGCTGATCATCCAGAATCTGACCGGGCAGGATATGGGAGCCGCCGAACAGCCTGCCCCTGCGCAGGCACAGCCCACGCAGCAGCCTGCCAAAGGCAAGAGCATTGATGCAAAGGTCGCAGAGGCGCAGACTCCCATGACGGCCTACGGAGAAGCCCTTGCCAAGCGCAGCTCCCCTGACATGAACATTGGAGGCTGACATGGTAAAAGTATACGCTGAATCTGACGGCAACCGATACCTCCTGAGCGTGCAGGATCATGCAACCGGCTCTGAGCAGGTGTGCGCCGCTGTGAGTGCTCTTGTGTATGCCTTTGCCGGGTATGTTCTCAACGCAAAAGAAAACCGCAAGGCAATGGTCTACAACATGAAGCTGGACAGCGGCAAGGCGCTTATCCATTGCCACGGTGACAGGGACGTTGGTACGGCATTTGACACGGTTGTGCTTGGCCTGAAACAGGTGGAAGCAGGCAATGGAGAATACATACAGGTAGAGATTGGAGAGTGAGCTTCGGCTCACTCTCTTTTTTGAAAAAATTTCTGCCCAAAAGGCATGGCATTTTGAAACCATGCTTTAGCATGAAGGTATCCTCCCACGCTGCCCTCCCTTTTGGGAGGTGGGGCTGACCACCCACCTCCCTGCAGCGTGAATGGACAGTGACACGGCCACTATACGCCGCGATAAACAAGGAGGCAACTCTATGAACATCAAGCATTTGATCCCGGCTCTGCTGAACCTCTTTGATGGTGAGGGCGGTGCGGCGGCACCTTCGGCAGCGGGGGCACAGGGCGAAACCACAGGCGCAGTACCCGGAAGCACCCGCCGGGGAAAGACGGGCGAATACACCAATGTGAAGTTCGGCAAGCAGCCGCAGGCCACGGCACAGACCGAAGTCACAAGCGATGCTCCTGACGCCGGGGAGCAGAAAGGTGGAGAGACCATCACCACCTCCAACACTCAGGAAGAGAGACGCAAGGCCTACGAAACCTTCAAGGCGGAGAACAAAGACCTGTTTGCCGAGGACACCCAGCAGATGATCAACCGCAGATTCCGGGAGACCAAGACGCTGGAGGACAAGGTGGCAAAGGCACAGCCTGTTCTGGATCTTCTCAGCTCCATGCTCAATGTGGACGGAGACCCGGACAAACTGCTGACCGCGCTGCAGAACAACACTCAGATGTGGTCTGCGATGGCGGAAGAGGCAGGCATGGAGCCTGAAGCCTACCTTCGTGTGAAGAAGACGGAGAGCGAAAACAAGACCCTGCGGGATATGCTGCAGCGTCAGCAGAACCAGCAGAAGGCAGATGCCCAGGTGAACAAGTGGCTGCAGGAAGCCGAGGCGCTAAAGGGCAAGTACGCATCTTTCGACTTCGACACCGAGATGGCAAACCCCCTGTTCGTCCGTCAGATCCAATCCGGTGTCCCCATGGAGCATGCCTATAAGACACTCCACTTCGATGAGATCATGGGCGAGGCGGTGCATGCAACTGCCGCACAGACCGAAAAGAAGGTAGTAGACAACGTCAGAGCCAAAGGCAGCCGTCCGGCTGAGAATGGCGCAGCTTCCCAGAGTGCTTTTACCGTGAAGGACGATCCCTCCAAGTGGACGAAGAAAGACCGCGAGGAGGTCATCAAACGCGTGAGAGCAGGCGAGATGATCTATCTGTAACGCCTGCCCACTATGGGAAGGAGTTATTATCATGTTTGAAAAGTATTTTCTGATTCCTGCCGTGCTGACTCTGTTTGCCGGCAACACCAACACCACTCTCGATGCAGGTCTGTCCGAGGAGATGAAGACCTTCTACTCCCAGAACCTCATCGACATGGCCGAGCCTCATCTGGTTCATGACCAGTTTGCTCAGAAGCATCCCATCCCTAAGAATGGCGGCAAGACCATTCAGTTCCGCAAGTACGATCCCCTGCCCAAGGCTCTGACTCCCCTGACCGAAGGTGTGACTCCCAACGGTCAGAAGCTGTCCCTGGATGTCATTGAGGCTACTGTGGATCAGTACGGCGGCTACGTTGAGCTGTCCGATATGCTGCTGCTGACCGCCATCGACAACAATCTGGTCGAGGCCAACGCCCTGCTGGGTTCTCAGGCTGGCCGCACTCTGGACACCATCACCCGTGAGGTTCTGGCCGGTGGCACCAACGTGCAGTATGCCGAGGGTCAGGTGGATGCCCGCAACAAGCTGGCTTACACCGATGAGACCACCAACCACAACCTGACCGTTGACGCCGTGCGCCGCGCTGTGCGTACTCTGAAGGTCATGAACGCTCCCAAGATCAACGGCTACTATGCCGGTATCATCCACCCCGATTGCTCCTATGACCTGATGAGCGATCCCAAGTGGGTCAACGTCAAGACCTACTCCGATCCCGAGGGCATCTACGAGGGCGAGATTGGCCGCATCGAGGGTGTCCGCTTCGTGGAGACCACCGAGGCCAAAATCTTCTACGGTGCCGGTGCCAATAGCCGCAACGTGTACGCCACTCTGGTTCTGGGTGCCAATGCCTACGGTGTCACCGAGATCACCGGCGGCGGTCTGCAGCACTTTGTGAAGCAGCTTGGTTCTGCCGGCACTGCCGACCCCCTGAACCAGCGCGCCACCTCCGGCTGGAAGGCCACCAAGGTAGCCGAGCGTCTGGTCGAGGAGTACATGGTCCGCATTGAGACCACCTCCACCTACAACGATCCCGATCCCGAGGACGCATGATGATGTGACAATGGGGGTCTCTTCGGAGGCCCCCGCAATTAAGGAGGAGTAACTATGGCAACCCCCAAGAAGAACGAGGAACTGGTCACCATCCACCTGTTCAAGGACAAGGACAAGTACAAGCATGACATGAAGGTCATTTTGAATGGCCGCGCCTACCGCATCCAGCGTGGCGTTGACGTGCAGGTGCCTGCCGCCGTTGCGGAGATCATCCGTCAATCCGAAGAGCAGGACGGCAAGACCGCCGACCTCATTGCCCGCAAGACGGGCGAACATGACGCCGCCGTGAAGGCCGGTGCAATCTAATAGCTTCCGCGAATACAAAAGCGGCTGCGACACGGCGCGGCGAGAGTAGAAATACCCTTGTCGCGCCGTTTTATTCATTAAGAAAGTTGGTGTTGCCAACATGAAGAAAGTAATCAAGTGTCATGTGGCAGATGAATATGTGATGGGCGCAGATGTTTCGGTAGGCGCAGCCGGAAGCCATGACGATGTACTGCTGGAGTTAAAGTTCTCCCCTCTGTGGGACGGAACAACCAAGCAGATCGTATGGCACAACGCATTGGGCGAAGAGCCTACCATCATCATCCTGACCGCCGACATGCTGGTGGAAGGCACAGACACATATCAAACCCCCGTACCGGCAGAGGCAAAGCGGTATGAGGGTATGTGCCACATGACGATCAAAGGCTCTGTGGAGGGTGACGGGCTGGAGAAATCCGCCACGCTGACCACTACAGCGCGATTCCGCGTACTCCCTGCCATGTGGGATGCCAACGCGGAACAGAGCCAGGATATTACCCCCACGCAGGCGGTTCAGCTTCAGCAGCAGATCGATAAGGTGCTGGGGGATATTGTAATTGCAAAAGAAAGCGCAGATAGCGCAAAAGAAAGCGCTTATTGGGCCGGAGAAAGCGAAAAAAGAGCAGCGGAAAGCGAAGATAACGCATTTTCGTCCTATGAGTCTTCTGTGGCATACTCTGTCATCGCAAAAGATGCTGCGGCAACTGCGGTGCAGCAGGCAAACCTGGCGGGCACTTATGCGGAAAACGCTCTGGAAGCCACAAAGAAACCTCCTGTAATTGGCGCAAATGGCAATTGGGAAGTTTGGAACGCAACCACCAATATATACGTTGACACTGGCATTTCCGCTACCGGCCCCGCAGGTGAAACCGGCTACACCCCCCAAAAGGGTGTTGACTACTGGACAGAGTCGGACAAGCAGGAGATCGTAGACTATGTGGTTGCCAATGTACCTGCCGGAAGCTTCCTCCCTGATGTTTCCACAGAAGAAAACGGCATGGTTCTTCGTGTGGTTGACGGAGAATGGGCGGCATCCAAGGGAGCAGACGAGAATACCGAGGAGCGGCTCTCCGCATTGGAGGCTCGTCTGGAAGAGCATATCAATCCCTATGTCCCCATCTCTGTTTCTGCCAGTGGTCTTGGAACTTATGAGAAGGGTGTAGTAGTCGATCAGGTTACGGTGAAGTGGAATTACAACCGCACTCCGCAGAGCCTGACAATCAGCGGCCCCGGCATTGACGGCACGAAGGTTCTTGCGGTAACAAACAAGAGCTACACCATTCCAACAAGTCTGGGCATCAATTGTGACAACACCAAAAACTTCAAGTGGACAATTACCGTCACAGGTGATAAAGGTGAAGTGCGATCGGCAACTACATCGCCCATCACATTCCAGAACCGTGTTTATTACGGAACTGCCGCAGACCCCAGAGAAAGCGGTGGTTCAATCACCGACAGTTTCATCAAGGGACTCCAGAACAAGCCTCTGTCCGCTGGAAAGGTTACACCTATCAATGTCAATGCCGCAGACGGACAGTATATCTGGTACTGTCTGCCGGAGTGGATGGGCGAGTGCATTTTTATGTCCGGCGCAAACCAGCTTATCTGGGACAAAGTAGACTTTATGCTTAATACCATCAATGATTACAGCGAGCTTTATTATGTGTACCGAAGCGGTAACGAAGGTCTGGGCAACCAGAAGCTGGGCGTAGAGGGGGTAGGATAATATGCCAACAATCATTCTGGAAAAGATTAAACAGGCGGCTGGTAAGACCTACGCTCTGGTTGACGCATCTGACGTTGAAATGCCTGACGGCTCTCGTCTGTCTGAGTTCAATCCCTCTGTTGGAGAAGAAGTGCTTGAAGAGATTGAAGCCTTGAAAGCACAGGATCAGTACATGGCGAATGTGGCAGGACAGGTTGTTGGCCGAGTGACCGCTTTGGAAACTCCTGCAAAGAAGGTTGACCTGTCCAACTTTGCAACCGGGGAAATCGTTGAGACAAAGGCAGACGATACCAAGGTGACCTACACATTCAACTTTGACGAGAACGGAGTTCCTACCTCGATTACGGACAGCAACGGTGGCACCACCGAGTTGGTTGGCTTCGGTCAAATGAGTTATAAGTCGGCAGAGGGGGTTAGTTTCTGATGGCTGATTATCTGATTAAAGACACCACTCTGACGGGCATTGCCGATGCAATCCGTGATAAGACAGGCGGCGGAAACAACCTTATCCCAACAACCGAAATGGCGAGCAAAATCAGAGGAATCAAAACGCTTTCTGTATTGCAGGAAAAGACGGTAAATCCGGGGACAACCGCTATCGAGGTAACACCTGATGAACTCTTTGACGGTCTCGGCAAGGTGACGGTGAACGCTGTCGCATTGCAGGCAAAGGAAGTTACACCGACCGACAGCGTGATTGAGGTAACCCCAAGCTCTGGATATGTCGGCCTGTCAAAGGTAACGGTTAAGGCCGTTGATGTCGGAAACAGTGCGACAGAGCCTTACATCGAGTACACCTACAACGAGGAAGGGAAGATTGTTGCCGCAGCCATGCATGGCTTTACTGAAATTCCTGATGGGTGCTTTGCTTATAGTTCTGCTTTGACATCGGTGGATTTGTCTGGTTCGCCGGGGATAACGAGTATTGGTGACTATGCGTTCTATAATTGCTCGGCACTTGCAAGCGTCAGCATTCCTGATGGTGTAACGAGTATTGGTGCAAACACATTCCGAGGTTGTTCCAATCTTGCAAGCGTCAGCATTCCTGATGGTGTAACGAGTATTGGTAACAACGCATTCCGAGATTGTTCCAATCTTGCAAGCGTCAGCATTCCTGATGGTGTAACGAGTATTGGAACTTATGCGTTTGGTCAGTGTGGCGCCCTAACAAGCGCAACATTCAAAGACACCACAACTTGGTATGTTGGCACTTCCGCAGGTGCAACTACGACCGCCGTCACCGTTACAAACGCATCGACTGCTGCAACCTATCTGCGTAGCACCCATGTAGCCAAGTATTGGACAAAGGTTTAAGGAGGTGACGGTTTATGGATATTATTTCTTTCCTTCTTGGGTACACCTCTGTAAGCAATAATGGTAGAAACCCCGTATTGGAGGGTGTCCACTATGTTACCTTTATGTCCCAAGACGGCACAACCGAACTGTACAAGCGTATGGTGGTTGACGGTGACGATTGCGCCGACCCTGTTTCCCGTGGGTATATTTCTGCACCCACCAAGGAAAGCACGGCACAGTACAATTATTCTCATGTAGGCTGGGCTACCACTCCAAACGGTGCGTGGGATTCAAATGCGCTGAAAGCTGTGACCGAGGATAAGACCGTATATGCGGCGTTTAAGGCTGCTGTACGTTATTACACCGTTACTTACTATGACAGCGACGGTTCAACCGTGCTGAAAACGGAAGTTCTGGCGTATGGTGCAACTCCGTCTTACACGCCTACAAAGACAGGTTATCAATTTGACGGTTGGACACCTGCACTAACCACCGTCACAGGGGACGCAAGTTATACCTCCGCATGGACAGAGATTAACGAAACCCTTACGGGTACTTTCACAAGTGGCGCAACGTGGAAACTGATTGTAATTGGAACAACAGCACAAATGATACTTTCTGGCAGTGGTGCGATGGATAATTATGCGCAATTTGAAGGAACACCGTGGGAAGAACATAGTGGCAAGATTACATCCATTTCCATTGGAAACAACATTACCACTATCGGTGATTGGTCCTTTGCTGAGTGTACGAACCTCAATGAAATAAACATTCCGGGCAATGTAACAAAGATTGGGTGGAACGCTTTCAAAGGTTGCAAAAACGTTAAAAAAATTACCCTTAACGAGGGATTACAGAACATCGGTCATCGTGCTTTCTATGTGCAAACGTTTGCGCTTGAAGTCTACCCTCTTGCCGAAATAGTGATACCCGCAAGTGTTACTTATATTTATTCTGGTGCATTTTCTGGATG
>UZAT01199975.1_pt1 | contig 11077 bp, 13 predicted proteins | sample 2160861 | NCBI WGS metagenome assembly UZAT01 (sample SAMEA5138306, study PRJEB28736) | viral metagenome | reverse complement strand
GGCAACCTGGCGCTTGGTGATACCAACAAGATGAACAGCATTGTCCGTGCATACACGCAGATTCTTTCCAAGGGCCAACTGATGGCACAGGAAATGTATCAGCTGGGTGATGCTGGTGTGCCGATTCGTGAAATCATGACCATGTATGGCGGTCCTGAATACGAAGACGGCAGCTGGTATCAGAAGAAACTCAAAGACCCTACTTACTCAATTTTTGCCGAAGAAATGGTGGCGGCATTCCAGGGTGCGACTGCTGAAGGCGGCAAATGGCACAATTACATGTTCCAGATGATGGACACATGGCTTGGCCAGACTGACCGAATGGGCGAAGAAGGCAAGGAAAGCCTGGGTGCATTCATGAACCCATTCTTTGAAATGGCGAAAAGTGATGTCCTTCCCCGGATCAGTGAAAGCCTTGCTGGATTCGGCACCTGGGTTTCTGAAAACCAGGGAACGCTGGAAAAGATGGCAGATGCCGTGGGCAAACTGGTCACGGGCGGCTTTGATGCGATGATCAACGCATTCACCTGGATGATGGAGAATGGCACGGCTGTTTCTGTGGCCCTTGGCACCATTGCAACGGCGCTGACCATCGGTGCCATTGCTGCTCATCCGTATGCCACAGCCATCATGGCGGTGGCAGCAGGACTTGCGCTTCTTACAGCAAGAAATGCAGACGGAGATGCATACAATCACTTCTTCAATAAATTCACAGATGAAGAACTTCAGACGCTTCAGAATTATGTGGATGCAGTCAACCGATATCGTGAAGCGGAAGCTGCCCTTGCACAGGATGAAAGCAATCAGACGCTGATTGACAACTTCATTGCAGCCGGAAATGCCATGGAGGAAGCCAGCAACAAAGCCAGCGCCATTGATGGCCTGATCAGCGCATATGATGCATGGCGAAGCGGTCAGGCTGAAAACGCAGGAAAAGACCTGTACCTGGATGTTCCTATGAGAGCAGCGGACGATGCACAAGCCAGCCTTCAGAGTGAAGTGGACGGCTATGACATCGAAAGTGTGGTCACGATGCTTGCCGATACGTCCGGCCTTCAGGCGGCAGTGAATGCCACCAACCTGACGGCACATGTCGATCTTACAAGCGGCGGTGTGGGCACGGGAGCAAGGTGGATCAGCAGTCTTCCTGGGCATGCAAGCGGCTTGGATGATGTGCCGTATGACAATTACATTGCAAGGCTTCACAAGGGCGAAGCGGTTCTGAACAGCACGAATGCTGAAGCATGGAGAAGCGGCGGCATGAACACAGGCAGACTGGAAGGCATGATGGCACAGCTGATCACGCTGACCCAGCAGCTGGTAAGCAGCAGCAGCAGACAGGTTGTGCTGGACAGCGGTGTACTGGTTGGCCAGCTGGCCCCGGCGCTTGACACGCAGCTGGGCACCATCTCCAGCCGCAAAGGAAGGAGGAACTGACCATGCACGGTGTGATTTTCGGTGACAAGCATTCATACCGGGACTGGGGACTGCTGACCAAGAGCAGACCCAGCATTTCCCCTCCCCAGCCCAAGACGAAACTGATCCAGGTGCCGGGAAGCGATACGGTGATTGACCTGACGGAGCGGCTGACGGGCAAGGTTCACTATGAACCCAGAAGCATCAGCTTTGAATTCGTGATGATGGAACCCAGGGAGCAATGGCCTTCCCGATACTCTGAAATCATGAACTATATGCACGGTAAAAGAATTCGGATCATCATGGACGATGACCCGAATTTTTATTATGAAGGCCGTGTGATTGTGGGCAACCTTGACCCGGAAAAGAAGACGGCTGTGCTTGAAATGGAAGCCCAGGTGGAGCCATACAAGCATGAGCGATTCGGTGAAGGGCGGTGCCTGTGATGTACACGATTCACATTGACGGGAAACTGCTGTATCAGACTGGCGCTGAAGACGAAGCACAGATTGCGCTGAATGTCAAGCCCAGCCTGGACATTGAAAGCAGCGGTTCCCTATCGTTTGTTCTGCCACCCGGAAATGCGCAGTATGATGCCATCCGCAAGATGAAAAGCATCATCACGATGCACCAGAATGACAGGCTGATTTTCCGTGGCCGGGTGACTGAAACAGAACGGGACATCTTTGGTCAAAAGGATGTCTACTGTGAAGGTGACCTGTCCTTTCTGCTTGACAGCCTTTGGGAAGAACAGACGGTGACGGGCAAGGTGCAAGACCTGTTCAGGAATTTGATTGCCAATCACAATGCTCAGGTGGAAAGTGACAAGCAGTTCATGGCGGGCATCATCACGGCTGTGGCTGCTGACACGCCTATTGAAGGCAGTCAGCGGATGGAAACCAGACGGTTTTGGGATACATCCAGCATCCTGGATGAGCGCTTGCTGGGCGTATATGGCGGCTATCTGCGCACCAGGACTGAAGGCAATGTCACATACATTGACTGGCTGAAAGACTTTGAGGAAGACAGCGGCCAGGCCATCCGATTCAGCGTGAACATGCTGGATCTGAAGGACAAACTGGATGCCGGGGATGTGTTCACCTGCCTGATTCCGCTGGGACATAGCGAGATTGGCGATGATGGCACATACGAAGACCCTGTGAACATCGCATCTGTCAATGGTGGGCTGAACTATCTTCAGGATGATGAAGGTGTTAAAAAGTACGGCAAAATCTGGCGAAGCAAGACCTGGGGAAACACCAAAGACCCGGCACAGCTTAAAGCCAAGGGCCTTGAATACCTGAAGACGGGCGGCGAAGTGCGCAGCCTTACGCTCAAGGCCGTGGACATGCACTTCATCAATGGTGACATCTCCATGCTGACTATCGGCAAGAAGGTTCAGATTGAATCTGACCCGCACGGCATCAGCCTGAGCATGGTGCTCTCCAAGATGGAGCCTGACCCGGACAACCCGGAAAACAGCGAATTCACATTCGGTGTGAAGCCCAGGACGCTTTCTGAAGCAGTGATCCGCACGGAAAAGGAAACGGACAAGCTTTCCGGCAAAAGCGGACGTGGCGGCGGTGGCGGCGGCAAGAGCATCCAGGAAGAAGCACAGGACATCCTGCGCTGGGCCAAGATCGTGGTGGATGAAGCAAATGCGAACATCAACCTGAATGCGGGTGAACTCAACAACCTGACAGGCAGGATGAACACGGCAGAGATTGACATTGACGGTGCCAATGCGAACATCAGCCTGAATGCATCAGCGGTGGACAAGCTGACTGGCCGTGTATCCAGCGCAGAGATTGAGATTGACGGCCTGAACAGTGAGATCAAACTGAAGGCTAACAGAATTGAACTCAATGGCTATGTGACAGCATCGCAATTCAGCACACTGTCAGCAGACCTGGCCAAGATAACCAGCGGCACGGTACAGGCCAGCCATCTGTATACGCAGAACCTGACGGCCACCAACACTGTGCGCCTTGCAGGTCACACCTGTGAATGGAAATCTGCCACATTTCTTACCAGCAGCACAACTATTGAGGTTGTTGCAACTGGCGGCGTGGTATCAAATGTTAATTTGCACAAAAAGACGGCAACGATTGATTACCTTGGCACATAAGAGGTGAAAAGTATGACGGTTGAAATTACACTTCGCAGCGTAGTTTCTGCGCTGGAAAGAATCCATGTGCTTGGAGCGGATGCGGAACTGCTTGGCGGTTCCATCAAGGCAGTCAAAAACGTGATTGCTGCCATCGACAAGGCAAAGGAGGAACAGCAGAATGCAGATCACAACGAACAAAGGGAAGACGTTTGACATTAACTGGATGGGCACCACCAACCGCTTTGGCGATAAGCTGATGATCGAACTGGTGGATGACCGGGCGCTTTCAAAGATTGCTGCCAACTTTGAAGGCGTGGACACCATCACGAAGACGGACAGCAAGCATCCGAACGTGAAGGAAGTCTATGAGGGATACACCAAGCTTGTGGGCATGTCCAAAGAAAATGCAGAAGGCGTGGTTCGCCTGACGCTTGAAAAGGGTGATGCAGTATGAGTGAGATCATTACAAGACCCCTGCCCTATCATGCAGACCTGACGCAGCCGCTCAAGAAGACATACCTGGACACGCAGCTGGCCACTGAGGACAACGAAGCGCACAGGTTTGATATTTCCCTTTACCGGGACAAGGAACAGCTGGAAATGCCCAGCGGGGCGGCTGTGAACGGATACTTTATCCGATACAGTGACAATGTGACCATTCCCCTGGATGGCAGTGTGAATGGCAATATGGCCAGCGTGACGCTGAAGAAAAGCTGCTACAACAAGTCCGGCCAGTTTGCCGTGATCATCAAGGTGACCGATGGCAGCATCATCAATACGGTGTTCTATGGTGAAGGCACCATCCTGGCCAGCAGCACGGACAGTGTTCTGGATGAAGAAAACGTGATCCCTTCCCTTTCTGACCTGCTGGCGCAGATTGCCACGATGGAAGAGGCCACGAAGGATGCACAGGAAGCAACGGATGCGGCGAATAAAGCTGCTGGCCATGCCCCGTATGTGAACACATCCAATAACCACTGGATGACCTGGAACACGACTTCCGGCAAGTACGTTGACACGGGTGTCAGCGCAACTGGCGCACAAGGCCCAAAGGGTGATCCGGGTACGATTGAGAACGTGACCATTACGTCTATCCACGGACTGCCTGAAGCGCTTGCTGCGCAAGACGGACGCATCCAGACGCTGGAAGAAGCAGACGGATACACCCTGCCCACGGCTTCCACTTCTGTGCTGGGCGGCGTGAAGGTCGGCAGCGGTCTGGCGATTGACGCAAACGGCGTTCTTTCGCTTAACGTCTCCAATGCATCGGGGGTGGGCTTCTAATGGCGAACGAATATCTCGTTAATTCAGCTGATCTGAAAGCTGTTGCCGATGCGATCCGGGAAAAGGGAGGAACAACCGAACAGCTTGTATTCCCTGGTGACTTTGTGACGGCGATTATGGCCATCACGGGCGGCAGAATCAAAATGATGGATTTTGATTTGACTGCGTGGACAAAAAAGAATCCATATCCTTCACGAGAATACACTCAGGGAACTTATGATTTGTCTAACAAAACCCTTAAAGGATATGTGACGGGCGGTTATCAGCATGTTGTCATGGTCACAAATGAAAAGATTGACTTTTCGTCTTATGACACATTGAATTTGACTTATGATCTCGACAAAGGTCTGACTGGTAATGGCTCCATCATCGCAAAAATCTCAACCAGCAATAGTGATCCGATTGATTCAACCTGTGTCGCAAATCGGCAGATTTATGACGCTGGAACGGACGTGGACGTTTCCATTGATGTTTCATCCATTGGTGGCAGTTATTATTTATGGATTGGTTTGGCTGCATGGGGAGACATTGGAACTGTAAATTTTGAAGTGTCCAATCTGCATTTGAAGTAAGGAGGAATAACTGATGGGTAAAGTCATTCCCGTCATTGTACGGGACAAGATTGCTGCTGCCCCAAAGGATGCCCTGTATGTGTGCGGAAACAGCGACTTCACCATTGAATTCGACTTTGACGAAGGTTGGAATGAGCACGATTTTAAAACCGCACGATTCACCTACAATGGCACCTATCAAGATGTGGTGTTTGAAGGCATCATGTGCCCTGTTCCGATCATCACGAACACGCACAGCTTCAAGGTGGGCGCATTTGCCGGAAACCTGGAAACCACCACAGCGGCCTATGTGAGCGCAAAAAAGAGCATCCTGTGCGGCAGCGGCGTACCTGATGACCCGCCCCCGGATGTGTATGCGCAGATCATTCAGATGCTGAATGAAATTGCAAGAAACGGCGTAACCAGCGATCAGATTGAAGAAGCCCTGGAAGAGTATCTTCAGAAGCACCCGATTGACGGCATCAATGAAGAAGAATTGAACCGGGCCGTGGAAGCTGCGCTTGAGGAAGCGAAGAAAAGCGGTGCATTTGACGGCCCCCAAGGTGAACAAGGCCCCGCTGGCGCTGACGGCAAGGACGGTGCGCAAGGCCCACAGGGCGAACCTGGCCCCAAGGGTGACAAAGGTGACAAGGGTGATCAAGGCGAACCTGGCCCCGCTGGTGCAGACGGCAAGGACGGTGCGCAAGGCCCCAAGGGTGACACGGGCGATGACGGCAAAGATGGCGTATCCCCCACTGTGGAGGTGTCGGCCATCACGGGTGGTCATCGTGTCACAATCACGGATGTGAACGGCACACAATCGTTTGATGTTGCCGATGGCAAGGATGGAACTGGCGGTGGATCAGGCGGGACTGGTGCTGACGGCGAGGACGGCGGCTACTATACCCCGGATGTTGACGCTGCTGGTAATCTTACATGGTCGGCAAGCAAGATTGGAATGCCGTCCGTACCTGCTGCCAACATCAAAGGCGAACAAGGCCCTGCTGGTGCCGATGGCAAAGATGGCGCACAAGGCCCCAAAGGTGACAAGGGTGACCAAGGCGAACAAGGCCCTGCTGGTGCCGATGGCAAAGACGGCGCACAAGGCCCCAAGGGTGACAAGGGTGACCAAGGCGAACAAGGCCCTGCTGGTGCCGATGGCAAAGACGGCGCACAAGGCCCCAAGGGTGACCAAGGCGAACAAGGCCCTGCTGGTGCCGATGGCAAGGACGGCGCACAAGGCCCCAAGGGTGACAAGGGTGACCAAGGCGAACAAGGCCCTGCTGGTGCTGACGGCAAGGACGGAGCACAAGGCCCCAAGGGTGACAAGGGTGACCAAGGCGAACAAGGCCCTGCTGGTGCTGACGGCAAGGACGGTGCGCAAGGCCCACAGGGCGAACCTGGCCCCAAGGGTGACAAAGGCGATAAGGGCGATACACCTGTCAAGGGTACGGACTACTGGACGGCGGCTGACAAGGCTGGCATCATCTCTGATGTTCTCTCCGCTCTGCCGACTTGGGAAGGAGGTTCGTACTGATGGCTATTGATAAAGCGGTCGATTCCTCCCAGCTTAATGCTGCTCTGAAAGCTGTTGCCGATGCGATCCGTACCAAAGGCGGCACATCCGGTCTGCTTGAGTTTCCGGGAGGTTTTGCAGATGCGATTGCGGCGATTCAGGCTGGCGGTGACGGTAATGGGCTTGCCTACGATATGGGCGAGTTTTCCGTGTCGGAAGATGTCAATACAAACAATTTGGGTGGCGGTGGCGGCTTAGATCCAATGAAAAATGGCATTCCGCATAACTTGGGCGAAGTGCCTGATTTTATTTGTGTTTGGACAGATGCATGGGCGGGGATCACGGAAGCCCCGTACACAAGCGGAGCGTCTATGGTTGGTTTTGTCTGGCTGCGCGGAATGTCAGGTACTATCGGGCGCGCTGCTGCCAGCGTAAACATCACAAACCCGCTGGTCGTGCAATTCAGCATTATGCAAAATGACTATCGATGCGGCGGCGGCCTACCTACGAGCGCAGCGTACGGCATGGAAGATAAGCGTCTTCCGACTGCGGAAGTGTTCAGAACAATTACGATGGGAACCGGAACATGGTGGCGAGCCGGAGCAACGTACAATTATTTCGTAAGCCGTGCGTGGTGGAATGTCGGAGGTGGAGCAAGTGCTTAATAAGGTATATTCAACTGGTAAGTGCTATCACAACGGAACAGAAATTTCGGCAGCGGAATACGATTCCTTGATGACTGAATACAAGGCTAAAGCGAAATACGTCAATGACCTCTTTGATGGGCGCATCACCATCGAAGATGTTCCGGCGGCGTGGCGGGAAGAAGTCCTGCACCGTGTCAATGAGCGCATCGCCGCTGAGCAGGAAGAACCTGAACTGACTGCTGACGAAGCGCTGGACATTATCCTTGGAGGTGAAGTCTGATGAAGAAATCCGAAGCAATTCGACTGCGTGGAATCGTTGAGCGGGCGGCGGCATCGCTGGACGATAAGACTGCCAGCGAAGCGCCCACACTCTTCCAGCGTATGCGCTATGACGGTGGTTTGATCCGTTCTGGCACTCGCATCAACTGGCTTGGCGTACTCAAACAGGCTGCTGTCGATCTGTGGGATACGGAATCCAGCAATCCGGACAATGCGCCTACGCTCTGGCAGGACATCGCATACAAGCAGGGTATCCGCATCATCCCGGCAACCATCACGGTCACGGAAGCATTTGCCAAGGGTGAGCGTGGCTGGTGGCATGACGAGGTGTACGAAAGCCTGATTGATGCGAACGTCTACACGCCTGAGCAGTATCCGACAGGCTGGGCGCTTGCTTAACAAAAGGACACGAATGTGCATTAGTAGCTATCAATAGCTAGTTTTATGAGGTGTAAAATGAGGTTCGTATACGCAGTATTTGCTTTTGCGCTGTGGGGTACATTTCTGGCATTTCTGGCAGGTAGCGGCTTCGTGGTGACGCTTGAGCAATTCGTCATTTCAATGAGTATCGTTGTGGCTGGTGCGCTTGCTGGTGGCGGTTAAAGAGAAAACCGGGGACTGAACATCCCCGACTTTCTCAATGGCAAAAGGACACGAATGCTCACTAAGAACAACCGCAGCACCACAGAAAGAGAGCGGTTATGAAGGGCATACGCTTTGGCGATATGCATTCCTACAATGACCTGAAGATGATCCTGTCAGGCAAGGACATGGGTGCGCCATCGGTCAAGAGCAAAAAGCTTGACATTGAAGGTGCAGACAGTTCCCTTGACCTGACGGACTTCTTTGGGGAACCCAAGTATGAAGATGTCACGCACAAGTTCCAGTTTTCCACCATCGTGCCATACAGCGAATTCATGACGCTGTACAGCAGAATCAAAAACGCCATCCATGGAAAGAAAATGCGGATCATCCTTGACGATGACCCGCTTTTCTATTGGATGGGCAGATGCTATGTATCCGGCTTCACGAATGAGAAAAGCATTGGCCAGGTGGAAGTGGAATGCGACTGTGAACCCTACAAGTACAAACTGACAAAAACCATATACAGCCAAGCCGTGAGCGGCACCCAAGCCATCAGCTTGACAAACGGACGAAAACGTGCAGTGCCGGAAGTGATCATTGATACGGATACAAGCCTGAACATCCTATATCAGGATGCAAGCTGGAACCTGGGGCCGGGAAGCTACACCCTGCCCGAACTGGAACTGACGCATGGTGACAACCTGGTCACGGTCACGGGAACGGGCACCATCACCTTTGAATGGCAGGAAGGTGATCTGTAGTGTATCGGGTTTATTGCGATGGGCAGCTGATCTATCACAGCAAGCTTGAAAGCATGCCGATATTCAATCCCAGCGTGGAACTGGAAGTGAACAAGACGGGAAGCTTTCAGTTCACCCTATACCCCAGCCATCCACGATACAGCCTGATTGCAAAGCTTAAAAGCATCATCACGGTGTATCAAGGTGACTGGCTGCTGTTTCGTGGCCGTGTGCTTGATGATGAAATCGGCTGGCACAATGAAAAAAGCGTCATCTGTGAAGGTGACCTGGCATTCCTGCTGGACAGCCAGATGCGGCCATACAGTTTCACAGGAAGCATAACGGAGTATCTGAAGCTGCTGCTGGACAGCCACAATGGCCAGGTGGAAGAAGAAAAGCGGTTTACGCTGGGCCGGGTGACGGTTGAGGATGCCAATGACTACATTGTGCGCTCCAATATCGAATACACCGACACCTTCAAAGAGATGAATGCCAAGCTGCTTGACATCCTGGGTGGATACCTGCATGTCCGGCATGAAGACGGCAAGCAGATTCTTGATTACCTGAAGGACTTCACCGTGCTTTCCCCACAGAAGATCACGTTCGGAAAGAACCTGATTGACCTGAAGCGGATCAGGAAAGGCAGCGACATTGCAACGGCTGTCATTCCCCTGGGCGCAAAACTCAAGGATGCAGAAGGCAAGGACACGGACAAGCGGCTGACCATCGAAAGCGTCAATGATGGCCTGGACTATATTGAAGACGCAGAAGCCAAAGCACAATATGGCTTCATTGTCAAGACGGTCATATTCGATGATGTCACCGAACCCCGGAACCTTCTGACGAAGGGCAAAGCACATCTTGCAGGGCTTGTCAAGGATTTGGAATCCATCGAACTGACAGCGGCAGATATGGCGGCAACGGGCCAGGACATCACGTCCTTTCACCTGGGCACATGGGTGGACACTGAAAGCTATCCGCACGGTATCAACCAGCGCTTCCTGGTCAGCAAGCTATCCATCAAACTGCTTGACCCAGGAGCCAACAAGATGACGCTGGGCGGCGTGGTGAAGACATTCACCCAGCAAGCCAGCAAGCCACCACCTGTGACAGCGAAGGACGGCAAAGATGGTGAAGATGGTGTGACGCTGCGCATTGATTCCAGCCGGGGAACGGTGTTCAAGAACAATACGGTTTCCACCACGCTGAATGTTGTGATCTTCAAGGGCGGCAAGACCATCACAGATGCGGTTGCCATGCGCCAGGAATTCGGCACGGCAGCGCATCTGGAATGGCAATGGCAAAGGATTGGTGAAAACAGCTTTGGCACCATCCTATCCACGGACGAAAGACTGAGTGAAGAAGGCTTTGCCCTGCTGCTTTCGCCCAAGGACGTGGACACCAAGGTTGTATTCAAATGTCAGCTTGTAACTGCGTGACGATTCAGAAAGGGGCTATCTTATGGCTATTCGTTCGGTTGATCAGATTTCTATTATTGACGTAACTGATGCGTATTCGGTCATTCTTACATCCGAATCCCACGTCTTCCCCGGCACGACCAATGCGGCAAAAGCAGGGTCGGCCACAACGCAGATTATTGCCATGCAGGGCGCAAGCCAGGTGCCTTGCACTGTGGTTGTCTCTGAGATCACCAAGCCCACTGGGGTGACGGTTTCCAGTGACAGCAACGTGACCAGCCCCACGCTGACCATCGCTGTGACCACATCGATCACCACGGGCGGCGTGGTGAAAATCCCGGTTCACATCGGTGATATCACCATCAATAAGGAATTCTCCTTCACCATCGCATACACAGGCGCACAGGGCGCAACGGGTGCAACGGGTGCGGCAGGATCGGATGCCATCACGCTGAGTATCACATCCAGCAACGGCACCATCTTCAAGAACAGCGCCATTGAAACCGTGCTGACGGCCCATGTGTACAGGGC
>UZAT01388208.1_pt1 | contig 11096 bp, 19 predicted proteins | sample 2160861 | NCBI WGS metagenome assembly UZAT01 (sample SAMEA5138306, study PRJEB28736) | viral metagenome | reverse complement strand
CCGTGCTTCTTCCACGATTTCGGAGTATGGTTTGCCATCCACAGTCTCGTCACCGATGGCGCAGCAGATGTTCACAACCTCGCCAGTCTCCTGCGCCTTTTTGAAAGCGTAGATGTTCACGGAAACGTCCGCCTTGCTCAGATCCTTGCCGTGGAGACCGCCGCCAGTAACGCTGTCTGCCATATCAGAGCCGAGTTTTCGGTTTGTTGCGCCTGCGTCCACATCCGTGCCGCCAGTCCAGTAACCGAGCGGATTGATGATTGCTCCGGGATATTCCGCAGCCAGTGCATCCGTCTTTGCGTTGCTCTGGCAGATGATAAGTTTCTCGCCATCAACGATGTACTTGCCATCGGTCGGGAACTCCTCGTAGATGTTTCGTGCAAGTACAGCAAGGTAACGCTGTTCCTGTGTCAGTGGCACACCCTTGAAGATGCCGTTGTCACCGCACCGCACCTTTTCCGACTGGTTCTTGGCGAGGTGTTCATCCTGCTTCGTGACCATAGAGTATACTGTCATATCACGTCCGGCGATTCTGCGGACAGCGCTAACGATGTCATCCCTCTTGATGTCGCAGGACATTTCCGCAATAACAAAGCAGAAGCCGTGCCCAATCAGCACCTCGACAGCCACCTTGGGTTTTTCCTCGATGTTGTAAGCCAGATCAACAATGGCCCCGGCGATTCTGTCAGCGAGTTTGTCCGGGTGCATAGGATTTACTTTCTCGTACATTTCAGTTCTCCTCGTTGTTATTTATAAGCACTGCCGTTTTCCCGGTCAGTGTTTCCCACCTGTTGATAATTACGTCCACATACTTCGGATCGAGTTCCATCATAAAACACCTTCTGTTCAACTGTTCACAAGCTATCAGCGTTGTGCCAGACCCACCGAACAGGTCTAACACGCTTTCGCTCTTAGGATTGTGGTTTAGGGCTGTTCCCACTAAATCGATCGGCTTCATTGTCGGGTGCAATTCGGATTTTTTAGGGCGTTTTATATCCCATACATTTGTCAGTGTGCGGTCATCAGTGAAGTCCTTCCCAGATTCTACCCAACCGAACCAAATCGGCTCATATTTGTTCTGGTATTTTCCTCTTCCCAGAGTAAATACGTCCTTATTCCAAATGACTGTGGTGGAATTGTGCAACAGTTGGTCGGCAACTGTAAACATCACACGCCCATCTTGTCCTTGTCCGGCGCACATATAGACACAACCAGACACATTTTTCTTTATGTTCATGGTAAAGTCTGTGCAAAACGCCCTAAAGGACTCAGTGTCCATGTTGTCATTTTCAATTTCACGCACTTTAACCTTTTGGTGTTTTATATTTCCATAGTTGCAGTTATACGGAGGATCTGTGAAGCACATATCAGCCACCGTTCCGTCCATCAACTTTGCCACGTCCGCAGAATCCGTACTGCTTCCGCACATCAGCCGATGTCTGCCAAGCTGATAAATGTCTCCGACTTGCGCTTTCGGCTCTTCCGGCAGTTCCACATCGTAATCATCCTCCACGACCTCTTCGCTTTCCTCTTCTCCGTCAAACTCAAAGCCGAAGTCCGTCATGTCGATGTCCAGAATGTCATCCAGTTCGTCCGACAGCAAATCGAAGTCCCACTCCGACATCTCCGCCGTTTTGTTATGGGCAAGTGCGTATGCTCTGCGCTGTTCGTCCGTCAGATGGTCAAGCCGGATGCATGGCGCTTCCGTTTCGCCGAGCGCCTTGAGTGCAAGCAGCCGTCCGTGTCCCTCCACAACGATGTTCTTGTCACTCCAGATCCCGATAGGGTCGCACATTCCGAACTCCCGAATAGAGTTCTCAATCGTTGCGAGGTCTGCTTTCTGGTGCTTCCTTGCGTTCTTATCGTAAGGTTTCAGCTTGCTCAGCGAGATATACTCAATCTTTAACTCTGCCACTGTTTTCCTCCTGCTTTCATGTATTATCAAGTAACTATCAAGTAACAGCAGAGGCACTGCACCATAGGCGAAGCCGTTTGCTTTCGCCCCCGGAAGGAGAGTCGGTATTTCATGGTCCCTATGCCGCAATGAGAAGACATGAGACCACTGGCGCTTGCTTGCTGCGTAAAATGGCATAAAAAAGAGGAAGCCGGATTCCTCCGACTCCCTCGTCTGCTATTTTGCTATTATAATAATATCACAGGATAACAGTCACAGGACATACAAAAAAGTCACAACGTATACACTTTACAACACTCTTTTATCGAGAAACCGCTGTACTCGCTCCAACGCTCTGCCGTGGAATGTTGTTGCCCACGAGTAAGAATAGTTCTTTTTCTCCGCCACTTCCTTGAGTGTGAGATGCTGCACATATACGAGATGCAGGAAGTCGTACTCTTCTGGGGACAACTGCTCAATCGTTGCTATCACGTCATTGCGTGTATTTATGAGACGGTCCACGCATTCGTCCAGTTCCCTTTCGAGGTCAATCATCCTCTCCACGGCGGATGCCATCTTCTGCTGATTGCCGGATGACTGCACCCTGTCTCCGCTCATCTGTGGCGTGACCCCCAGAGCAACCTCTTTCCAGTGCTGCTTCTCTATCAGCTTGTTTTTGATGAGAACGTCCAGTTTCTCGATTTGCTTCAAATATTCCTGCGCTTTCAATGTGGTCACCGCCTTGTTTGCTTTACCCGCCAAGCATGGCGCATATAAACGCCATGTTGCAAGCCATGTGTTTGTAGTGGGCTATCCCGCTCTCTTCGTCCGTGCTGCTCGGATTGTCGAGGAATGCGAGGAAGTGTCTGTATAGTGCGTCAACGTATCTCTGCAACTCCACTCGCTTCCAGTTGTCGGGATCGCCGTATTTCTCCGTGCCGTACATCCGCACCTCTGCAACGTCTCGGATGATTTGTGTCGGCACAAGGGACAGCATCAGCTTCCCGGCATCCGCTTTCGCCGTCTGGTCAGCCATCAAGCGTCCTCCCAACAATCTCACCGATAATCTGGAGATATGCTCGTGCTTTTCCGAGTTTCTCCTCCGCCACTTTGCACTGCTCCTTCCAGTATTTCGCCTCGTGCTTGAGTTGCTGATTCTCTGATATCAGTTTCTCCGCATCCGATCCGTACACAAACTTCCTCATGATTCTCTCCTTTCGCCTCTTGCGCAGTAGTAGTCAATATCGACCGCAAGATACATCTGCTCTGGATGGTAGCAGTAGTATCTGTTCCGATGCTTGCAGTCCTTGCAGCGCACCACTTCGACCATATCGGCCTCAACTTCTTCAATGCATTCACACAGCCATTTCCGAACAAACTCGATGTTGTACGACCCATACCCCATGTACCACCCTCTTTTGACAACATCATACCAACTGATGTTGTAATATGGCGTTCCGGGTGTTCCGCTGACAACAATCTGCGGTGCAAACGCCTTGACCTTCTCGGCGGGTTCGATCCCCCCCGTCATCGCATCAATCAGTCTCCGCTCATCCATTGCGCCACTCCTTCAAACGCTTCCGCAGTTTCTCGTTCAACGCTTCCTGCTCCGCAATCTGTTTATCAAACTTTCTCATCACCACAAGTCCGTACACCGACAACGCTGTCAGCGATAGGCAAGCAATGAATCCCATGACCTCTGTTGCCATCATTCAACCTCCTTCAGTTTGTCCATCTTCGATCCGCATTCTGGGCAGTAGCGAAACCGCCGAATCGAAGCTTCGCCGCACTGGTCACATCGCCACAGTCCCACTCCGTCCTTGAATCGATTCGGCTGACCCCATTCTCCATGCACCACTGGCACAGCATCAACCGTAGGCGTGTACTCTGAATGCGAAATCATTTTCATTGCATCCATTATCGTTCCTTTATCTCTGCGGTAATCTCTACTTCCGAGATTACGCAACAGTTCAAATGTAGCATCTGCATCTATCAATCTCATTTCTGTTTCCCTTCTCCCCATGCACAGAAAAAGTTAGGCTTTGTAAAAGTCACAATCGAGTTATGCTTCATACACATTCCCATCGTTTCATATCGTGGATTCCAGTATTTACAGTTCTCGCACCTCACCACAGGCACGGCATCAATGGTTGGGAATCTTGCAATATCGTTGCAATCTATGCTTCTTAAAATTTGGTTTTGCGTGTATTCCATCAGCGCATCAGCATCAATTATCCGCATTGTCCGCACCCCCTAACAATTCCGGGTTATCGTGGATGTTGCCGATGACTTCCGCTTTTCGGTTAAAGATAAAACTGGCATTCATGTCGTGAAACACGCTTCCGTTCCGCACCCTATAACAGCCTTTTGGGCGGTAATATTCGACAACATAATTTCGATAATAGAAAAACCTTTTTGTCTGCCCGTCTGTTTCAGTGTGTTTGCCATAAGCCGCTTTGATGTGTTGTGTCTCAAAGTCTTCCTGCATTTCTTCCCAAGTATAAAGACATCTTTCGAACAGGCTATCTAATGTTTGAGAGTTGTCGTTTTTGCCGACCCACTCGTGTCGGCATTTTACAATATCCCCTTCAAAAATTTTCTTGCTGTTATTATTGGAATCGGTCAAGCCTGTGTACTGTCCAACTGTGTCTGTGTATACAGGATGTTTCCCGATATCTGCGCCTGTGAAATCTTCCTTTTCTGCACCATAGATAACCGAGAAGTCTCCTGTGCCTTGGAAGATTCCGCCGTACACCCAGTTCCCCGGAACTTTTTCGCCGTTCATCCACACTTTCTCGCCATTTCGCCGTGTTTGTCCACGGAATAAAATCTCACGCATCGCCATCACCTCCAGAAGCCGTACCGCACATCCCAAGGTACGAAGTCATCGCCGAGCAGTTCCGAGAGCCTTGCGTCAAGCTTGTCCTTGGTATACACGATGCTCTTGTCATCCTTGGCATCCTTCAGCGTCATCTCCGCAATCTCGTTTGCGTACTTGGCGAAAGCTTTGTTGAACTCCACAAGCTTCTCGCCTCGGCGCTGAAACACCTCGTTTGCGGCAAGGATCGCTGCGTCAGCACACCACTGGATAGTGAAGCGGCGGTGCTGCTCTATTTCTTCCGCTTTCTGCGCTTGCAGCTTCGTGAGGTAGGCGTTTTTCTTCTGCATAATGTTTCTCCTTCCATTTCCGGCATAGTAGCCTTTCCCAGTTTTTTCTCGGTGCAACCCTCGCCGGGAGGGCAAGGGCGCATCCGCTTCTCGGCGAGGATGTACGCACAGAACCTTGCGCCATCCCAACCATTCAGCAGGCAGTAATATCTGCATCCTTTGCAATGTGGGTCTGTCATCGTGCCACCGCTCTATCTTTCGCCGCCATATCCAGTATGGCTTGATAATGCGTCTTCCGCTTATAGCTTCGTCCGCTCAACTCCATGTCCCGAACGATTGCAACATACTTCTCGTACTCGTCCAGAGACAGCCTGTTGAGAAGGTCTGCGACTTGTTCCTCACTGAGAAGTACAACTCCTTGCCCAAGCTTTCCGCCGATGAAGCTGCGCTGACTGTCTTCGTTCGCTTCTGGCGGTGTGTTTCCCACAGGATCTTCCGCAGCTTTCTCAAAATGAATAATATTGCTGCTCGAATGATTGAATGAATGAGGCTCTTCATTCGTTCTTTCATTCGTATTCGTATTTGTACTTGTATTTGTCTTTGTCTTCTTCTTTGTATTGGGTTTTTTGGGTTTCGAAAAAAACCCATCGCTTTTTTGGGTTTCTTCGGAAACCGATGGGTTTTTGGGTCTTCCCCCTTTCGCACCATTCGCACGATTCACTTCTACCCGCTTTTTGTAGGCTTCTCGGTCTCTGTCAATCTGCGCTTGGATCGTGGGAAAGATGAACCTCTCATTCCCCTCAAAAGCAGGCACTTCGCCTGTCGTAGCATACAGAAGCATCCCTGTCATGATTCTTCCACGCTCGGCATCGCTGAATGGGGCAAGCGTCTCCAGATACCTTGCGTATAGGCATACATAAGGCAACTCAGTCACGCAGTCACCCCCTCGTGCATCATTCTGCACCGCTTTCTGCATCGACCATCACCCACGATACCTTGAGTTTGACCGCAGTGTTCTGGAGCAGTATCTTGATTGCATCGAGGGAGGCATCTGCCGGTCCCTCAAACGACAGACTCCCTTCTTCTGGGACGCTCAACGCAGACGGAGCAGGCTGCTCAAGTATTGACTCTTCCTGCTCCTCGGCATCCTCGGCAGGCGCAGCCGTCTCACCTTTACACCAAGCGAAAAAGCCTGCCTTGTCCCAGTTGCGGTGTCCGCCGCCTCTCCCTTCGCTCAGTCCGAGGCGCAGGATTTCTTTGGATATAGTCTTCTGCGAGACTCCAAGCATTACGCCGATATGCTGAAACGGAACATTGAACCTTTTCCGCAGCAGTTCAATGTACGACTCACGCACATCGTCCGGCATCTCTAAATACTCGTGCCATGTCATCGGCTCGTTCAGCCGATATGTTTTGCATTCGCCGTTCATTGCTTCTCTCTCCTTCTTTGTCATGTAATCGGACGGAAACTTGACTGCCCCGCCTTTGCCACAATGCGACCGCCTCTTGTAAGCGCTCCGTGCCGTGACCTTCTTTTCTCGGAGATCCTGCACGAATGTATACCGCTCATCGTTCACAGGACATCACCCCTTGCGAACGCTCGGAACGCTTCTTCGTTCTGCGCTCTGAATCCCTCAACGGCGCTGCAAGCGCACAAGTGTGGATGGTGCTGTTGTACCTTCTGCCTTGCCCTCCGCACTGTCTCAAAGCAAGGAAACGCCGTTCCGTGATGATTTGAGAGGAAGCATGGGACCGTCATCGAGTCCAGGGCGATCCCTTTGCGATTTGCAACCGCTCCGAGCACTTTGAGATAGAGAAAGCTGTCACTGTTCCTGCTCTGCACATCGTTCTCAAGAATGGTCTTCACGAGTGCCGCCGTTGTTTTCAAGTCGTTCATTGCGTTTCCTCCTTCTTGATGAAATCGTGGTCGGTTTCATACGACCGATACAACTGCATCCAAGCATCGAACTCCATCGTCACGAGGATTTCGCAGTTGTTCTTTTTGTGAAACACGACCGGGAGGTCTCCGTTCCCCGCCGCCTGTGCATCTCGCTTCGCTTGGCTCATTGCCTCGTAGAGATTCAACCGCTCAACGTGCTTCGCCTCTGCATGAATGCCGGGAATGCCTGTGACATCCGCAGCGTCTCCTGTGTTGCCGCAATACTGCGCCGTGCGCCTCGCATCGTAGCCGTACTCACGGAACTTTGAAGCAAGCAGCCGTTCAAACCGAGCGCCTTTCTGTTTTGAGTTCACTGCCATGTCTTCACCGCCTTTCTCGGAGGGCGGGATCTCCGCCCTCCTCTGTCATCAATCAAAACGGCAGTTCATCATCGTCCGCAATTTCGGAGAAGTTCGGAGCGCTCGGCGTGTAATCGTCCGGCACATCGGAATCGTAGGAATCGCCCTTCTTGCTGTCGGCGAAGTAGACGTTCTCGGCGATGACCTCTGCGGAGATGCGCTTGTTGCCGTTCTTATCCGTCCATCCCCGCATTTGAAGTCTGCCGGACGCAACCGCCGCTCTTCCCTTGCGGAGGTACTTGGCAACGAACTCCGCCGTATTGCCCCACGCCACGCAGTCGATGAAGTCAACCTCATCCTTTGCGAAGTCCCTATCAACTGCGAGAGTGAAGGACGTGACCGCCTTGCCAGTCTGCGTCCGTCTCAGTTCCGGCTCTTTGGTGAGCCGCCCCATGATGATGATTTTGTTAAGCATCGTTTCTTCTCCTTTTCGTCTTTATGTATTGATTGATTTGATATGCGGTAACATTCGCCTCGTCAGTGATTATCTTCTTGATTGCACGTCCCTCTGCCACGAGCCGCTGCCGCCACTCGGAGTATTTTCGGCACTTGCCATGACAGCCGACCTCTCTATTCTATCATCCACGCATCCATTACAAGGACACTCGTCTGCGGATGCTCTGGAGTTCGGATTATACCGAGGTGGTCTGCCCTTCATTTTTCCGCCTCCCTGTTTTGAGCCTGTACAAGCGGCTCACAGCCGTGTCCACTTTGACCCCTCGCTCTATATGCCATTTGCTGTTGAACGTCTTCTGCCCGATTGTGTGCGCTTCTGTGTGGTGTTCACGGCACAGCGGCAGAACTTCCATGCCCTCGTGGATTATCTCGGTACGATCTCTGCCCATTCCAACGTGGTCAACGTGGTGCAGGTCCGCTCTTCTGCCGCAGATGCAGCACTTCTTGTGGATGAGGCAGGAGTATATGTAGTCCGTTATGTCATCCACGAACTCCAACAGCGGGAAGTTGCACGGAATCTCCCATTCGATGATGAAGCGCACCAGATACCGCTGAAAGGCGCACACGAGGCTCATCGGAGCGTTTGCCAGAGAGAAGATGCTGTCCGCCGTCTCCTGCAACTCGTCAGCGAGGAACTTGATTTTCATCAGTTCTTTCGTCTGCCCCTTGCTCATGCCGCTGTACTCGGCGATTTCGCCCAGAAGCGCATAACACGCTCGGCGCTGCTTGTCCGACAGTGGGCGGCTGTCAATCATCTGGACATTGCACTCTTTGTACTCTCGCTTGATGAGCGTGTAAATGTCATCGTACCGAGCCTTGATGGTCACCATCCCATGCTCGTCAATGTCAACGATTCTTCCCCGAACAACATCATTCGGCGTTTTCATCGGCTTTCACTCGCTTTCTCGTGTTTTCGAGATGCTCGATGCAGGCGAGGCACAAGACACGACCATACTTCTTCTTGCTGCCGTTGGCATGGCGGCGCAGACCAATTTCAACGCCCTCCGCCGTGGTGTAAGGTTTGAGAACTTCGTTGCATACCTCGCAGCGGAACATCATGTCCTCCGACTTCTCCGCAGGCTTCTGGGGAGGCGGATTCTGCGGCGCTTCCGGGACATCGTTGTACTTGCTTCGGTCTTTCTCGTAGTACACGTCAGCACCCAGTCCGATGGACTTGGATGCGACAGAGATTGCATCCGTCAGCGCCATCTTGAACGCTTCGTCCGAGAAATAGGGACCGTTTCTCTCCTGCGCCACAAGTGCGCTGCCGCCTGTTCCGGGGATTCCGTGCGAGACCTCTCCGCTCATCGGGTGCTTGTAGAACAGCAGTATGTCAACGAACGCCGCTTTCTGCTTGGTGATGTCATCCTCGACAATGCGCTTGTCCGTGATTTCATACCACCACCCAATGCCACAAGGTCCGAAGATTTCCGTCAGCCGCTTGATGCGCCACATGGGATTGATGTCTGTGAATCCCTTGAGCCGTCCTGCGTTGATAGGCTTCTTTGCTTCTGGCGGCACGATCCGTGCGAGATTGTATATGTACAGCATTTTCCTTCCTCCTTCACTTTATCTGCGGATTGATGTTCTCAACGAGACAGCATCCATCCACAACAACGCCGTCCTTGATTGCCGCTTTTATCATGTCCTTGTCCGGGCGAAGTTCGGTCCTCACCACAAGGTACTCTGTCGGGATCTCCTCGGCGTTGAGCACCTCCACCTTTTCTGAGCGGCGGAAGCTTACAGCGCATTTTGCTGTGGTGAACGCCTGTCCACCGAGTGCTTCCACAAGCCACGCTTTCAGCTTCTCAGCCTTTGCTCGGCACTTCGCCTCCCGCTCTGCAAGTGCGGTCTTCTCCGCCTTGATTGCCTCTGCATCGGACAGCAGATTCTTGACCCAACAGACCACGTTCTCGACCTTTGTGTCTCGCTCCATCTGCAAGCTGTCGAGCCTGTCCGCATCAAGGATCTCGCCTGTCTCTGAGTCGATACACCCCAGAATCGCTTGGTCGATTTCATAAAGACTTGCCATTGTTCTCCTCCCTTTCGATTGCGTCTTGTATTCCTTGCATGACATACAGAGCGCAAGGAAGGGCGATGCCGTTGCCCCACATCTTGTACTCTGCGCTGTCCGTGTGCAGCTTGTTGTACCACTTCAGCATCTGCTCCACGGAGTAGTCCTTCGTCTGCTTGCCGTTGATGGCGGCGTGAGTGTTTCGGACGTTCAGCCAGAACCGATATTCCTCATCGGAAAACTCGGTCTTCTGGTCGATGTGTCCCCATTTGTCGGGGAAGCCTTGCAGTCTGGCGCACTCGGTCGGCGTGAGACGGCGGACGATGTGCTGCGTCTGCACTTTAGGATCTTTCTCTTCGCACCATTGCACCACAAGGTCTGTTGCGTCCTTGTAGTCTCTGCACTTGATGCTTGATGCTCGTCCGCTCTCGATGTAGTAGCCGAAAGCCTGCATCGCATAGCCGACCGCATGACGGTCAACTGTGTTCAGCGTATGGTCGGTATCCGCCTGCCCCCCCTTGCAATCATCTGCTTCAGAGCAACCATGAGCCTCTGAGGCGAAGCTTCGCATCTGCGTTCGATGCGGCGTATAATGCCCTCGCAGGCGGCTACGCTCAAAAAGTATTTCTCTGGCACGTCCACCTCCAAGATCGATGACAAGGAACACCCTTCTTCGTCTTTGAGCCGTTCGGATGTGTTGAGCGTCAAGAACTCTGTACGCAAGAGACCATCCGTCACCGGTGTAGGAATCTGCGTATGCCCATCCGGCTTTCGGAATCGAAGGCATAACGGCGTTCGGCTCGATGATTCTAATAAGTTCCTCAAGACAAGTTCGGAATCCGTTTCCTCCGTCAACACTGAACAGTCCTGGCACATTTTCGAGAACAGCGAAAGTTGGATATATTCCATTTGTGGATCCCCTCATTTCCTTAATGATGCGTACAGCCTCAAAGAGCAATCCGCTCCTCGTTGTTTTATCATCGCCGTTCGTCTCGTGTTTGACTCCAGAGCGAGCCCCCGCAACTGAAACGTCTTGGCATGGGAATCCAAAACATAGCACGTCAACTGGCTCTATCTCATCGCCTCGCACCTTGCTGACATCGCCGAGATGCTTCATGTTCGGGAATCTTGAGCGAGTGACTGCGATGGGATAAGGTTCTATCTCCGCCGCCCAAACAGGCTCGATGCCGCACAAGGTCCCCGACAGTGGAAACCCACCAGAGCCGTCAAACAAGCTTCCGAGTGTGTAGCTGCCATTCATTCCACGAAGTCCTCCACATCTCTCTTGTATGCCTCGATGCAGTCGATGCAAATCGGCTCATCGTT
>UZAT01402724.1_pt1 | contig 11130 bp, 27 predicted proteins | sample 2160861 | NCBI WGS metagenome assembly UZAT01 (sample SAMEA5138306, study PRJEB28736) | viral metagenome | reverse complement strand
TAGGTTGTCCGTAAGGTTGTATTACTATCTCTGTGATGAATGGTGCATAACCTCTGAGCCACCAGTGTTTTTCTCTTGCTACTTGTTCTTCGTATTCTCTTGTTGCGTTCATTGGTGTCCAACTGATGATACCTATCTCCCACCCTTGTTGTACTAATCTATCGCATATTTCCTTAAATTGCCAAGCTGGGTACAATGGTTGTAAGTGTTCAAACAAGCCTTCTTCTTCATTATGTAAACTATCCAACCAACCATCTCTGCCGTATAAATCAGCTATTGTTCCGTCCATGTCAAACCATATTTTTTTACTCATTGTCTTGTTCTCCTCTTTCTCTCTCTTACTTATAACTTATTATACCATAGAGCTTGAACTTTGTCAAGCCCTATTTTAAAATTCTTTTTTCTTTTTTACTCTGTGATGTTGAACTCACACACTGGACAAGTTTCCCAATTGTGTCCTTGAAAATCTTCTTCATAGATAGGCTCATCACATTCGCAACAGTGTACAGCTCCATCTTCTGTCATTGGCATTCCACAGTCATCACGCATGAACTTAACAAACTCTTTGTATTCCATTGTTGTTACCTCCTTTTATTTAACTCTATAACTTATTATAACATACTATTATAATATTGTCAATAGTTATTTCATCTTTTGGGAAAATTATTTTTGCTCTTGCTGATTTGTTTGGGAATGTATAAACTTGCATAATGGTGTATAAAAATAAAATATCGTCCGCCCACGGACGAGCAAAGACTTAGACAGATAGAATAATAAATAATAAATAAATAATAAATAAGTAGAAGGGGGGGGTGTATTGCGGGACAGAAAAATTGTGGTTCTACAAATTTTTCTTAAGCACCACAACTTGAGCCGATTGCTCATTTTTCAAATCAGAATAACGATATAAAAAAAAACTGGCTTATCGCCAGTAAGGTCCACCAAGAGTACAATTACATATCCCATCCCCACCATTTTGGGGACTTTTGCCGCACACTTTACATGCGTCACTAGTAAAGAAATTAGGTGCAAGATTAATTATAGTTCCGCAATTCGGACAAAACGAATATCTAGAATCCACCTCTTTACCGCACCTATTACAAATTTTATTCATCTCTACCTCCAATAATCTTTTTCTAACCATTCTAATAATTCTTTTCTATCCATCACTTTTGCGCTATGAGGCGACATAATACTAATAGTGTCTTTCTCTGCCATGCGTAAGAGTGTATTCATCAAAAGAATATAGTTATCTAATTTCTTAGTATTTCTGCGGCCTCCATATATCCAAGGGTTTGGCCGCATCTTTAATATTAACTTCTGATAAGGTAATAATTTAATTCCTAAAGTCTCTTCTATAAAATCACTTATCTTTTTTCTGTTCTTCATATTTTTCTATCGTACCTCCAATTTCCCAATTATAAGGTTGATTAAAAAACATACATCCACGAGTAGTACAAAACACACAGCTCTCGTTGCATCTTTGATTATCGCAGTAATGCCGCACATCGCTTAATGCATCAATTATTTTATTAAAATTTTCTTGTATCATGTGCGTTTTCTCCTATTCAATTCTGAAAACCATTGCACCATCTTTTAACTCAATACTTATTACATTATTATAATCAAAGCCTATGCCAAAAGCCGCGAATACAGACTTCATATCCACTTCTACAGTTTTGTGTCTTTTGGTTGGTATTTTTAATAATATTGCCTTTCTACTTGTTGCAGTAGCATATTCTGTTCTCGCTTTTATAATAACAGTATCCCCAATTTCATCATACTTATCTGCTTTCTTTTTTAGTTCTTGATATTCTTTTTCATTTAAGATATATTGCATGCGGTTTCTCCTATTCTATATTAAGAATTAATTTTCCTTCTTCTAATTTGACACTTGTTATATTATAAAATTTAAAATCTACATCAAAGGCTGCGAATACAGTTTCGATATTTAACTCTATAGTTACTTGTTTTTTTGCTGGTATTTTTAATACTATTTCTTTTTCCTTTTGTATACTGATGGGCTCTTGCATTGAAACAAAACCAAAAGTATCGCCAATTTTATCAAGCCTATCTGCTTTACCTCCTAATTTTTTATATTCCGCTTCATATTCCGCTTCATTTAATATATATTGCATTATTTATCTCCTTTTTTAATAACTTCGATAGCCTTCATTATCTCATTAACAGTATAATCAGTGCCCTCAAATTTAATTAATATATCATCACCTTCGATAATATTTAAATCAGTAGGTGTGGTAATAACTAAGTAGTTTGTGCCAAAGCCATTCTGTAATACGTTGTGTATATCTTTTACCTCTTGAGAACTTAACTCTCCTAAAGGAATCTTATTGTGAATTATTTTTTTACTCATTGCGCTCCTCCAGTTTCTTTGCGGCTTCTAATACATTTACGAATACTGTTCTTCCTATTTCTGTTGGGTGAAAGTCTCTAGTGTTTCCTTCTGCGTTTTCGCTTAAATACCATATTGGGTTATGTTTATTTCCTCTAAGTTGTGTTACTGTATACCTCTCAACTATTTCACTTATATTTTGTTTTGCAATATCAAACGTTCTTGTTATAAACCAAACTGGATCTCCAACATTACACGGTAATTTTAATAATAAATTCTTTTCTTCTAAATCTTCATATGCGGCAAGCTTTTCCATACATTCTCTTATTTGCGGAATTGTCATCTCGCCGCACAATACAGTATCATTATTATTTTCTTCAAGATAACCAACTTCATTGTTAAATCTAAATGTTAATCTCTCCATCTTTAATTATGCCTTTCTCACCCATTAGGAATATTTGTTTAGTAAGCACATTTTCTACTACTACTACATACTTATTTTCATCATACTTATCTTCCATACAATGTTTATATATACCCTTAACTTCATAATGATATTTTTCATGCGGCGAGCTTTTATAAGCCCATCTAATGGCATACTGCAAGTGTCTAACTATAAATTGTGAGTAACCACCATAACAATGTGATGAGTCTATTGTTACTATATCACCTTTTGCAATATTATCTAATTTTATCATTTTTCTCCCCCAAGATCTGTATCTCTGATTAAAGTAAATCTATCATCCTTTTTATGTTCAATATGAATAAACATTATTAATTCACCGAGTTCTTCTCCTATAGAGTAAACATCTCTTGTTAAAAAACAATACTTCTTATCAAGAGAACCCCACTTGTGTTTTTCCATTAAATCACCTGCGGCAATAATTTCTTTTAATGGTCTAGCCTTACCTTTATATAACTCAGTTAAACCATACGCGCCACTACCAACAACTGTAATTTTAGCATAATCATTCATACACTCTAATAAGTCTCTAAATCTTATCATTCTGCGGCCTCGCTCTTCAACCAAGTTATATAATGATTACTACATATAGGTTCTATTGCGTTATTTCTTAAACATTTGCTTAAGTTATCACAACAGGTATTACAATCGTCATGCGCTACCCTATGTAAAAATTTCGCCAACTCTTCTTCAGTCATATCTTTAATAACTTCAAAATTAGTTTTTATGAGATGTTGTACATTATCGCATACCACACAATAGAAGTGTTTAAAATATGGACTATAATCCATAATCATATCACATCGTTTACATCTTATTATCTCCATTAGTTCCTCTCTTTTAAGACACAGTTTTTTATTAACCCATCCAAGTGCGTTGATCCATCTTCCATTTCTTTATAACTAGCCCAAGTTGTCATGTAACTGCCCCGATACTTTGCAGTGCAGTCCCCAGTAATATCAAAAACCCTTCCGAATGCTGCATACACGAAGTGGTTATCAACTGGGCAATACATAATTTCCCCTTCTCCAAACCTCTCCAGTAATATGCGGGCGAACCAATAGCAGTAGCCATATGAAAAACAATCTATAATTTCTTTGCCGGTGCCGAATTTTTTGAAATCTTCTATAAAAGTCTTAATCACTGCTATCATTGCTTTCCTCCACTACTATTTTTAAAGGTTTATTGCTTGTTGGGATTATATATATTATATCATTATTTTGAATCGCTGTCAACTTAAGACCCTTCTCCTTAGAGTATTTATGTTCTAAGCATTTATTAAAGAGTTCTTTGTTATCATAATAACAACAACTACAGCCACCATCCATTGCATCAAACTTGCCGAATAGCTTACATTTTTTCTTCATGAGTTGCACCACATTTTTTAGGATTGATAAATATAATTTGTTTGTTTGTTGCCTTAGCATATTTTACACAGTTTGCGGTTCCACCTGCCGTGCCATCCCATACAGCTATTAATAAATCACAATTATCAACCATATATTCATTACGTTTTTGCATTAACCATGCGGCATAAGGCTCCTTTGAAACATATGTTATTTTCCACGCTCTATCTAAAATCTTATGATATAGTTTTTTTGCTTCTTCTGACCACATCTGTTCTTGATTAAGACAAGGAATTGCGCATTCAAGAGGAATTTCTAATTGTAATCCGGTAATAGCAAAAACAGTATCAACACCTATTGCCATTCCAGAAATTATATATTCCGGTTTCTGTTCTTCCAGAATTTCCTGCATCTTATTTTTTAATGATATATATTGCGGCACTTCATAATTATAACCCCATAATTTATTTGGTCTATGACCAGTAACTGCTATTATCATTATTGTCATCCCCCTTATCCTCTTTATTCCCATGACTTTTTAAAGTTGGTATTAATAGGAAAGCCCATAATGGAGTGGCTGACCTTGTTATATATATTCCAAATGCTATTGCAGAGGCCATAGAGATGTAAATCACAGCAACTGCTATATAAAACCACTTATTATCCCTCTTCATCTTCTATTTCTCCATATTCTAATTGGCACTCTTCACATCTTCCATAATTATCCATTTCGCTTATATCTACGAAATTATCACAGCTTGAGCAATAATGTTTCATATTTGCTCCTTCGGCATACGATATACGTTTGAATCCTCTTTTACGCTTGGCCAATAAGAATCTTCCATCATGGGCGGTGTCATTATCATAAAAGTTCTTTTATAACTATCAGTGATTTCATATAAAATTTTTGTTGCTCTTTCTTCTGATGCGTAATGCCCTAAAACAAATCCATTATTATTAATTTTTGCAATAATGCTATGATAAGTATTAGCTTCTATTGATTCTACTTTATTAAAGTTATATATATGTGTTCCATCTTGTGATATTATTATCATACTATTGTCCCCCGACATTATTTTATTTTACATCTTCTTAGCAAATCTTGGGAGAATAAGGAATTTCTTCTCTTTTTTAATATCTCCTGTTTTTGGCTTGGGTTTTCTTGTGATTAACATATTATTCCTCCGTGCAATTTAATAACTTAATTGCCGGTTCTACATGTTCTTGTTTTAATCCGCCGTCATAGAAACTTGTTTTTACAAGGTGCGGCAAGATTCCACATTCTTCATAATCATCAAAGATTTCATCATCTAATACTATCCATGCATCTACTGAATGATTATTAACAAATTCTATCATTTCGGCTCCTCTGCGGCTACCACAGTTACAGGTCTTTGTAAGAATTTGTAATCTTTGTCTTTTTAATTTTCTATCTAAATAATTACCCATTTCATGTTGGTCATCTTTATCAAAATTTTGCCAATGTATTTTCCAAGTGGATATTAGCACGATACAGGCTTTAGTATTATATGCAATCTCTGATAGTAATCTTACTTTCCTATCGTCTATTCCTATATATCCTTGACATCTTGCATTTGAAGCATTATCATTTAAAACTCCATCTATATCTAAAAAAATTACTTTCATAAGACACCTCCTATTTCAACATATTATTTACTGTATCTATTGCTTGAATAAATCTTTGATTATAGTTGCCTTGTACAATAGTAAAATCAATATTATTCTGTTTAAACATATTCTGTAATTCAGAATTATTTCTTTGACGCACCTCTTCTTCGCCATGCAATCTTGTGCCATCCTGCACCCATTCCACGTCAGGTTCCAAAAATAAGTATAAATCATAGTTATTGATTTTACTAATTTCCTTAAAAAGACTACTTGTATTATTTTCATCTGTATAAAGCTTCATGTAGTATTCAGTAATTAAAGAGTCTGTGTCTATAAACATAACCTTATATGCATTTTCCATTTTTTGGTATTCGGCGGCTTTATGCTTTATTGCGATTTGATAATAGTCTTCGACTTGTAGATTTTCTGCTCCACCAACATCTGCGCATACGTCTCTACCAACTTCTTCTACGCAAGTGGTATTAAAATACTTTGCTAAATTTCTTGTTAATGTACTTTTAGCGCAACTTTCAGTTCCGATGATACATATTTTTTTAATGAAGTATGGTTTCACAACGTTTGGTACATAATTCCAGTATCTATATATTCCATTGCCCTTGCGCAACATGGTAGCAGATATTGGGATTGACTCTCTATTAAATGTAACAACTTCCGCATTAGGATATAGTCTTTGAAACAACGGACGATTCACTCTATCTGAATGAAACACTATATCTATTTCCTTGCCGATTGCGGCTTCTATATCTGCGGCACCCTGTTCCCAATTATAACTATCTTCGTCTGCCGCATGGTCCTCAACATCTAATACAATAACATTATCTAAATCTTTTGTCAACTGATATAACCACTTATGTCGTTCTTTAAAAGGAATAGGTTTCATTTGACCTGTAAATAAGAGTTTTTCTCTTTCTTCGTTATAAGATAATATAATGTATAATTCGTCACATAATGTATAAGCTTTTAGAATACTCTCAACATGCCCGCTGTGAAGTGGTAAATATTTACCACCTATCATACCTACTCTCTTCTTCATGATATTATACCTCCATGTAACTATTTTTGTTCCATTTTACATATCCATAAATTGCATTAATTAGATATACTGACCACATTAATAATGTTGCTATATCTTTTGAACCTGCACTTACTGCAATTACCCACATTGCCACAGTTACAACATCTATAATAATCCACATAACCCATTGTTCTGCGTATCTTTTTACTGACAAGTACATTGCCGCAAGTGATAAGATGTTACTCAAAGAATCTAGATAAGGTAAGTTTCCACCAATAGATTTAAGAAATAGGGCATAGAGGTAGACCGCAGCTCCTGCTACAATAGTTAATATAAGTCTTTGTTTTTGATCTAGCCTTTTGGCAGTAACCTCGCCAGTTTCTTTATTTATATTCTTTTTCCATGCGGCGATCCCTATGAATTGCATTGGTAAGAAGTATAATAGATTTTCCATCACATCGCCATAGTATTTAGCTTGATAAGCGATATAAGCGTACGTGATACAATTAATTATTCCAAAAGTAAAGCAACTAATTTTCCCTTTTGCTGTTAATATAACACAAACTATACCAGTCAGGGCTGATATTATTCCTATCCAGTTGTCTCCCCAATAGATACTAAGACTAGTTATAATAACAGTAGCAATCAATAAGAAAATTATTTCAAACTTATTCCAGCCTTTAAATATCATTTTCATTTTTATCTCTCCTACATAATTTCTAATCTTACAATTTCTTTTATTAATTCAGTTAATTTTATAACAGTACTCTTATTAAGTTCCATTGACCTATATTTATCTTTATATTTTTCTTCTACTATATTTAAGAGGTTTGCGGCATGATTATAATATTGTTCTTGTGTATATTTACCATCTTTTATAGAGAGTAAATATTCTCTGTCTAAACTATTATCATCATACCAAATAGCTTGCTGAAAATCTGTAAAATCATTATCTGCAAATCTCATTAAACAATGTAACACTCTTATACTGTGCAATGCCTGTTTAGTATCATACCCAAATTGATCTACTAAGTATTGTGTTCCCGCAGTGCTTTTGCCAATATTGTTTCTTTTTTCATAATGCATTCCAACACAAGCATTATATAAATAGGATAAATTCATTCTTGCAATATCATGTTTCATACGGAAAATTTCTTTTAATAGCAAATATGTTTCATGATTATCTTCATTAATTCTACAAGAGATAGAGAATAAAACCTCTAAGAAGTTAATATTTGCTTTCTCAAATAGATGTGACATTTTTCTTATATCATGTACTGCGTAGTCGACGGTTTCTCCAATTACAGAGGTCTTAAACTCATTACCGAAGTACAAATCATTAAAAGTGGGAGCTACAAATATTTTATAATCCATATCACTATTAATTGTATTTAAGTTATAGTTATGAGAACCGACTAATACTTTAACCAATTCTTTTCTTCCTCCCAAATCCATTTGAACCTCCAACTCATTAATTTATAATTTAAAATAATTATTTTTGATAATAATTTCATTTATATTTATATCTTCGCTCCTGCTAATTCACTTACTTTTACTTTAGATGGATAAGCCACTCCTACGTATGCTAGTAAATCTTTATTGTAAGTAATACGTTTAACTTTAGCCCATCTATATAGATCTTCTTCATCTTGTACATGTGCCACTACATGTTCTATATATTCTCTAGTATTAGGGTGTAGCACAATTGTATCTCTATGTCCTTCATACCATGATTTAAAGCTTTCTACAGTCCATTTACCTTTATTATAGGCTTTACCCGCACCAACCCAATCGCAAAGCATTTCGCCTACATATTTTGCCGGCATTTCTATAACTACTAATTCTCCCTTTTCAAAATCAGTCCAATATTGCCAATGGTGTCTATTACGACCCTTATGATTTTGCCATGCTAAACTATATCCATTCTCAATTTTTTCTGCATCTATCGGAGACTTATGTCCTTGAAAAAATCTTGCACTTGATGTAAATTCTGTAATAGAATACTTGCTCATATCATGCATAATTCCCTGTCTTATTAGTCCAGCTTTAAAACAAGCTTGTGAAACGTAAAATTTATGTGTAGTTACTGTTTTAAAATGTTTCCAATATTTATTCATTAAACTCCCCTTTATTTTTCATTGTTTACCTTTATAATATATTATACCATATTTTTAAGACTTGCGCAAGGCAAGTCTCATTTTATCTTTATATTTTATTGCAATGTTTCTATTAGAAGAGGACAACCATTGCACGATAAATGATTAGCAATCCATATTTCACAATTTGGGCAAGCTGCCTCATATTTACAATCATCACAACATTTATTTTGATATAAACATGATTTACGAACTTTCTTATTACCTACTACATAAGTAATATCTTGTTTTGCCGCACATCCCATATTAACCCCTTATATTTGTTTAGTATTTTTATATGTTGCCCAATAAAATTGATATCCATTATTTTCTTCAATAGGAAAGCTAGCAATTTTTTCCCACTCCTCAAAAGATGGAGCAAAAGTATCAGCATCAAAATCATGTAATATATGCGTCACATAAGCAAAAGTACATAATGGCGCAAATTGTTTATATATTGCGGCACCACCTATAATAAAAATATCATCTGTATAATAATTTTTTAATTGTTCAAATAATTCATATATGCTATGAACCACAATTGCGTCCGTGACTTTATAATTCATATTATTAGTTAATATAATATTAGTACGGTTTTTTAGAGGTCTTCCGCCAGGAAGACTCTCTAACGTTTTACGTCCCATTATAACAACTTTATTCAAAGTTTTCTTTTTAAAATATTCTAAATCCGTAGGTATATGTGCAAGAAGTTTATTATTTTTTCCTATTCCATTTTGATTATCTATTGCTACAATTAAATTCATTCTATATCCACCTTTTCATATAATTCTTTAAATATTTCCGGATCACAAGTATAACGATTCTCACTAGCCTCAGTAATAATATAATAACCTTTTGGTACTATTTGCCAACCATCAAAAGTTTGAATTGCAGGAAGTTTATTTGTTTTTGGGAGTGGATCGTGTTTATAAGAATATCCTACAAACTTACCAGATAACTCATAACAAGCGTATCCATCTTCCATACCCTCTTTATATATTTCAGCTTCAATTTCTACTGGTTTTGTTTTATATCTACTCATATTACTCTCCCTAAAAACTAATTACATAAAATCTATCATCTAAAATTTCTTCTAAGATAGGCTTTACTTCTTCCCAATTTAATTGTCCATTACCACATCCAGGTCTTGGAATTAATACTCTTTCACAATATTGACTAATTTCAACCAACTGCTCAGCTGATTTTCTTATCAATTCTAAATCTGCTTTTTGTGCCCAATGATGTTTAACCGGAAAGGCTATTATTCGACATGATCCAACCTCACCCAATTTTTGAGTTATATTTCCATTTTGTAAAATTAAATCGCCTAATCTTTTAGCAATAGGTGGCCACAAAGTTTTTGCGGTGAGTGCGCAGCCTCGACCCATAACGCACTCACCATTTTTCTTAACTGCTCCGTTAGTTGTAATACAAATTGCATCATAATCCTGTAATAAATCAAATAAATTTCCTTGAATTTCTTTCATCACAGCCTCCTAGAACACTTCTAAAGCACTAAACTGAAAACCATTATATTGTTTTGCATCTAATGTAATAGACCAGTTATCATAATGTCCATTCCATAAATGTTGAAACTCATCAAGAATCATAATATCTGCTCTCACTTCATTTCCAATAATGTATGGTTTAGTCATTATATAACCTATAGCATAAGTTTCTTTATTGTAATTTCCCTTATTTGCTTCTGTATAATCTTTAATAATGAAACCGGGATTGTGTATAATTGGTGATTTTTCAAATGTATCTATTGAACTTTCAACCATTTCTCTAGTAATATCTAATCCGTTTGCGGTTTTCATAATATGCATTATTACAGCATCTTTTATTATCATTTAAATTCTCCTTAAACTGCTACTGGGATATTCTTTATTTGCGCATTCCTATTATAATCTATTAATTTAAAATCTTCAACTGTAAAATCATAAAAATCTTTTATATTAGGATTTATCTCAAATACTGGAGCTGGGTAAGATTCTCTTTTCATCATTTCTTCAACAATTGGTATGTGTCTATCGTAAATATGAGCATCTGCTATAACATGTACCAATTCACCAACTTTAAGATTAGACACTTGCGCTAACATGTGTACTAAAACCGCATACTGAACAACATTCCAATTATTTGCAACTAATATATCATTTGATCTT
>UZAT01264417.1_pt1 | contig 11161 bp, 13 predicted proteins | sample 2160861 | NCBI WGS metagenome assembly UZAT01 (sample SAMEA5138306, study PRJEB28736) | viral metagenome | reverse complement strand
CCTATGATTAACTACTATCATAAATGATATGAGGGGTATTACAGATGTTTGATAAATGTATCACATGTGAACGCCTTGGACAGGACTGCGTTCCCGATTTCATGAAACTATCCTTTGCAGAACTGCTGGAATGGTGGAAAAAGCGGCAGGCATATTTAGGCTGGTCCAATCAGATTCTGTCAGAAAAAAGCACCGTTCCCCTTGGTACCATCAATCGAATCAAGGCAGGTGAAGAAGATTGCCGCTATTCTACCATGCGTTGCATCCTTCACGCGCTGATGGGTGGTTACGCCGTGAATTCCCTTGTCAGAAGAAACTGGACATGGAGTTTGCGCACATCGAAACATTGGAACAACAAAATCTGGAATTGACTACCCGTAACGACGAACTTGCCACAAAATTGACCACCATCGATGAAGTGCACCGCAACGACATCCGGGTCATCAAAGCTGAGTATCTGGAAGAAATCGCGTTTTTGAAAGAACAACTTCGCGCCTGGCAGCGCATGCACATGCCATCATAATCAGAAACCAGAAAAAGGAAAAACAATGAAGGAGATGATAGCTTGCCTATACTTAGAGCAGCTCTATACGAGCGTGTATCAACAGACGAACAAGCCATGCATGGCTTTTCAATAGATGCACAAATTGACAATCTGACAGAATACTGTAAAAAGAACGGTTATAAGATAGTAGACCACTACACCGATGAAGGAATCTCCGGTGCGAAGCCGCCGTTGAAGAGACCGGCGCTCAAGCGCCTGATTGATGATGTTAAGGCCGGAAAAATCGATATCATCCTATTTACGAAGCTGGATCGCTGGTTCCGTTCTGTGCAGGAATACTTCAAGGTGCAGGAAATCCTTGATAAGAACCGTGTCGAATGGAAAGCCATCCATGAGGATTACGACACGACTACTGCTAACGGTCGTATGGCCATCACCATTTTCCTTGCCATCGCCCAAAATGAGCGTGAAAAGACTTCCGAGCGTATTACGGTTGTTTTTGATCATAAGCGCAAAAATAAAGAAGCCTGCTTTGGCGGAAAAAACATGCCCTTTGGCTATATGAAGCAGGAAGTTGATGGCGTGATGCGTTTAGTGAAAAATCCTGAGCAACAGCAAGCTACAGAAGATTTTTGGGAAATTATCATCAAGTACAACAACCTCTCCAAGGCTGCGAAACACATGAACGATGTATATGGCGTCCAACGCACAATGGGAGCCTGGTTGAACATGCTGAGAAACGATTTTTACTGCGGATGGTATGGTGACATTTCCGACTTCTGTGAGCCATACATAACGAGAGAGCAATGGTTGGCGGTGCAAGCGGCACGCCCCATTAAGAAGACACAAGGCAGTCGTGTATACTTGTTCACCGGTATGATCAAGTGTCCCGAATGCGGAAAGGTGCTGAATTCCACGCATAACACCTATAAAGATGGTGGCACATATAACGGATACCGTTGCAAACACACACTAACCAATGCATGTTCTTGGAAGCATCGTGTTGCAGAAATCAAGACGGAAAAATACTTGCTTGACCATATAGAAGAATGGGTCAATCTTGAAATTGAGAAAGTCGAGACTGAAAAGCGCAAGCCCAAACCGAAGCCCAAAACCAACATTGCCTCGCTAAAAGAACAGCTTCGCCGACTCAATGTGACGTATATGGCTGGAGCCAAATCAGATGAAGAATACATGCAGGAAGCAGCGAATCTAAAAGCGCGGATAGCACAGGCCGAAGAAGATGCACCACCTGTAGAACGTAACATCGAACCTCTCAAGCAATTTCTGGCAACGGATTTCAGAAACGTATACGAAAACCTTGACCCAGAAAACAAACGAAGAGTATGGCGCAGTATCATTAAGGAAATCATCGTAGAGAAAACTAATGTGAAGGGAGTGGTGTTCCATTGATGACAATAAATGATGGCATGACAGTCCTTAGAGCAGCTCTCTATGAACGCGTTTCAACAGAGGAACAAGCAATACACGGCTATTCGATAGAAACGCAAATTGACAACCTTACAGAGTACTGCAAAGCAAAGGGGCATAGAATAGTAGACCACTATACGGATGAGGGTTTCTCTGGATCCCTCCCCCCTCTGAAACGCCCTGCTTTAAAACGTTTGCTTGAAGATGTGCAGGCCGGGAAAATCGATATCATCCTGTTTACAAAACTGGATCGTTGGTTCCGTTCGGTAGAGGAATACTTCAAGGTGCAGGAGACTCTTGAAAAGCACCATGTAGAGTGGAAAGCTATTCATGAGGATTTCAATACGACCAGTGCAAACGGGCGTTTGGCTACCACCATTTTCCTGGCCATTGCACAAAATGAACGTGAAAAGTCCGGTGAGCGTGTCAAGGCGGTATTCGCACACAAAATAAAGCACCGAGAAGCTTGTTTCGGGGGAAAGCCACCATTCGGATACATGAAGCAAAAAGTCAACGGCATTCCCCGCTTCGTGAAAAATCCTGAAGAACAGCAGGCAACCGAAGCGTTCTGGGATATCATGATTCAGACCGGGAACCTGACTAAGGCAGCCAAGCATATGCACGATGTGTATGGTGTGCAATACGGCTTAACCGCATGGTCGAACATGATCCGAAAGGACTTTTACTGTGGTTGGTACGGTGATATTAAAGACTTCTGTGAAGCGTATATTACACGCGAACAATGGCAAGCAGTCCTGGCGGCACGCCCTGCCAAGAGAACGAAAACAGGTCATGTGTATCTGTTTACTGGCATGATTAAATGTCCTGAATGTGGAAAAACGTTAACCGTAACAACAAATCCAGACCGCAAAGGCATTAGTTACCACAACTACTGTTGCAGAAACACCAACACGAATGTGTGCTCCTGGAAGCATCATATTGCTGAAATTAGCACGGAGAAATACTTGCTTGATCACATTGCAGAATTGGTCAATCTTGAAATTGAGAAGGTGAACGCCGAAAAGAAGAAAGCTCAGCAGAAAACAGACCACAGTCTGCCCGTCCTGAAAGAGCAGCTTCGTCGCCTCAATGTGATGTACATGTCGGGTATGGCGTCAGACGAAGAGTACGAACAGGGAGTGAGTGAAATAAAAGCGCGAATGGCGAAGGCTTTAAAAACTGCCTCATCAACCGAACGTAATCTGGAACCATTAAAGCAATTCTTGGCAAAGGACTTCCGAAGTGCCTATGAAAAGCTCACTCCAGAAAACAAACGCAAAGTCTGGCAAAGCGTTATCAAGGAGATCATTGTGGACAAAAACAACGTAATAGGCGTCAAATTTTTTTAACCACTATTGTGGCCTAACGATACCTCTCTACTGAGAGAGTGCGTTAGACCACAATACAGAAACCCTTGATACATAAGGGTTTACGGTCACGCCAACGAAAAACCCGGCAGGAATTGGCTCCTGTCGGGATTTTGCATTCACCTGTCAACAGCCTTGTCATCATCAACTTGGACACACTCACTGAGATCTGTATAATCATCCGGTTTTGAACAGGAACGACGCAAATAATCTTTTCCTCCATCCACTGCAACTTTACCACAAGAGCATTGCACATAATCATGTCTATAGGTGGATTCGATTACATCGCCGCAGTGATTACAGCGAATTGCATTTCTTATAATCTTTCTCACGGAACTCCCCTCTTTCGCCCTTAGATAAATCGTTTAGAACTGTTCAGGTACACTTGAATAAAAAACCTTCATATCGTCCAGACGCAAACAAGCCAGACGCCCCCCATAGATATCGCTGTATGCGCAGCCACAATCAATACCTATCTTGTCCTTACCAAAGAAAACCGACAGTGGTCGTCCCGATTGATAATGTCTTGTCGGCGTGTGACCGAATATGACAATCTTTCCTTTAGGCACAACAGCATCGTACTCCAGGCGATTCCACACAGACTCAGCCACTGGATCCGGAAAAGATTTGTTTTGTTTGAGCGGGCCTCCATGTACCAGAAGATAGTTGGTACCTTGGCAGCATACTTCGATGTTGACAGGCATACGCTGGATGTAGTCTAGCACTCGCTGTCGGTATTCCTTCGTACAACGCTTGTACCTGGCATGGGTCACATACCCACCGTTCATATGCCAAAGGTACAGACAGTCAGGATCATTCTTGTTTATTGCTTCCAGCATCATATGCTCATGATTACCTAACAAAACCGTGACGTTTGGGCGTCGCATCAAGTCTGCGAGTATTGGCAGACCGTACTTTCCCCGATCAATGACATCACCCAAGACATATAAATGATCTACCTTCTTCAAACGTATCTGGCGCATGATGTCTCGATACCGATTTATACTGCCATGAATATCAGACATAACGTATATCACAACATCACCTCGTAACATCACGGCTATGGTCACACCACATCAGTCATTCCTCGTATTACGGACCTCAGCTGCTTTATGATTTCTACTAAACGTGCATTTTCATGGGTCAACAGTGCTATGGTTGCCGCAGCTTCATCAAGTGCCGAAGTGTTCAAAGGCCTCCCCTTTTGTTTTGATGTATTCTCTTCTGTTACAGCTGTTTCTTCCTCCACAACAGTGATAGGCAATGTGTTTTCCTTAGCATCATCACAAGGATTAATAGGTGATATTAACGTCTCCAGTTCCGCTTCTCGTCTCCAGCGAATTAGTGTACCCTTTGCGATTTTCAGTGCGGTGGATGTATAATTCATTCCCATTGTTTTCATCATGGCCAGCGCACTTTGCCTTTCTTCGAGGGTATACTTTTTCATTTCATCTTCCTCCTAAACTTTTTTCAAGGTACTAATGCCTCTTGTTTATGGTTATCCACGCCCTAATCACTTATTATCATAGCGAATCCTGTAGGAAATGAACGAAGGCCGAACATATTCTGAGCATAAACTGCTTTTCACTAGCAGTGCTCCGGTCAAACAGGATTCTAATCTGATCGGGAGTGGGGTCGGTTTTCTCCGGGTAGAAGCCTTCAAGCAGCTCGTCAGGTGTGCATTTTAGAGCATGGCATAGCGTCAGCATGGTTTCCATTGAAGGTACACGTTTGCCACACTCCACATTGCTGATGTACACGACAGATAGATCAGCCAACTCCGCCAACTGTTCCTGCGTCAGATTGCGTTGATGGCGAAGCCGCCGAAAACGTTCCGCCAGTACCTGTTTATCGATCACCATGAACTTTTCCCTCCAAAAGTTTTGTGGAACTAGAATCATAGTTCTTGGTTAGCAGTATAGTTTGTTCCACCACAAACGCGAAATCTGTAAAATAATTCGTGATGATTAGCAGTATATTGCTAGTTCCAAGGAGGCATTATGGAAAGATTGTTACGTGAGATCGGTGAACGGGTAAAACAGGCACGCCTGGCCCGTGGTCTCTCTCAGGCTGATCTTGCCGAAATGCTGAACTTGTCTGACGCATATGTGAGCAAGATCGAGTTGGGCAAAAACGCTATGACCGTTACTGTCCTTGTTAAGCTTTCAGATGCCCTGAACGTTTCTTGCGATTGGTTGCTTCGTAATCAAACACGAGAAGCCCAGGAAATCACGATTGCAGAGTTAGAAGAAGTGTTCAAGGATTGTGATCCAACCGAGCTCAATGCTTTGTTGAAACTTCTCCAGCAAATGAAGGCAACACTGCGTGATGTGAAGAAAAGCTAATTCACATTTAAAATATCATATAGAACTTTCAAAGAACACAAACAGTGAGCATCAGTATCTTAGAAAACTGGTGCTCTTTGTTTGTGTTCTTTCTCTTTTTTTCAAGATATAATGCAGGCGTGATTGGTAAAAGGAGGTACATGGCGTGAACGAGCGTGAAAAACAAGCCATGACAGATAGCGAACGTAAAGCAAAAATCCGCGAACGCTATCGTGGCGTCGATCGCGAGGAACTTGAAGTCATCCCCGCAATTGTTCCTGCGAATTTTCACGAGGATACTTCAGAAAAACGGGTGGCGGTTTACGCTCGAGTATCCACAGGTGATCCCAACCAGACTTCGTCATATGAGCTACAAAAGAACCACTATCAAGATATGGTTGCCCGTCATCCCGGCTGGACATTGGTAGAGATATATGCTGACGAGGGTATATCAGGCACTTCCCTCGAACACAGGGATGATTTCGTTCGCATGATCGCCGATTGTGAGGCAGGCAAAATTGACCTTATTGTTACCAAGAGCGTTTCCCGTTTTGCCAGAAACGTGATTGACTGCATTGGCCAGGTACGAAAACTACGCGCTTTGCCTAAGCCGGTAGGCGTGTTTTTTGAAACCGAGAATATCTTCACACTAAATAACAATAGCGAGATGAGTCTTTCCTTCATTTCTACGCTAGCCCAGGAGGAATCTCATAACAAGAGTGAAATCATGAACGCTTCCATCGAGATGCGCTTCTCCCGTGGCATTTTCCTTACGCCTGAGCTCTTAGGCTATGACAAAGATGAAGATGGGAATTTGGTGATCAATGAGGACGAGGCCCTGACCGTTCGCTTGATTTTCTTCATGTATCTGTATGGCTATAACTGCAGTCAAATTGCCGAAACATTAATGAACCTAGGCAGACGAACAAAGCCAGGCAATTTCAAATGGACATCAAGCACTGTTATGAGTGTCCTTCAAAACGAACGGCACTGCGGTGATGTCAAAGCCAGAAAAACATATACCCCTAACTACCTAGACCACAAGGCCAAACCAAATCGACTGAACCGGAACCAATACTACCGTCGTGATCACCACGAACCCATCATCAATCGAGACGACTTCATAACCGTACAGCGACTGATTCAAAACCAGCGCTTTGGTCACCAAGGCCTTCTTCCCCAAATCCATGTTATTACCGATGGTGCTTTGAAAGGGTTTGTGGAAATCAATCCACGATGGGGTGGTTTTACTAAACAAGACTATCTGGATGCAGTTGCTGACATTCTGGCTGACGATGTGAAAGAACATATTAACTATAAGGCCAGGCCGGTTCAACCTGGCGATTTCGATCTACGGGGCTATGAAATTGCTCGGGTACAGTACTTCCAAAGCAAAGATGACCTATCAGTAACCTTTTCTTATTCCGAAATACAGTTTTCCCGGCAATGCGTCTACAAGCTTAACCGGCCAGCCACAATTGAGCTACTGCTTGACCCTGTGAATCATCTATTAGCCATACGGCCTGTTTCCCCACAAGATCGTCATGCGATTACCTGGGCAACCATCTGTTCGGATTGTGCCCGCATACGGAAAATCAACGGTTCTGCCTTTTTGCCAGTTTTCTTCGAAATGCTTGGCTGGAACAGAAACCATCGCTATCGTGTCCGTGGTGTGCGCCGTCAGCGCGGTCAAGAAACTATCCTCATGTTTGACTTACAAGAGATTGAGATGTTTATCCCAATCACCAAGGATCCTGAAACCGGAGCGTCGGTGAAGCAACCGTTCGATCTATTCGATGAAGATACGACCCCGCTGACTTCTCGTAGCAAGAAATCCTTTCTGGCCTATCCAGCCAATTGGGCTAACGGCTTCGGCACCGGTGTATATCAGCACGAACAGGCACGTGAGGTCGTTGCCATTGATCGCGACGGACAATGGGACGTTAATCAATCAGGCACTCCTTATCATACTGGTGAAGAACTTCACACAAGCTCCGAAGCAGAATTGGTGGAGGAAATCAATACGATACTTTCAGCTATAAAGCAGGAGGATACGAATGAATAATACGCATGGGCAATCCCCATTCAACGGCTTGCTTCCCCCGCTTCAAACGACCCGCACCCAAGCCCTCTACGTGCCGCCTGCACCCAATGTTTCTCCGGCCAACAATCATTCTGCCATTGCTTCTGAAGCGCCCACAGCGCCATCTGTAGCCCCTAACAAGGCCGCTCAAGTGGAAGCAGAACCTGTGCTCGAAGACGATCAGTTTACCTACGATGGTTTCCAGGTCGTTCGTGGCGAGTATTTCTCGCACATCAATGAACCTTCGATCACCTTTAGTGACAACACCTTCTCGATCAACACCGCCTGTCTGAGGAAAGTGCCTGATACAGAATTTGTGCAGGTGCTGGTAAATCAGATTGACCGGAAGCTAGCCATTCGTCCCTGCACAGAGGATGTGAAGGATTCCTTTGCTTGGCATACAGCACGTAGAAAACCCAAGAAGGTAATCTGTCCTTTGTTCTTCGGAAAAATCATGTCCTTGATGGATTGGAATCCCGAGCACCGGTATAAGATTCTCGGCAAGCTGGTTATGAGCCAAGGTCAGTACCTGTTTGTCTTCGATCTCAACTCCCCGGAAATCTATCAACGCTCCATGCAAATTGATGAGCATGGGAACGAAAAGCGCAAGTCTGCAAGAAAACCTGTCTACCTTGACAGTTGGAAAGACCAGTTCGGTATGCCGGTCAAGGAGCATCAGCAATCTTTGCAAATCAACATCTTCGAAGAGTTCTGTCTCGTCGGCGTAAAGGAACCCAAACGAGTAACCCCTGCTCAGGGCACGAAGGAGGAAGAGCATGATCAACCCGAACATGGTACCGAGCATCCTGTTGGACTTTCCGCGAACACGAATCCGTATTAACAAGCGCGTTTTGAAGAGCCTAAACAATCCTGACTACATCCGTCTTCTTATCAATCCTGACACACGAACAATCGCCATTGAGTCTTGTGATGACACCGAACCCCGAAAACACAGAATCCCTAGCCATGTCAAGAACAGCAAGCAGTGCTTTGAAATTCGCTCCATGCCCTTTTTTGAGCAGTTAGCGCTCCATACACAATGGGATACGCGATCCGCTTACAAGGTGTGTGCATCTGCCCAAGCAGGTGAACAGTTGCTCCTCTTCCGATTCGAAGATGCTTTCCTGTCAGTCCAGGGGCATCCGGTGCTTGACAATGACGAAATGAGTGAAAAGTCGAATGACACATAAATTGATACTCGATCCTGAATTCTCACATTTTGTTCCACCTCTCGCTCCCAAGGAAATGGAATTACTGGAGCAGAGTATTCTGAATGAAGGTTGCAGGGATGCCATCATCACATGGAATGGCGTAATTCTTGACGGGCATAATAGATATGCCATCTGCACCAAGCACAATATCCCATTTCGCACCAAGGAAATTCTGATCGATTCCCGTGACGAGGCCATTGCATGGATTTGCACAAACCAAATGGGACGTCGGAATATCACCGAAGAGAACAAGCGCTATCTCATCGGTAAGCGCTATGATGCAGAAAAGCGAATCGGCGCGCGAAATGCCACCGGACGTAACCAGTATTCTATTCAAGAGGATTCCCCTAGAATGTTGGGGAAACCTCAGGGCTATGACACCAAACACGGCATTGCCAGCTCCCTTGGCAACGAATATCGCATTTCCCATGCAACTGTTGAAAAGTATGGACGTTATGCCCAAGCTGTGGATCGAATTGCCCAGGTCGAACCAGCACTGATCCCGCACATCATGTCCGGGTCTGTCCACATTGGCCAAGATAACATCATCGATCTGAGTAGACTAAGCGACCGCCAAATTCGCGCTGTAGCAGCGTCCATACCCTATAACAATGAGTATGCGCTGAGCCGCGAGAAGATTATTGAGGTGCTACGAAAGGATCAAGCCTCCGCCGCTGAAATGCCTCCCGTCGAGATTCCGCCGGTTCATGTCAAGTCCATCAAAGACATGCCTACATATGACCCGGATGCTGAGATTTCGAGTCTTGCCCTAACCATTCCCTCTTGGAGGTCTTCTATAGATCGTGCCCGTAACGGTGCCAATATGCAAAACGTTTCGAAAAAAGCAAAGGTCTATCTCCTTCAAGAGCTCACTTCATTGCGCAACACAGTTGACCAGATGGTAACCATTGTACAGGAGGGATGATTATGGAGGACTGGAGTGCCTTTGTCCCGGATGTTCATTTTGAGAAGATTCCTATTCGCAACCTGGTCTCAAATCAGGATTACCAGCGAACCTTGTCCATCAGTCATGTAACAAGGACTGCTGAGAACTTTGATCTCCTACAGGTCAATCCAGTGAAGGTCAGCCGCCGTGAAGGCATCAACTATGTTTTCAACGGCCAGCATACCATCGAAGTCATCGCCAGAATTTCAGGTTCCCGTGACACTCCCGTTTGGTGCATGGTCTACGATAACCTGGAGTATGAAACAGAAGCTGATATCTTCGCTAAGCAGCAGAAGTATGTTAAAGTTCTATCGCCATATGAGATTTTCATGGCTAACATCGAAGCAGGTAACGAGATGCAGTTGACAATCAAGGCGCTGGTCGAATCTTACAATCTTAGCCTTAGTGGTTCCAAGGTGCTTCCCAACACCATCTGTGCTATATCGGCGCTCGAATTCATTTTTACCAAATATGGATTCCACGTGCTGGATAAAACGCTATACATTCTTGTGGCCACATGGGAGGGTGACCCCTTCTCTCTAGCAGCGAATATGCTCAAGGGTATGGCAAAGCTACTGGTCTGTTATGAGAACAAACTGCGTCTTGATGTGTTTCAGGAGCGTCTAAGCCGATACTCCGCCAAGGAGATAACCCGAGTAGCCAAAGAACGCCGCAGTGGTTCCATGGGCTTTGCCGAGGCACTGCTGATATACTACAACAAGAAAAGTCGCAACCCACTTCGATGGAATAACCTTTACAACAACAAGGGAGACATTGACGATGACGAGCAGCTGGATGATGTGGAGGGCAATGAGGAAGAAACAGCTGATGATCAGTCGCAGCAGATTACCTTCTCCTCCATGCGTTTGCCGTCGGAGCCCGCTTATGCCAATGAAATGGGTGATGAGCAGATATGAAGCGGTTGGGATCAACAATGTATCACCAAACACGCATCGGCTCAAAGTCTGCTAGTAATAAAGAAGGTTATCTATTCGCACAGGGGCGATATCCCACAAAAATCAAAGCGGAAGATTTGCCTGAATGGTACATTGGAGGCAAGCTTCAGGAACAATACGTATATATATCGGCACAAGGAGTCAAACATTTGGTCTTCATGCCGGTCTACAACACATCCCACGACAAGGACGATTTGCTCTACATTTCCTATGACAAACCCATCGTACCCGATATAGCTTCTCCTTCAGGTAAATGGCTCACCGGGTATAACCACATCCTATACGGTGACCTTGTTATGGAGTATCTTCAAGGTGTAGCTAAGTACTCCCGTTATGAT
>UZAT01101583.1_pt1 | contig 11224 bp, 10 predicted proteins | sample 2160861 | NCBI WGS metagenome assembly UZAT01 (sample SAMEA5138306, study PRJEB28736) | viral metagenome | reverse complement strand
TGTGCCCACTCACAAAAATATCAATGCCCTCATAGTAGTCTGCGGTACCAAAATTGACATTATTCTTTGCCTGGTGCTGGACTCGGAAAACATAATGCAGCTGCTTTCCTGCTTTGCCGATATGACCCACACCAAGATCCACAAAGGCACCCTCGCTCCGGTATCTGTCCTCAATGCCAAGGGCGAGAGCGATGTCATACAGAGGAAAGTCATCCGCATCTTTTGAGGCGCGGTTAAATTCGTGATTACCGTCCACGATGCAGAGGACTTTTTCCTTGTATTTTCTCAGGTGCTCAATCCACCATCTTTTCTGCTGATGAGGGGAGAGCGCCTGAGTGTAGACATCAGACTTGGAGGAGCGTGTGGCATACTCGCATTGATCACCGGCGAATATAACATACTTGTCCGGCAATTTCAAGAGCTCCTCAAATTTTGCCCACTTAGCCTCATCAAACTCAGCGGAGCCGGTGTGGACATCCGCAGCAATCAGGATCTCCACACGCTCCAGCTCTTTTGGTAAATTGACGACTATGGGCACCCTGGGGGACTTCATACCCCAAGCAGGCTGCTCATCGTTTTCGGGCCTGCAATGCCGTCATCCTCGAGGCCGTTCTTTCTCTGGTATTCCTTGACCGCGTTCTCGGTAGAGATACCGAAGACACCATCGGCCCCCCATTTACCGCAGGGGAATCCATTACCCAGCAGCAGGATCTGGAGGGCTTTGACATCCTCACCCTCACAGCCATCTTTTAAGGTTCTGAGGTTCAGTGTGTACTTGGTTTCAGAAACCTCCGGCACCGGAGCGGGAGTAGGCTCTGCTTCGGCCTCAGCTTTGGCCTCGATATACTTCACACCAAAGTACTTACAGACGCCTTTACAGATGGCCTCACCAACAGCCACGGTGTTTTCAATGAGCCACTTCGCCACAGCTGGCACATCGTGGAAGTCTGCCTCGACATATACACAAGGTGCTTTACTGTGCAGAATCTCATAGAATCGGGAGGTCTGAACAGCTTCGCTCGTGCCGGGTGTGATCGGTGCCAGTGCATCAAAAACCGCCTTGCTTGCCTTGTAGCCCTCACCCTTCAGGTCATAGCACATAATGCGAGTGCCGGTGACCTTCTGGTTGTGAGCGTTGGTGTGGATAGGTAAATGGAGATCCGCACCCCACTGGTTGGAGTGCGCCACCCTGTTTGCCAAGGTGTCAAACTGCTCGTATTTGGTTTCAAAGCCGCACCGCTTCAGGGCGGCCTCACAGGCGTCTGCAATTTTTCCACAGACCACCGCCTCATTAGTATTGCCGTGGGAATAGGTGTTTCCCGTCTGGCTGCTGGGACTTAAAAAGATTTTTTTTGCCATGGGATATCCCTCATTTCTTTTCATATTGCGTGCCAAAATAGAAAGCGACCACCGTGGATACGATGATCATAACATTATCAGGGGTGATGTCACCCCGGAAAGCCAATACCGCAAAAACCGCAATGACTACCAGGGTAACGAGGGTCTTAACCTTGATCAGGTTGGCGAAGTTTTTCACGATTTCCATTTTGTTGTCCTCCTTCTTAGTTGGTGGGTTGATGGGTTGGCGCTTTGTGATACTGTTCCAGATTACCTACTCGGCGGCTGATGTCTTTGATCTCATTCTCGACCACAGGCACCCGCTGAGCGAAGTTATTATGCAGCCGCACCTCTCGGGTCAGTGCTTCCAGTTTGGTGTCGGTCACTGCCTGAGCTACTGCGGCGGCTTTTTCGGATTTCTTGGCGGTGGCCAGGCAGGTGATGACTACACCCACCAGAGACAGTCCGCCGGTGATAAGGGCGACGATAATGGCCTCTGTCATTCGTTAACCCTCCTTTTTCTTCCTGACGATAATTGCATAACATTCCTCGTTACCGTGTTGGTAAATATGCCACGCATCTTTGTGGCTCTCATAAATGCCAAGATTAAAGCACCGTGATGTAGTGTTTGCTGTCAGTAATTCGCCTTCTGAATTGACGCCATAAGCCAATACTGCGTGACCGCCATTTAGCGTAGCACCAGCGGTGTCGTCGAAGGTTGCTATACTTCTATAAACCAACGCTCCTTCTGCCAGCGCATCATATATTGTTTGCATACCTTGCGCTGTCATCGGATAGATAACGGTGGTTTCATAGCCTAATCCTTGTGCTATTGCCACCCAGTTGCTTTTTTTCATAAAGTTTAGAAGTAAGCTTTTCTGCTCAAGAATCTGTGCAAATTCCTGAGGACTTGCTAAAGGCTTGTTCTCAAAAGCAGAATAAATTTCTGCAAGAACGAAAAATGCGCAAGCATTACGACCATATTTAATTGGCGTGCCGTCATCTTTTACAAGATCCCCAACTTGCTCATCGGCCCATCTTGGATCTAACTGATTGAATAAAGTATTCAACGGATTTTTGCAAGCAGTAAATGATGCTCCACTCCAATACTCAGTAGCATTGAATTGCTTGTATGTAGCATCTTGACCTATATTGCATCCGTTCTGCACCAGCGTAGGGTACACTTCCTCAAAATCGCAACGGCTGCTGTAGAATGCATAGCCATCAATTTTTGTGACATTAGGTAGGAACGATAAGCTCTTCAACCTCCGAGTTGCACGAAACGCCTGAACACCAATAGTCCTTACATTTTCTCCGCCCAGCACGACAGCGAGATTATCGCACTCGACAAAGACTTTATTGCCAATGGATGTAACTTTGCCTATATCAATCAATCTCAGGCACGAACAGTTACTAAACGCATTGTTACCCATAGTAATAAGATTCGGGAAATGGATTTCCTCAATCCGTGTATTCTGCAAGCCGCCATTGCCAATGGATTCAATCTGCTCCGTGTTTTCTACCTTCTCCAAATGGATAGCTTCACGGAATAGTCCGTTAGATATGTCCTTTACGCCTGACGGTAGAACAACCTCTTTAATCCTGTGGTTACAACAGAAAGCACCTTTTTGAAATCCCGTGACCATTTCACCGTCTACATTGTTGGGAATCACCAAGCGTTCAGGTAGCTCGTGGATTTCACTGCCCTCATTACCTGCGCCTCGGTCACTTTCTGAAGCAGGGTATGGTGAAACATAGGTTGGATTAGTAGCGCCTCTGTATTTCGGTTTCAAAGAAACAAGACCATCAATATCAATGTCAAAATACATAGAATGGTCAGGGGCAGATGCAGAGCCACCGTTCTGCCCTACATAGTCATAGACCGCCTTAGCTGTGGGATAGTGCTCATTGTCGGAATTTTCATCAATAGTGACCGCACGGTTGTAGATGCTTTCCATCAGGGTCAGCGGCACGTGCTTTTTCTCAAAGTAGTTATCGCCTACAACAATGCAGATATAATTAGCACCATTGAAATAGCAGACGGCCCTCTCGTTCATAATAGGATCGTTGAATATCTGGACAAGGGTATGGTTAAACTGGACACCCTCCTCTGTGTTTCCGTTATAGGTGAAAAATCCATTGAGTACATACTGCCCGATGGCCACATCTGTCAAGGCCAGTGTCGGGTCAAGGTTGGCGGTGTCGATTAAGTTAATCAGGGGGTTACGAACACCGATATTGGATCTTGCCTGTTCCTGCTGTTCCGGAGTCAGCTCCTGCTCCGTGTAAAGGACAGCCTCGCCCGGAACCTCGTAGAAGTCGGCGAGTACCTTTACATTCCGCTCATTAAAAATCATTGGCTATCCCCCACTTTCCATACGCAGTGGATCTCTAACTCTACCGTGACATTTTCTGCCCTATCATAGGCCATCATCAGAATTCGGGGAGATGCCACGCCATAACCGGCTACGGTCTCCGGCTTTCCACAAACCATTGCCAAAATGGGAGGGGCGAAGGTTTCCTCTCCGTTTTCGTCTGTCATTGTGGCTTTGGTGACATTTACGCTGCAGTACTCCGGGACAACACCATTTGTAATTGCGTCCAATACCGCACGGACACGGCCGGCATCATTGACATATAAGCCGTTGTGCTCCGTGGTGAAAGATAAACCACTCCACACGGCCTGAAGGGTACCTTTTCTCATTCCGTTGCTGTATTGGTGGAAATAATGACGGAAGTCTACATCTTCCCAATAACCGGTAATGTGGACAGTTGTGTCATCAGTGATGAGATACATACGATTCAGCTCCTTCTTCTCCAAGGCGTCATATTCAGCCTGTGTACCAGTCCAAAAGGTCACATCTTTGCCGCCGTTCGTGTCTTTAACTCTGACCACGGAGGCCTTGCCTGAGAGAGTAGTCAGCTCACTATACGCGGCCAGCAGCTGCTGATAGATGTCCGGTGTAGGCTCGCTGGGTTCAATGTGATTGAAGGTGATCGCGCCCTTGACTATGGTCATACTGACCACCTCGGTTGTACGCACCTGATCCTCGCCGGTGCCGAATACGCCAAAGTAGAAAAGCCCATCTTTGGCTAAGACTTCCGCGGGCACAACTGCGGAGTCCTCAGTCATCAAAACGTGATAAGCCTGTTCAGGGTTCTGGTAGAATACCGCGGTTTTTCCGAGGCTGTCCCATTTGGAGCAGAAATTAAAATCCACCCGCACCTCATTCATACCACCGGAAGCTATCAGGGGTACATTGACCAGCTGGATAGCCTGATCGGTGACTCTTGCTTGGATCCGTGTATAACTCATTTGTTTTCCTCCAATACTTCTATTCTTTTTTCCAGCCTGCGAATCTTATCAAGAAGCAGGCCGATAAATTCATCATAGGCGAGACCCAGCTCCGTTCCGTCCCCATTCAGATCTACAAATCCGCCGAAGTCGTCAGGGCTCAGGCCGGCGGCGGTCATAGCCTCCTGGACCTCCTGGGCTATAAATCCCACGTGGTACCGGTCGCCGCGGTTGTTATACTTGAAACGCACCGGGTTTAGCTTATCCAGCATAGCTGTGTAAGCCTCTGGGAGCGTTTCTATGCCGTTTTTATGGCGGCGGTCTGAAGTTACCACTGCACCGGTTTTTTGCAGATACACCGCATCCTTGCCGCGGAGATAGAGGTTTGTGTAGTCGTTGCCAACGAAGCAGTTATTTGAGGTATCAACCCGGAGTACATAGTAGGAAGTACCATCCTTGTTAGCGATACGGACGCCGGATTCATTCCCGAATCGGATCTCTTTTCCGAAGTTGATTTCGCTGCCGTTGATGTCAATTTTACCGCCCAGAATATTGATCGGAGCGCCGCCGCCAATATTGACGACGCCGCTTACCTTGCTGATGACTCCGGCGCGGGCGTTCTCCTCTGCTACGATCCGAGCCAGCAGCGTCTCATCGGTTTTGGACAGCTCCTCCTCCAGCACATACAAGGTGGCCAGCGGGACATAGAGGGTGGAGGCTTTTCCAAGCACGATAGTCTCTACAGAGGCGGCGAGATTTTCTACATCGGTATTATAGTTGACCCGGATTGCGTCGATGTCGTGCTGGCTCTTATTGTCCCCGCCCACATCCGCTCTGGTTAAAGACTGGATTTCCTTGCCCAGGGTCACCTCATTTCGGGAGGGGTCCAGCAGGTTCTCGGTCTTTTTCGTCAGCTGGAATTCGTCGTCTATGCCATGGGGGGCCGATACGACGCGGATCATATCACCCACGGAGAAGCTGTCCAGGTCTTTATCCAAATAGGATAAATCTAAGGCGGTGAGCTCGAGGGATGTAATAAAGACCTTGTTTGCATCCAGGTACTCCTGCGCCTTCTTGAGTAGGTTGGCGGGCTCGGTTACATCGTCCCAGACTGCTGTGGCGAATATCGTACCGCGGACAGCCTGGGCGTCTGTTGCGAGGATGTAGTCCTTGCCGCCGTTGACGCTTTCAATAGTGACGCGCTTCTTGGTCTCGCTATTTCTCGCACCATACGGTACTAAGCCGGTGGCGAGGCTGGTAGTATTGGCGCCGGTGCTGCTAAAGTCAAGCAGATTCTCACCAAACTCAATAGACTGATCGCTCCGGCTTCCCAGATCCTCCAGCCAGTGGATTACCCGGCGGCCTTCCTCATCCTCGGTAAATTTGATATAGCCGCCGCATCTCTCCAGTAGCTTGTCGAGGGTGTCCAGGGTGGTTTCGGCGCTTTCGCTTTCCAGTCGGATATACTCATTCGGATCCGTGACTGTCACATCGCCGACCTGGAACATTTTCTCCGGGTCCGTGGCTTTGTTATGCGCGCCGATGATGGTTACAAAGCAGGATCGGGGAGAGGCCTCATACAGGTAAGGCCTGTTGATGGTGTCGCGTAAAAAACATAACTCACCCTCGCAGGTGACCGTCCTTTGTCTGAGGACGTTTTCCTCGGTATACAGCGCGCGGCCTCTAAACAAAAGCCCGCCGTCCCTGTATACGGTGACGATGGTCTTATACGCGACAAAAACGTTATAAGCGGGGTGGTCGGCTGGCATCACGATTTTAGCGGTGCCGCCGACATTTAAGCCGGTAGTGACTTCCAGGCCTGCAAGGTCGAGGCTCTCCAGCCGGCTATCGTATACAAGATTTGTATCTGCGTAAACCTGGATCATCTCAGCACCGCCTCCCTGTAGGTCAATGTGAGTGTGCCGTCTCCGGTGTAAATGATTTCATTTAAACCAGGGGCAAGCTGGAGCGCCGGCCACTCGTATGTGCCGGTGGTCAGGTTGGTATTGGATCCCTTGAAGGTCAGATGCGCGGTGCCGTCTACCGTCAGCAGGGGGGATACCACCCGGCGGCCGTGGTTCCAGAGCGGGAAGGTGGCCGTTTCTGTCGATATGGTTATGGGTGCGTCAAGCACCACGAGGGTTTCCCTCTCAGCGTAAAACCAAGGCTCCACATTTGCGGTGATCGTAATAGCAGCGTAGGCGGGAGAGCTCTGGTTCACCGCTATGTGTACCCGGCCCCAGAGGTAGTGTGTGGGTCGGTCTGGCAGGACGATATTCCATTCGAGTCCGTCCAGCTGGTTGACCATATCATTGAGCAGGTTCTCGCGGTCGTCGCGGCTCCCCTTGGAGCACTCAAATTTTAAGGTCAAAGTGCGGTTTTTATATCGCGGGATGCCGTCGGTCATGGCGGTGGATAAATCCCACGATCCATCGCCGCCGGATTTTTCGACATAATTCGACTTAATCTCGGGGTCGCTCAATACGCAGCTGGTCAGCGTCCAGCCATGGAGAGCGGTGTCATAAGTGCCGAGGCGTACAGTTCTTTTAATCATCAGATCGCTCCTCTCGAGGCTAACGCGCGGCGCCTGCCGAGTGCGTTGTCCATTTTGGCGGCGGTACCGCCGACTACTGCATCGCCATCAAGTATTAAGACCTGGCCTTTTTCGAGGGTGGTGAGGATCTTCTCCAGCATCGGGCCGTTGGCGGTCGCTATGGTCATTTGCCCCGCTGCATACTTTTCGGACTGTTGCTCTGCGAGGTTTCTAAAGACCCTCTGCCCGGTATGCTCAGGATCACGGTAGGCATCAAGGACGGCAGCAGCCTGCTCGGTGCCGGCTTTGCCCACATCCTTTGTCTTATTTTTGACACCGATTTCTGCACCCTCACCGATGTCCTCAAAGATGGCGATGGCCTTTCTGGAGGGTGAGTGGGTGTCCGACTCATCTCTAACGGCGTTAAAGAAGGAGGTGACCAGGCTCCGGGCTTTTGCGATCAAGCCAGACCGTCCGTTCTCTGCACCGGCGGCCATACCGTCGGTCAGATCCTCGCCTACACTCTCAGCATCGGCATAGGCGTTTGCGAATTCATCGAGTGCGTCTTGATAGCCCTGCTCCGCTTCGTCAACCATTTCCTGAGTGTAGCCGTCCACACCGTTTTCGAAATTTTTACGTGTCCGCTCGGCTTCCAGTCCTGCGTCGAGGGCTTCCTTGTAAAGGGTGTCCAAGACTTTGGCAGTTTCCTCGTCTACCTTGTCGGAGTAGGTGTTATATGCGCCGCCTTTTTTGGAGAGAATGTCGGCGGTCTTTTGATAGTTACCAGACAGAGCCGCCGTTTGTGCCTCCTCATAATTGGCGATGGTATTGTAATAAAGGGCGTAATCTTGAGCCGCCTGGTCATAGGCGTCTTTTTTCTCCGCGAGGACGGCTTTTTCTTTGTTCGCGGATTCTTGCGCGGCTTGTGCTTGCAGTAGACGGCCCTGCGCCCAATACGCGCCCACCTCCTCCACCGCCTGGTGGTATTCGGCCCACTTTACGCCGGCCTCGCCTTGTACTTTGGTGGTTTTTTCCAGCTGAGCTTGGTAGTCCTGTTCTTTGAGATTTAAATTTGTGAGGGCGTCTTCCTCTTTCTGGATGGCCTCCACATAACCCGCATTGGCGGCCTCCAGCAGGGAATTTGCTCGCTTCGCCAAAATGAGTTCATCGATGCTGGCCTTGAGATCTTTGTACTGCTGAATTACATTACCCACCATTGTGTACTCGGTGCCCAGCGCTCCGTTGAGCTCGTTGATGATGAAATTAGCACGAGCCTTATCTTCTTCTTTGACTTTTCCAGAAGCATCCGCCAAGGTGAATAATTCATCAGCTAAGTCGCTTGTATAGTCCATTTGTGCGGTGATACCCCGGAGATTTTCATCGATGGATTTCTTCTGATCCCGGAAGGCCTCAGCCGCCTCATCAGCGGCGGCCATTAGCTCCCGCTCTTCCTTAGTCAGGACATCGACCTCCTCTACCGCGTCCCTTGTGGCAGCGACATAGGCGACCAAGGCGGTTACGACTGCCGCAATGGCTACAGCTGCCAAGCCCCAGGGGGTTGCCGACTGTGCAAGGGCGAGAGCCTTCTGCGCGATTGTAGTGGCCACGATGGCACCTTTGAGCCCCTTTTGAGCCACAGTGGTCGCAATCGTGGCTACCTTAAAGGCGACCATAGCAGCAGCCACTCCAACCAGACCGGACTTAATGGCGGGAAGATTCTTTTTGACCCACTTGCTGACCTTTTCAATGGTGGGGATCACGGTCTTTTGAATATACTTAGCAATACGCTCAAGGATCCCACTCACATCCTCCAATAAAGTGGCTCCAAGCTTTTTGATGTCGGTGACCACCGGCTCGACCGTCTTGCCGATTTTAGCGGTGGCTTTGTTCCACTTTTCGGTAGCCTTATTGGCGCGGATAACTTCTTCATTTGTCTTTTTATACTGCTTAGCGGCGGAGCCGTAGAGGTCAGTCAAAGTAGAAGTGATAAGCTGCTGACGCTCCTGCTCAGAGCTGCACTCCTGCAGTGCGAGGTTGAAGTATTCCTCAGCAGAGGTGGCCTCCGAGACTGCCTTGTTCCATTCCTCATTTTCCTCGGTAGCCTCTTTCATAACCACGCCGAAGGTCTCGCCCTCTTTAGCTGCCCAGTTGAGCGCATCGGCGAGGGGGCCGGTGACCTGTCCGACTCTCTTGGTTTCATTGGCGGCCTCCGCCAAACCCTCGACTGGCAGGCTCGCTCCGAATTTGCCGTATACACCGGTCAGAATTTCTGTCCAATCGGAGAGCTCCTCCTCAGTAGTACAGAGGGCTGCCAGGTTGTTGGAGGCCTCGACAGCTTGCTCAGTCTCACCAAGGATGCTTTGGAGAGCCTCATAGGTCTTGGTAGCGGCTTCCGCGCTGAAACTGTTGTCCGTAAAAGCTGTGTCCAGCTTACCCATCTCAGTGCGGTACTCCCTTGAGGACTCAGCGAGTGCCACGATAGAAGCCACAGCGGCGGCAGCCGCGGCGGCTATAGCTGCGAGGCCACCCTTTGCGGAATCAGAGGCGGAGTCGTCGAGGTCGTCCAATTCGTCACTGGCATCATCGGCACTCTTTGCGAGTTTTTCCTGTGTCTCAGTGGTTTCTTTAACGGCATTTTTATATTGGTTTAGCTTGTTTTCTGTTGCGATAATTTCCCGCTGAAGCTCCCGATATTGAGCCTCAGAAACTTCCCCGCGCTCAAATTGGGCTTGCACCTGTTTCTCTGCCTCGCGGAGGGTGTCCAGCTTCGATTCGGTGTTTTTGATCGCGTCAGCGAGGACCTTTTGCTTTTGTGCCAGAAGTTCCGTATTTTTCGGATCCAGCTTCAAAAGTTTATTGATCTGACCCAGTTCGCTGGATAGATCGCGGCCTTGCTTCTCTACATTTTCGAGTGCCTTGCCGAGTTTGGTGGTATCGCCGCCGATCTCAATAGTTAAACCTTTTAATGTCTTACTGGCCACGCGCAGGTGCCCCCTTTCCTAATATTGCCCGGAGCTTCGGCCGGTCAGGTTCGGTTTGCTCCATTCTCCAGGCCTCATCCAAATACGCGCGACCTTCCTCGGTGCGGTTCAATGTATAGATGTAGGCGTCCCGGAGCCAAAGCAAAAACAGCCCATAATCGAGCTGCCCCACCTGGTAGAAATTTAGGCCGGTATATTCGGAAACAAGCCGGCGGTCCCAGGTGGTATTGATATAGTTATGACGCCCCGCGGGATCCCCATCCATAGGGTTCCGCGGGAGTATCAGTTTTTTGCGTTTTCAATGCCTTTCAAAAAATCGGCGTAAGCCTCGAAAAAGACGACCAGATCTTCTTCATCGAGTCCGTAGGCGGTGCGGAGCACCTCCGGTGTGATCTGTCGCATATTGCGATTGCAGCTCATAAGCCTTGCTGCCAAATCCCAGAGGCCCAGCCTTTTTTCATCATCCGTTCCGTTGAGGAGAGCGTTCAAGTCGCCGATTTTGGCGCGGAGCTCCTCCTGCAAGTCCACGGTGGGCGGGGTTACGTTCAGAATAGTGCGCTGTTTGTCCATCAGCTCCACCGGGAGGATGGGCGGGCGGTAGCGTTCAAATTGTAATGTATTAGCCATTTGGATTTCTCCTCTGTATATGAATTAAGAGGGAGGCGTGGTGTCCTCCCTCTTTTGGTGTTACGCTGCTTTGATCTCCTCGATGTAGGTGATCAGGGTGCCGGCGTCATCCTGGGGCAGAGCCTTAAACTGGGGCTCGATTACAGTGCCAGAATCGACCGCATAAGTCAGGGTCAGGCCGGCCTGGTTAGCGCCGCGGACCAGCACCCAAATGTCGCCATCGGTGCTGTCCTCGTGGTGGAAGCAGACCACCCATTCCTTGCCCTGGGCATTACCGGCGCCGCCGATGTGAACGGTGCGCTTGCCGGCGGCGGTTGTTACCTTGCAGCGGTCCGCCAGCTTTGCCAGGGTATCGCCGTTAAAGGTAATCAGGCCGAGCTTCAGCAGGGCCTCCTCTGCGGTAATGACTACCTTTGCAACAGTGCCCAGGTCGTCCTTCTCCTCGTGGGT
>UZAT01263087.1_pt1 | contig 11249 bp, 9 predicted proteins | sample 2160861 | NCBI WGS metagenome assembly UZAT01 (sample SAMEA5138306, study PRJEB28736) | viral metagenome | reverse complement strand
CCTTCTGACAACATAGCTGAGATATTAAATAACTATTCTTGGACAAAGGATTGGACATTTTTAGATTTTATTAGAGATATAGGCAAACATATCACTGTAAACTATATGATGGCTAAGGATAGCGTAAAGAAACGCTTGGAAACAGGACTATCTTTTACAGAGTTCTCGTACCAACTACTCCAAGGTTACGACTTTAAATACCTTTACGAAAACTATAATTGTCGTCTTCAAATGGGAGGATCTGATCAATGGGGTAACATTACAACAGGGACAGAGTTAATTCGTAGAATGCTACAAGGAGAGGCTTATGCTTTAACTTGTCCATTAATAACAAAGGCAGATGGAGGGAAGTTTGGCAAAACAGAAAAAGGGAATATGTGGTTAGACCCAGAGAAAACCTCTCCTTATATATTCTATCAGTTTTGGTTAAACTGCTCTGATGATGATGCAAAAAAATTCATTAGAATCTTTACTCTACTTTCAAAAGAAGAGGTTGAAGAATTGGAAAAAGAACATGACCAGGCTCCTCATCTAAGAGCAATTCAAAAAGTTCTTGCTAAGGATTTAACAATTAGGGTGCATGGAGAAAAGGAATTTAATTCAGCTATTGAAGCCTCTGAAATTCTATTTGGTAAAGGAACAACAGAAACATTGAAGAAATTAGATGAAAAAACTCTATTATCTATTTTCGATGGAGTGCCTATGTTTGAAATTGATAAAGAAGAATTTAATGAAGGTATTAATGTTATTGAACTAGTTGCTGGCAAAACAAACCTCTTGGCATCAAAGAGTGAAGCAAGAAGGACATTAAAAGAAAATGCACTTTCCTTAAACAGAACAAAAGTTAAAGAAGATTATATTTGCAATGAATCAGACCTTCTTAATGGGAAGTATATTCTTGTTCAAAAAGGAAAGAAGAACTATTATCTGATTATTGCTAAGTAATTATTGATAAATTACAAAAAAAACAGGGCATTAAAAAAGCAGTCTCAGGATTTGGGACTGCTATTTTTTTTAGCTTAATGACCAGAATAAACTGGAATTAAATTAAAGTACTACAGTTTCAGATACAGTTTCAGTTACAGTTTCAGAAACCATTTCCATTTCATTTTCGATTGCAGTTTCAGTTGCAGTTTCAGTTTTTCCACCACATGCTGCGAATACAGTAGCAACAGCTAATAAAAATAATGCTTTTTTCATTGTTTTTTGTTTTAATTGGTTTGACAATTCATTTGTTTTAACGCTTGCAAAATTACAAAAAATAATGAGACTGGTATAAAAAAATAGTTATTTTCATTCTTTTAACTTTATCAATAAGATAATTCACTACGCATTTTGGCAATACTTCTATCATTTGGAAGATAGTACAAGGCTGAGTCTAAAATACTTATAGCTCCTTCTTTGTTGTTTAAATTTACTTTTGTTGAAGCAAGATCAAGCCAAGCATTTGTTGTGAATTTATACTTTAAAATGAAATTTGAGATTATAGTATCAGCTATTTCATACTCTTTTAGGTCTGTATGCTTCCTATATAACATTCTTACAGGGTGGTAACAAAGAGGCTTCATGACCATACATTCTCTTGCCCAATATTCAGAACTATCTAACATATTTAATTTATAATAATAATTAGAAAGACGATATTCTCTAAGAGCATAATAAGGGTTTGAATTATCATTAATTATTACATCTATTGCTTGTCTCCACTTCTTTTCCACATCAAACCTCATCCCTTTTGTAAGAGCAATTGGATTCGTATTTTCATCAATTGTGGGTATAGGAGGAAACATTACGTTCCATTGGTCTGCTGTAAATTTTATTCTTTTATTTCCATTGGTTTGAAGTATTTTTGCTTTTTGCATTACAGAAGAAGTATAGTGCATAGCCTCAACAGTAGTTAGGCCAATTGTTATAATCCCAATTATTATTATAATAGTTTTCTTAGCCAGCTTAGGGTTAGTCTCTTTTTTCGTTTTAATATAGGCAACCAAAATCAACGCCATACCTAATGCAAGATATAGCTGACAATCTGCCCTCTCCAATGGAAAGTTAAACATTGCATCGTTCATATATGTTACAATACATAATAGGCCTGCAAAGGAAATAAACCTTGTTATATCACTGATCTCTTTTTTAAATACGGTTTTAAGAAATAAAACTAAAGCAGAAAGGAATAGTAATAAATAGCTAATTAGCCCAAAAACACCTAATTCAGACCACATTTCCAAATAATCATTATGAGCATGGTCGCTAACTACATAGTTGTGCTTCTGAGCAGCCTCAACTTTCTGTATTGCCAGCTTATGATTTCCAACACCATATCCAAGCCAAGGCTTATCTTTTATGATTGATATTGTATTTCTCCATATTATAAGCCTACCCTTACTGTTTCCATCCTCAATTGTCTTAAACCTATATGCAACAGAATAAGGACTTACATCCTTTTCAAAAGTTTTTGCAATATTATTTTGAGCACAATAATGTTTGAAATTGTATTTTATAAATAAATCTCCTGCAAAAAAACCTAATAGAGCAGAGGCAATAAGAAAACCAATAGTTAGAATAAGCGTTTTTGATTTTCTATGTCTTAGAACTACAAAAATAGAATAGCCAAACAAAAGCACCAACTGCAGTATCAATCCTATAAAACTTGTTCTTGCACTAAGAATAACCAAACAAAAGGTTAAGCCAAAAACAAGAATAATTGAAAGCCATTTTTCCCAATTCTTTTTAAAAATAAAAGCATAATATAGAAAAGGAAGCTTGAAAAGGATAGCTACTGCAAAAATATTCTTATTCCCATAGAAGCCGTTAATATAAAGATTCCTTCTTGGATTAATATGAGCATCAAGATAATAATATGCAATTATACACCAAAGTATATTGATAATGCTTATGATTATTGTAAGCCTTATTATGGAATTAAATAGCGAAGGTTTTTTGTGGAAGAATATGGAAAAGTAAATAAACATTAGATAAACAATCAACCACCTATTCACTGTAACAATACTTTCTGCTACGTTAAAAGATTGAAAAAATGAAAGAAGCATCATTGCAATAAGCAAAAGCCAAGCATAACTTATCTTGTTTTTAAAAATGGATGAAGTGAGGCTATTCTTATCCTTTATAGTATATCTCAAAAGAAATGCAATAGCAACAACATTAAGAATTGAAAAAACAAAAAACTTCATAGTTGTGGAATCCAAGACCCATAGGGCAGGAAAGATTTGGCTTAATAAATATATTGAAATTAAGACAATTCCAACTCGGTATATATTCTTAAACCCTTTGTTCTTTTTCTCAATTGGTTTATTGCTTACTTGACTATCTAATTCTTCAGGCACTTCCATTCTCATTTAATTTATTTGATGCAAAAATACATAAAAACCACATACTATCCTATTTGATTGGATTAAGAAATCAGATAAATTATCATGACTAAGCTTTTACTCTAATTATATCATTAATATTGGTAGTATATCGTTGTGAAATGTGCTCTTGATTCATCTTCCAAGTTTTTCCAGGACTTTGACAGGCTAGGCGAATTAAATCTTGACTATAACGCGTATTCACCTTATCCACTGCTTTCATTAGTTCTGCGTGCTTAGGGTTTCTGTCTTCAAATAGACATAGCTGGTGACTGTCTTGGGGCACGAAATCCATTACTATTACTCCTGCTTTCTTGTATTTATATCCTTTTCGATATATCTTTTCTAATCCTAGGGTGGCAAATTTGGATATATCTATTGTGCTATTGGTTGGATAGGGTAGTTTGAGGTTGATGGTGTTGGAGTATTGGTCTTGATCTTTTCGAAAATAGTCTGTTATTATAAATATTTGTATGCGGGTGGTAAGTGATTTTTGTTTTCTGAGTTTTTCTGCACATTTACAAGCAAAGGTCGATACTCTTTCTCTTATTGCTTCAAATTCTTCTTTATGGGTGTCGAATGTTCGAGTTACTGATATAGATTTTTTGTCTTTTATATCTTCTAATTCCATACTTGGTATTCCTTTCAAATCTCTCATTAGCTTGAGTCCAACGGTGGTGAGATAGGTTTTTACCCATTTCTCGTCTAAGAGGGTGAACTGGTATGCTGTTGTGATACTATTGTCCATTAATCGCTTGGAATACTGCCTACCTATCCCCCACACATCTCCTATTTTCAACCACTTCAGAGCTTTTATCCTTTTTTCTTCACTATCTATTATATATACTCCTTTGGTTGTTGTTTGAAATTTCTTTGCTATGCTTGTTGATGTTTTTGCTAGGCTCTTTGTTGTTCCTATTCCAATACTAACAGGTATTTTAGTGCATTTCTCAATTTTTCTCTTTATTTCTAAACAATAGTCTCTTGGGTTTTCAGAAATTCCTTCAAGGCTCAGAAAACACTCATCTATACTATATATTTCTACCTCTGGTGAATACTGAGAAGCAATAGTCATAACCCTATTTGACATATCTCCATATAATTCAAAATTAGCCGAGAAGACGGATATATTATGTTTTTCTATTAAGCCTTTGAACTTGAAAAATGGTTCTCCCATCTTTATTCCTATTTCTTTAGATTCTTGACTTCTGGCAATGGCACAACCATCATTATTGCTTAAAACAACAACAGGAACTCCAATAAGAGAGGGATTAAATGCTCTTTCGCATGATGCGTAAAAATTATTACAATCTATATGTGCATATAAGGACATTTCTTGTTTTGTGTTTTTATATATGTTTTCTAAAGCTCCAGGTTATTATTCCTAGTATTTGGCTATTAGACTCAGGGGTTATTTCAATTAATGGAAAGCTATCATTTGAGGGAAGCAAAAAACATTTACCGTTAGTTTTCTTAATCCTTTTCATAGTATATTCACCATCAATATATATCATAGCTATCTGATTATCTCTATACTCAAGACTAGCATCAATTATTAATAAGTCACCCTCAAGAAAATCCTTATTCATAGAATCTCCCGTTACCCTTGCAAAATAAGTGGATTCAGGATGAGGCACACATTCTTTGTATATATCAATCCTTTCTCCAGAAAAATCATTAGCAGGGGAAGGAAACCCTGCCCTTACTCCGCCAATATACGGTAGAGATAATTCCTCAGAACTATCTGCCTTATATATTTCCAAATTCTTAGTTTTAATAATTTCGTCTTTAGATTTCACCTTGATTATTTCTTGTATATTTAACTGCAAAAATACTAAAAGTTTTATTCCTTATCAAGCTCAAAATGGAAACACATAAGAACTACCCATATTCTTGATTTAGGTCTATTGAATTTAAAATAATGGTTAAACTTTTAAGATTCTTTCCTAGTAATAAAAAAAAATGTACCTTTGTCTGTCATTTAAGTTGAATTTTAAATTAAACAAATACATTTTAACAATGAAAAAATTATTCGCAACAATCTGTTTAGTGTTAACATTAGGTTTGTTCTCAACACAAACTTTTGCTCAACAAGGTAAATTTAAAGGTATAGTAAAGTATGCCCTAATATGGGAAGGTGAAGTTCCTCCTGGAGCTCCAACAAGCTTAGACATTAAAGTCTTCGAAAACCAAACTGCTTTTGATGATATGTTCTCTGGAAGCAAAGTTTTAACTAATGCAAAACTTGGAACATCTTATGCTTTGTTCGATTTTTCTCAAGTTCCTGTTGAAGGAGTTACTGGAAAATGGTATATTAAGGATAAAATGGATCCAAAAGAATTAGAGAATAACACTTATGATGTTACCTCTGAAACCAAAGAAATTGCAGGTAAAACCACTAAGAAAGTAAATGTTACTATGAAATCTGAAGATGGTGCAGTAAAAAATGAAACCATTTGGATGTGTGAAGAAATGGGACCAGAGCAAGATTTGAGATTCTATCCTGGACTAAAAGGTATGCCATTTGAATTCCCTGTTGATCTTGATAAATTCCAAGTGACTTTTAAAGTTAGTGAAATTATTGAAGGTGGTAAGGTTGAAAAAGCTGATATGCTACTTCCAACAGGTTATGAGGAAGTAACTGTTGAAGAATTCCAAGAAATCATTGCTATACTTATGGAAGCAATTGGTGGTGGACAAGGTGATGACATATAATTTTCCTAAAGTAAAGAATTAATTATATACTGTGGAAAAAGATACAAAGAAAAATAAGAAAGCTGATAATTATAAAAAAGACATAAAGAAAAAACCAACGACTAAGGAACAACCTATGAATATGATTTCTTCAACCATTCATAGCGAAATATTTATTAGAGTTGTAGGGACTTTCTTTGTTTTATTATCTGTCTTTCTAATGTTTTCCTTTGTATCTTTTTTTATTTCATGGACTGTTGACCATAATATAGTTGAATCCTCTTCTGCCTTAGACTTACTTAAAGGCGATAAAGATATAAAAAATTGGGGAGGAGGAATAGGTGCTTTTCTTTCCTACATAATGATATATAAAACATTTGGAATTGCATCCTTTGGTTATATCTTTGTTTTCATTATTATTGGGCTAAGACTTTTTGGAATAAAACTTAAAGACTTCGGCAAAACAATCCTCTACACATTTATTATAATGCTTTGGCTGTCTGCCATAATTGGATTTGTAGTTTATTTTGTCAATTTAGACGATTTCTACGAACTAGCTGGAGTTGTTGGAATTTCCATTAACTCTTGGTTTCATAGCTTCTCGGGCAATGTTGGAGCAATTCTCATCCTCCTATTCTTCACAATAACTCTTCCAATGATGATGTTTGGAGTAAAATACTCTTTTATTAATAAGACAGTTAATAGAGTATCTAAGCAAGCTAAAGAAAAGAAGCTATCAAGGAAAGAATTGGCTAAGAAAGAATATGATGAAGCAACTGGCCAAGATGTTGAAGAGTCAGAAGAAGAAATAGAAGAAGAAAACCAAAAACCTAAGAAAAAGGAAATAGAGATTAATCCAACTGGTATTACAAAAACCCAAAACGTTGATAGTGATGGATTAACTGAAGAAGAAAAAGAACAACTACTTCAATTCGAACTTAAGGGTAATAACCCTCAAAACCAATCTCAAACACAAGCTGTTTCTAATAGCGAAGGAACTTACAGCTTTGCAGGGGACCCAAACCAAAGTAATCAACCTAAGCCTAAGAAAATAGAAGATAAGGATGTTGACTTTGAAATTGAATCCTCAGGTCAAATAATCACACAACAAGGAGCAATTTCTACACTTAATAGTTTAGAAGCTGACGATAACAAAACCGGAGAACAGCCTCTTCATAGGAATGATATAACAACATTATATGATCCAAAAGCTGATTTGTCTTCATTTGTTTTCCCTTCAACTGATTTTCTAGTTAATTATGAAGAAAGAAACCAAGAGGTTAAACAAGACGAATTAGTAAAAAACAAGGATAGGATTGTAAATACTTTAAAGAATTATAGTATAGATATATCCAAGATTGTTGCAACACCAGGACCTACCGTTACTCTTTATGAAATAGTGCCTGCACCAGGAATTAGAATATCTAAGATAAAGAACTTAGAAGATGATATTGCACTTAGTTTATCTGCTCTTGGCATACGTATAATTGCACCAATCCCAGGAAGAGGAACAATTGGTATTGAAGTGCCAAACCAACATCCTCAAATTGTTTCAATGCGAACTATGCTTAATTCAATTGAGTTTAAGGAAAGCAAGTTTGAACTACCTATTGCTATTGGAAAGACAATTTCAAATAAACCTTATGTTACCGACCTAACAAAAATGCCCCACCTTCTATTAGCTGGAGCAACAGGTCAAGGAAAATCGGTTGGTTTAAATGCTATTATTACTTCACTACTTTATAAGAAACACCCTGCGGAACTAAAATTCGTAATGGTCGACCCTAAGAAGGTGGAGCTTTCACTTTATACAAAAATAGAGCGTCACTATCTGGCTAAACTTCCAGATGCTGATGAGGCTATCATTACAGATACAAGAAAAGTAGTTCGCACTCTTAACTCCCTATGCATTGAGATGGATCAAAGATATGATTTACTAAAGAATGCACAGGTAAAAAATATTAAAGAATATAATCCTAAGTTCTGTTCACGAAGACTAAACCCAGAGGAAGGACATCGTTTCTTACCATATATAGTATTAGTTATTGATGAGTTTGCCGACCTTATTATGACAGCAGGAAAAGAGATTGAAATGCCTATTGCACGACTAGCTCAACTTGCTCGTGCTGTTGGAATTCACCTAATCATTGCAACCCAAAGACCTTCTGTTAATATTATCACAGGTATAATTAAAGCCAACTTCCCTGTCCGTGTAGCTTTCCGAGTTACATCCAAGATTGACTCAAGAACAATCTTAGATATGGGAGGAGCCGACCAACTTATTGGTAGAGGAGATATGCTTATTTCCACAGGTAATGAAATTATTCGTATACAATGTGCGTTAATAGATACCGAAGAGATAGAGCAGGTTGCAGAGTTTATTGGAAACCAAAGAGGATATCCTGATACATTCCTACTTCCTGAATATATTGATGAGACCTCAGAACCAAACAAAGACTTTGATCCAAAACAAACTGATGAGAAATTTGAAGAAGCTGCAAGACTAATTGTTGCTCTCCAACATGGTTCAACCTCAATCATTCAAAGAAAACTCTCTCTTGGTTATAATAGAGCAGGAAGAATAATTGACCAGTTGGAAGCTGCAGGCATTGTGGGTCCATTTGAAGGCTCAAAAGCAAGAGATGTTAGGGTTAAAACAGAAATGGAATTAGACGAGTTACTAAAAGATTACTTAGGAAGATAGATTATGAAAAAGCTTTTTTTATTTATAATACTTATTACAATAACAGGTTTATCTGCATTTTCTCAAAGAGAAATAAAAGATGGACTTGTAATTGACAAGCAAGCACAAAAGCTTATCACTGATGTAGCTTCAAAGCTTAAAACAGAATCTCCAATAAGCTTTAACTTCACTCAAAAATCAAAACAAAGCACAGAAACAGGCACAATTAAGCTTAATGCCAATAAATACACAGCCACCTTCTTAGGCAATACTATCTACTGTGATGGTAAAAGCATTTTTATTTATCAGAAAGAAATTAACGAGGTAGCAATAAACAGTATTGAAGATGCCGACAATGAAATCTTAAATATCTCTAAGTTTATCTCAGAAGCAAACACCAAGTTTAGACCAAAGCTAATAAGAGAAGAGAAAGGTAATTATATAATAGACCTTACGCCTAAGACAAAATCAGAATACTCCAAAATAAGACTTATAGTAAGCAAAATATCGACAAGAATTTCCTCAATGGAGATAAATTATAAGGGCGGAAACACTTATACCTATACTATTTCAAATTACAAGACCAAAGTCCAGTCCAAAGACAGCGACTATAGTTTCAATAGCAAAGAATACCCATCAGTAAACGTTGTTGATTTAAGGTAAACAATATATCGGACTAAACTCCTAAGCCTTCTTATTCTTATCCTTTTTATCTTTCAACTCAGGATGACGTCCTCCCCTACGGTAGACATTAGCCCAATATTTTTCATTTAAGTTTGAAATCATAACCCCTCTTGAAGTAGAGGTATGGACAAAGGTATCGTCCTTAATATAAATGCCAACATGGTTTACCTTTCCTGACCTACCATTAAAGAAAACCAAATCCCCTTCCTCAAGTTTCTTTCTATCATTAATAGGGTCAACAACCTTTTCTATATCCTGAGAATTGCGAGGAAGACTTATACCATAAACATCCTTATAAACATTATAAACAAAGCCACTACAATCAACCCCACTCATAGTCATTCCGCCCATAACATGAGGCACCCCAATCCAATCCTTAAAATACTCCGTAAGCTCAGTCTTTGGCACCCTAATACTTTTCTTAGTCTTATCCACCTCCTTCCTATACTTAATAGGTCTCCCCTCCGATTCCGCATCCCATTCAATATTCCAAACCACTTCTTCACTATCCCGTCTTGTCAAATCTTTCACAAAAGAACAGCTTGAAAAACTAATGGCACTAATAAGTAAAATAATATATAAATAGCTTTTCTTCATTTCCTCAATCAATCATTAATTTCTATAAAACCACAAAGGCATTATCCTTATTGCAAAAATAACACCTTATTTCAAATAAAAGGCAAGAAAAGAGGATATAAAGTTTATTTGCTTTATATCCTCTTTGGGTATTAGATTTGTAGGGTTTGATGCTACTTATCTTTCATTTCTATTTCTTTAAAGCCTCTGCCTAAGATTTCACTGCTATCTATGACGTTGATAAATGCATCTGGGTCTAACTCGTGTATTCCTTCTTTTAGACGGATAAATTGGGTTCTTGACACTGTGGTATATATTACTTTTCTTTCTACACCTTTAAACATTCCCATTCCATTGAAGCATGTGCCTCCACGGTTTAGGTCATTGATAATTGCATCTCTTACTCCGTCGTAGTTATTGGTGACTATAAATAGGGTTTTATAGGTCTTAACTCCATCAACTATAATGTCTATTAGCCTACTTTCAATAAAGATTAGAAGTATGGAATAGATTGGCAAACGGAATTGTCCGAATGCGAAAAGGGTTGTTAGGGTGATTGTTGAGTCTACTATTAGGACTAAGGTTCCTAATGATATTTTGGTAAATTTATTAAGTATCATTGCTATGATATCAGATCCTCCTGAGGTTGCTCCTGACTTGAAAATTAAGCCTATTGCTACTCCATAAATTAGTCCTGCTATTAGGGTGTTGAGGAAGTAGTCGGGAACGAAGGTTAGTTGTCCTGGTTCTACATTAGTAAGAAACCCGTCATGAATAACTGGGTCATATCCCCATGTTGTTTCAATTAGGAATACAAATCCTAAGATAAGAAATGTTGAAACAACTGTTTTGATTCCAAATTTGGGTCCTAAAATCCAGGTTCCAAGTAATAATAATGGTATATCCATGCAAAATGCATAGAAACTAATCTTCCATGGCCAAAGTGTGTTGAATACATTTGCCAGACCATAGGTCCCTCCTGGTGCTAAACGATAAGGGTTTACAAACATTACGTCGCCTGCTGCAAACAGAAAGCTCCCTATTAGAATAAAGAGGTATGCTTTAACCCAGTTTTTTGAAAATAATTTTTCTTTTGTTGTGGTAGTCATTTCTTATCTCTGTTAATTTTAACTTATTTAAGGTGCAAATGTAGCTATTAAAATCTAATCTACCAATAATAAAAATATGAAAAATAAATTATTGTCTAATCTGACATATTTAAAGATATAATACTATCTTTGCAT
>UZAT01255538.1_pt1 | contig 11270 bp, 16 predicted proteins | sample 2160861 | NCBI WGS metagenome assembly UZAT01 (sample SAMEA5138306, study PRJEB28736) | viral metagenome | reverse complement strand
TACTCGGCCACGGTCTCCGGGGTCCTGGTCTCCTTGGCCATCCGGGTCAGGAGCTCCGACCACTGCATGGGCCGGTTCTTCCAGGTCTTCGTCTTCCGGGAATTGCCGACAGCTACATCGAGCGCTTTGTCATGTTGTATCTCCATGGGTTTGTACCCTCCTTTGGTTCAGCAGCCTCTGGAGCCCCTTCATTGCACCCTCCGGGTCTCCGGCGAGGATCTGCCCACGGAGGGTTTGGAACTGTTGCCGGGTGAGCTGCTGCTTTGCATTTCTCAGGTGCCCGAGGGCACGGGTGTCTACATCAGCCATGAGTCATCCTCCTCTCGGTTCATCACTTCCACAATGCCCTGCATACAGTAGAGGGCCGGGGGTAGGGCGATGCCGTTGCCCCACATCTTGTACTCGGCCCCATCCGTCCAGAGCCGGCTGTACCAAGTCAGCATTTGGGCGGGGGTGTAGTCCTGCACCTTCTTGCCATTGATGGCTGCGTGGGTGTTGCGGACTTCCAGCCAGAACTGGTACTCCTCATCGGTGAGGCTGTTCTTTTGGTCGATAGTGCTCCACCAATCAGCGAAGCCCTGGAGCCTTGCGCACTCGGTCGGAGTCAGGCGGCGGACAATATAGCGGATCTCACTCTCTGGATAGGTGACCAGGTGGGGGTCTTTATACTGCCGAGCCAGAAGGGTGGGGCTTTGGTTCTCCAGGCTATTGAAGAAGCCCACATCCGTACCATAGGCCACCGCAGGACGGTCGATAGTGTTGAGGGTATAGCAGATGTCCTCTGTCACGCCCTTGCCGTTTTGGGCCGTTGAGCCCGATCTGTCGACACCATTGCCCTGGAGACAGTAGACAGGTTGGTCATGGATGGGGGTTGCTTCCGCCACCAGAGGTGTGTCCACTCCACCCTTTGCGAATTTCGTAGTTACCGTAGGAGCTATGTTGTCGCATTCTTTGACTCTGCTGTCCATGGGGTGGCTTTCGTATACTCGTTTCTCCATAACCATCGGTACATTGCCTCCACCGGTGCCCATGCGAGAGGTGAGGGTCTGCACCTTGCCACTCTCGTCAATGTCCACACGGCTGTCGGCGGGGTGGTTCTCCACCACATAGGCAATAGCACCTTGAGCACCCGCCCGGAGTGTGCCGTTTATCGGCGTAACCTTGCCATACTCGGCTTGCCCACCAATGTTATCGAGGATAGCGGTGGGCTCTACGATTGCGATCCCGCCCTGGTTTTTGCAGGGGTTGGGGTCGGTGGTGTCCAGGGTCTTGGCCACCTCAACGGCGCGGCACCCACTATGGGGATTTTTGGATTTCATGCTATTGGAGGCCAAGCTGTCGAAGCTATACGCCACCGGCTGGAAAAGGTACTGGTCTTGGACAGTGGCAAGGGTGGCGGCCTTGTCGATCTGAACAAGCGCGCCTTTGCCCGCAGCCTTGCCATTGGAGTCTACCTCACAGCCAGATCGGACTTTGAGGGTGTAGGCTACAGCATCCAGCTGTCGTCCTCCGTCGGCTCCTCCTGCGCTCTCTCCCTCTCGATCATCTGCTCCAGTGCCATCTTGAGCATGGGAGGCAGGGATTTGCCACGGCGTTCTGCCCTCCGCAAAATACCCTCGCAGGCCTTCGCGCTCAAATAATACTTCTCGGGCGCATTCGCCTCTAAAATCGACGATAAGGTGGATGCGACGGCGGCGCTGGGGGACTCCCCAGTATTGAGCATCGAAAACTCTGTAAGCAAGGCTCCATCCGTCTCCGACGTAACTGTCAGCATAGGCCCAGCCATTCTTCGGAACCGGAGGCATAGAGGCGGACGGTTCGATGATTTTGATGAGCTCCTCACAGACGACCCGGAAGTCGTTGCCGGAGTTACTTGAGAAGGCACCGGGAACATTTTCCCAGAGTGCCCAGCGGGGGTATTCTCCATTTGTTGCTTCCCTCATTTCTTTGATAATGCGAACGGCTTCCATGAAGAGTCCGCTCCGGGTGGTCTCCTCGTCACCATTTGCCTCGTGCTTGAGGCCGGCGCGCTTACCAGCCACAGAGAGGTCTTGACACGGAGATCCAAAAGTTATAATGTCCACCGGCTCAATCTCTGCGCCGCTGACCTTGCTGATGTCGCCCAGGTGCTTCATATTGGGAAACCTGCTCCGGGTGACTGCGATGGGGTAGGGCTCCACCTCTGCCGCCCAAGTGGGTACGATACCGCACAGGGCCCCAGACAGCGGGAAGCCACCAGATCCATCGAATAAACTGCCTAATTTATACGCCATAGTCCTCAATCCTTCATGTAAAAGTCTGTGGTGTACCCATCGGCCCGGAGCAGGAGTCCCGGCGCCCAGTCGATGGGCTTGCCCATGATCTCGGCCATCTCTTTCCAGTCGGTGCCTTGGGGAGCTTCTGCGACCACTTCGTCATGGACGTGGAAGCAAATATGGAAGCCGGCAGAGGCCAAGCGATCCATGGCCACGGCCAGGCAGTCTCGGGCGTAGGCCTGGACAATGTTCTCGACCAGCTTGCCACCCCAGGTCTCCTTCTTCATCCAGCCACCGCCCTGCCCTCCCTGGCCCATGTAGGTGATGGATCCGTCCTCGATCCTAGCGTCCCAGTAGCTGAGCTGTCGGCCAGAGGGGAGCTGGCACCGGAGTGCCTGGGCATCTCTACGGAACATAACGCCGCAGCGCATTCGGGTCACCCGGCCCGGTTGCGCCAGGGCGGCCAGGGCGGTCCTCTCTGCTTCTTTCCAGAGGCGGGGGATGGTGGGGCTGGCTGCTCGCCAGTTGTCCACGATCTCCTGCATCTCGGCCTCACTCAGGCCCATCTTGTCAGCACCGAAGGCCTTCAGGGCGTTGACGCCGCCACCGTAGCCACAGGCCAGCTCTGCCACCTTGCCCTTCTGGCGCAGGTGCTTGTTGACGCCATGCTTCTCGACCGGGACGTGGAACATCTGGGAAGCAGAGCTGCAGTAGATGTCGCCACCCTTGGCGAAGACATCCAGCCGCCACTGCTCTCCGGCCAGGTAGGCGGTGACCCTTGCCTCGATGGCGGAGAAGTCCGCCACGAGGAAAGTGTGGCCGGGCTTGGCCACCAGGGCCGTCCGGATCAGCTGGCTGAGCACGTCGGACACGTTGGGGAAGATCATCTCCAAGGTCTCCAGATCTCGCTGCCGGACCAGCTCCCGGACGTCTCCGATGGCCTCCAGGTGGTTCTGCGGTAGGTTCTGCAGTTGCACCAGGCGACCCGCCCACCGGCCTGTCCGGCTGGCTCCGTAGTATTGCGTGATGCCTCGGATCCGGTCATCGGAGCAGGCGGCGGAGAGCATGGTGCTGTATTTTGTGGTGGAGGTCTTGCCGAGCATCTGCCGGAGCTGGAGGACCCGCTTGGTGGTCGGGTCCACCGCCCGATCGAGCAGACCGGCCACGGCCTCCTTGTCCAGGGAGTCGGTGAACAGACCGCGCTCCTCCAGCCAGCCCTTCAGCTGGGCCACGCTGTTCGGGTTCTCCAAGCCGGTGATCCTCTGCAGCTCCTCGGCCAGCTCGGCGGAGTAGGCCTCGTCGACGGCCACAGCGGCCTCGACCAGGTCAAGATCCACCTTGACGCCCCGCTCGTTGATCCTGGCATCCAGAGCCCAGATCCGGCGCTCGAAGTCCGTGACCGGGAAGCGGGCCAGCCTCTTGTACATCAGCCGCATGGTCTCCACGTCGTCCTTGGCGTAGAGCTTGAAGCGCTCCCACTTCTCCGGGGCGTGGTGTGGCAGGTTACGAGTCCGGCCGCCGTTGACCTTGGTGGGCTTGCAAGGCTTGCAGAAGTAATTGATCAGGGCCTTGCCGTCCTTCCGCTTCTGGATGGGGAGCTGGAGGGCGGCACCGGCCGCCTCCAGGCTCAGCGGGAGGCCATTCATTGCGCAGAGGATCATGGTGTCGACCCATTCCTCCGGGCGCTGGTAGAAGCCGAAGCCTCTGTGGTAGGCGCCCCGCTCAAATGGGGAATTGTGGGCGACCTTCACCACGTCCGGATCCTGGAGGCCGGCGATGATGTCCGGCAGCTCCTCACGATCCACAGGGTCGGTCAAGTCCAGCACCCGGACCGGCTCATCACCCCAGGCGAAGGGGAGCAGCAGGATCTCGAAGTCCGGGGCCTCCATGTATTTGAAGAGCCCCGAGGCCTTCAGGTCTACGCTGCTGTATGTTTCAGTGTCTAGGTAGAGGATCCGGCGATCAGCGCAGGAAGCCATCGTCGTCACCAGAGGCGTCAGTGAAGCCGTCGTTGAAATCATCGGCGGAGCCTACGGTGCCGAAGGGCTCACCGTCGTGCAGCTTCTGGATGGCCAGCAGGCCAGCGGACAGGCCCTTCTTGCCGGAGCGGTTGTAGCCGTAGAAATTGATGGAGGCGCGGCCGTAGCAGCCGGAGTAGACCTCGCCGGGATCGGTGATCTGGTTGCCGAAGGCATCGACCACGACCGGCTTCTGCTTGCTGGAGACGGTGATCACCCAGCAGCCCTTGCACTCAGGGCCGAAGGGGTCGCCGCTGGGGCGGGTGCCGTCGCCGTCGTGCAGGGTGTTGGAGGGCTTGGCGGGCAGAGCTGCCGCGCCATTCTTAGCGCAGAAATTGTCGCGGGCCTCCTGCATGGCGGCCTGGATCTTCTGCATGGTGGCCTTGTCACTCTTGGGGATCAGCAGCGTGACGCTGTACTTGGGATCGCCGCCGCCCTGGGGCTCCTGGGCCTCGAACAGATGGCAGAAAGAGAAACGAACCTTGCCTGTAACTACCTTTGTACTCATGAAAATTTCCTCCTAAAATAAATCATTCAAAATCTTTTCTGGCTTCGGCCAAGCGGTCGAAGGGTTTTCTTTTATCGGACTCCGGGGCGATGGTGGGGTTGCCCGGCTTCGATACGATCAGGGCGCCGACGATTTCGGCGACTTTCTTCTTGCCGATGGACTTCTCCAGGGCGGCAGGGCTGAGCACCTCGGTCTTCAGGTACTGCTCCGGGGAGTAGCCGCCCACGCTCAGGGCATCCACGACGTCGTCCTCAGCGGTCCAGTCTCTGGAGGCTCTGCCCTCCACGACCTTGAAGCCGGGGATCTCTTCGCCGTTGAGCATCTGGGTGAGGGCTCGATCCTTCACGGCCTTCAGCCAGGCGGAGATCACGGACTCCTGCTTCAGGATGTCGGCGATCATCCAGGGCGCCAGGGTGGGCACGGCCGCCTTGCCTCCGGTGATGTTCACCACCTTCATGCAGTCGCCGGCCAGGGTGGGACAGCTGCCGGCGTGAGGACAGAAGCGGCAGTGCTCACCGGAGCAGGCGTCGCCCTTGCCCTGGGCGGCCAGCTTGGCGATGGGCTTGACACCTTCGCCCCAGAAGATCAGGTCGTCGATCTTCAGCACGTCGACGGAGATGTTATTGATCCGGGGCTGGAAGATGTGCATCCCGACCTCGTGGATCTCGTAGATCTCGCCGAACTCGTTGAGGGCGCCCAGGGCGTAGAGCCTCATCTGGGAATTGTCCACGGCGGAGACGGCCACGCCCTTGCCGTACTTGTAGTCGACGACGTCCAGCCGGTTGCCCTGGATGATGATGCAGTCGCCGGTGCCGAAGCCCTCCGGGACCCAGGGCGTGAGATCCAGCCGCTGCTCCAGCAGGACCACTGCGTTGTCGTCGGTGATCAGCTCCTGGATGTAGTCGCGATATGCCTTGGCGCACTCCAGCATCTCAGCGGTCACGCCATCGTCCTGGCCCTTGTGCAGGTTCTTCTTTTTGGAGTCTCCGCTGGCGACCCACTCAGCCACCTCATGGGCCAGGGTGCCCTCCTTGGTGAACTCGGTGGCGGTGTTGGGGTACATCGTGGCCGCCACAGCAGAGGGCGGGCACTTCAGCCAGCGGGCCGAGCTGGAAGCGCTCAGCACCGCATGGGCGCGGGAGCTGTGGTCGATCTTCTCGCTCATTTCATCAGCCCCTCCTTGCAGAAGCGGAACTGCAGCCAGGCACCGAACCAGATGGCCAGGAAGGCACCGGCCCAGGAGGCCACGAACTCAGCAAGGCCAGCGGAGATCTGGTCGAAGGCGGTCAGCACGATGACCAGGATCCAGACGGCGATGCAGCCCATGAGGACACGGACCAGCCGGCGATTGGCCTGCCGGTGCTGCCGGGCGATGTGCTTGCGCCGCACCTCTTCCAGGTGGGCGACTTCCGCGTTGAGGTTCACTTGTTCAAAGATCTCGCTCATGGTTTACCTCCTTAGATCTTGGCCAGCTCGGCCATGGCCTCGGCTCGCTTGTCCTCCGGGACAGCGCTGACAGAGGCGGCGTACTTGTTGATGATCTCCTTGGCTGCGGCCTTCTGGGCGGGGCCCTTGGCGCAGGCCATGGTGACGGCCTTCTGGAACTCAGCCAGAGAGACCGGCTTCACTTCAGGGGCAGGAGCTGCGGGCTCGTTGGCGTTCTCGTTATGGGACTCCTCGACCGGCTCCAGGTGGGCGGTGGGCTCGGTGATCGGGTGCTCCTCGGCGGCGTCCTTCGTGACCTCCTGGATGATCTTCTGCTGCACGTCCTTGGGCTGCATATTGCCCAGGACAGAGGCCAGCAGGGAGATGGAGCCCATGAGGCCCTCCAGGAGCTTCCGGTCTTCCTTGCTCAGCTCAGTGGTGATGGTGATGGTGTTCATGTTATCCTCCTTTATTTTTTGGGTTCTACGGTGTATTGGATCTTGACGTCATAGCGCCGCTGCAGGATGGTGGCGATGACCTCATAGACTCGCTCGGGGTTCGGTCTCTTGTTGCTTTTCATGGTGTGACCTCCATGCGTTAGGTGCTTCTCTTGTTTCGGGCTTGCTCTTCCCGGGTGGCCCACCGGCAATTCTCGGGAGAATAGTTCCCGGATGGGTCGATGCGGTCCAGGGTTAAGTGATCTCGGTAACCATGGGAACGCGCCCAGGCTTGAAAAGCCGGAAAATCATGGAGCCATTCTTGGCAAACCGTCACACCTGAACCGCCGTAGTTTTTATAACTAACGTGGGCCCGGCGATAACAGCGCTGCTTCATGCCGTGCCAGATGCTATACAAGCGCGAGTTGCTCCCCTGACTTTGGGAGCCCCACAGCTCCGGGTACTCCGGCATCTGCAGCCCCAGCACTCGGCACAAGAGCTCAAGCCTATCTGCTCTTGGGGAGCTTTTCCCGGTTAGGTAGTTGGAGATTGTATTCTTTGGGATGCCGGTAATCCGAACCAGGTCCACGGCTTTCAAGCCCTTCTCGGCCATGGCTTTTGCGGCTAGGTCTGAAAAGATGTTTGTCATGCCCGCTCCTCTCTTGTTGAGAAAACTCAACATTTTAGGTAAAAAAATAGATGTGCAGCTCATTTGCGGGGATCTCCAGAAGCTCGCAGGCTTTCCGGATCTCGTCGGCCGTCCACTCCGTGTGCCCATTAAGTTTTTGACTCAGCGCACACTCCGACAAGCCCATGCTCTTGGCAAAGGAGGCCTGGGTGTGGTAAACGGCGCGGATCCGTCCCCTCAGTCTCGCATAGTCCAATCTGTCCACTCCTTTCTACATATTGTTGAGATTTCTCAACCAAGACCCATTATATTGAGAAATCTCAATTTGTCAAGTGCAAAATTGAGCTTTCTACATAAATTTTTTGCAAAACAATAAAAATTGTTGATTTTGCTCAATATCTGTGGTATTATTTCCCTATAATAAACAAAGGAGGCAAGGAAAAATGGAGAAAGCTCAAGAGAGCATAGCAGTGCGGCTGCGTAAAGCGCTGGACGCCTCGGGTAAAAAGCAGGCTGACCTGGTGAGGGAGACCGGCCTGGATCGGGGCTCAATAAGCAGCTACCTCTCCGGGAAATACGAACCGAAGCAGAAGGCCATCTATAAGCTGGCCGCGGCACTGAACATCAGCGAAGCCTGGCTCCTGGGGTACGACGTGCCCATGGAGAGATCCCCAGAAAGCAAAAAGAACGACCAGCTGGCGAAGCTGATCGTCAAAATGAGAACTGATAATGATTTCTATAATCTAGTGGCCACTCTGGCCGATCTTCCTGAAAGTAAGTACCGGGGCATTGAGCAGCTAGTAGCCGCTCTCAAGGAGTAATTTGTGGATGAGGTCCAGCAGGCTCTCGTCTGGGCAAATTTGGACCTTTTCGATGATCTGGCTGATTAAGTCTTTTTGCATTACAAGCCCTCCCAAGGAACTGATTTACAAAAACAGTTATACCACATGGAAATAGTCGAAATCGAACACATTTTGACCATTTTGTGAATAAAGGGGATGAAACTGTGGCAACTATCGCAGAGAAAACGGTCAAAAACCAAACAACAGCACCGCCGGAGCTCCTGGTCGCCAGGAACGTCCTCCGGTGCGCCATCTATATCCGAGTGAGTACAGCCGAACAGCGCATCGATGGCTGGAGCCTGGAGGCCCAGGAGGCCAACCTGCGGGCCGAGGCAGAGAAGAAGGGCTGGAAGGTGGTCGGGGTATACGCCGATGAAGGCAAGACCGCCCGGAAACGACTGAAGGAGCGGAAGGCCATCCACCGGCTCATGGACGACGTGAAGGCCGGCCTGGTGGACGTGATCCTCTTCAAGGAGCTCGACCGCTGGATGCGTAACCTGAGCGACTTCTACAAGATCCAGGACATCCTGGACCAGTACGGTGTGGAGTGGGTCTCCCAGCAGCAGCCGGGCCTGAAGATGAAGACCAAAGAGGACCGGCTCCAGGTCAACGTCCTCCTCTCAGTGGGCCAGCACGAGACCGACGCCGGCAGCGACCGCATCAAATACACCAACATCTACATGAGACAGCAGAAGCGCTGGACAGCGGGCAAGCAGAACCTGCCGCGCTGCTACACCCTGGACGACGATCAGCACGTCCACTTCGATCCGGACCCAGAGCGGGGTCCATTCTGCCGCGCACTGATCGACCGCTTCATGCGGTACGGATCGGTGAGGAAGGCGCTGATGGAGACCAACGCAGAGAGCGAGAAGCCCATGGGCTACACCAACGCCATCAGCCTCATAAAAAACCCGATGCTCTATGGTGAGTATAAAGAGGTCCCGGACTTCGTGGAGGAGCCCTTCATGACGAAAAAGGAATGGACCAAGATGCAGGGCCTGCTGAAGCGCAACGCCACCGCAACGGTCAACCGCCTCTATATTTTCGCGGGTCTTCTCCGGTGCTCCGAGTGTGGCACGATGCTGCACGGCACCTTCACAAACGGAAGCCGCAAGCCCTATCAATACTACCGTTGCCGAAAGGCGGTCCTGGAGGGCTCCTGCAGCCACAAGTCGAGCATCGGGGAGGCAAGGCTGGAGAAGATGCTCCTGGAGTTCGTCAAGGAGTCCGTGGCCAAGCAGATCGTGAAGGTCAAAGAGGTGAAGGCGGCCAAGAAGCCGAAGAAGGGCAAAAAGTCCAACCTGGCCAGCATCGAGAAGCAGCTGGACAAGCTGGAGGATCTGTACATCAGCGACGACCGAATGACCAAGGAGAAATACGAGGCCAAGAAGGCCGCGATCCTGGCCAAGCTGATCCCAGAGGACGAGCCGGAGGAGAAGCTGCCAGATCTGGCCGACCTGGAGAAGATCCAGGCCCTCTTCGACAGTGGGGTCGAGGAGCTCTACAAGGACTTCAGCCCAGAGGAGCGCCGGGAGTTCTGGCGCGGGATCCTGACCAGGGTCGAGATCCGGGACAAGGAGATCGTGGACGTCGACTTCGTAGAATAACAGAATAGCTAAAAGCCAGGCTAAAACATTGTAAAAAATGTGAATAGCCTGGCTTTTTGGTTTTATGGTATAATTTTACATATTTTCTTTTTAGGAGGCGGATACAATGGGCCTATTCTCCAGTTTATTCTCCCGCAAGACGCAGCCGGCCGAGCCGGATCCGGATGTCAGGGTAAAGTCCCACGGCGTGGCCGGGGCCAACTACCACCAGAAGGAGCTCCAGGCCATGGGCCGGAAAAACCCGGACTTCGAGCTTGACAAGCGCGGTCTGCTCAAGCGCTGGCCGGGCGGCGTCACCGTCTACGAGTACACCTTCAGCCCGAAGAAGGCCGAGCTGGTGCCGGAGCCAGAGAACCCGCACGACCCGAAGGCCATCAAGGTCCTGGTCGATGGCGTCCATGTCGGCTACATCAAGGCCGGATCCTGCGCTCACCTCCACAAGCTGATCAGGGAGGACCGGATCCAGACGATCGTGCCCAGGATCATCGGCGGCAAGTATAAGGAGCTGTACTCCCACGACGCGGATCCGGAGAGCTCCGCAGACTTTGAGCTCGACAAGGGCACCTCGCCCTTCGGCGTCCGCCTGGAGATCACAGAGCTGCCGGCGCCTGAAAAGGGGAAGCGTTAACCCGGTACACCGGACGATTGCGCCAGCAGGCGGAAAAGGAGATCCAGCAGATCCTCGTCGGTACAGTCGGAAACAAGGCTGCAGACCATTTCTCTCAAGAGGTCGAGCGCGGTGCCTTCGGGTGCTTCCATGGGGTTGTGCTCCTTTCAGTTTTTTGATGTTTATGATGGAATTGTAAGAAGTTTTTTGCAAAATATCAATGTCCAAGTTTGATACATTAAGCGATCAAATTTGGACGCTGGAAAATCAAATTTGACAAAGGCAGGAGTCAAAAATGGAAATTGGAAACGATAAAGTCAGAGAATACCTCACCGCGCTCAAAGATGCGGGAAATTTTGCGTATGAAGACATAGCAAACCTGAGCGGCATCCCGCTCCAAACGGTGCGGAACATCTACACCGGCAAGACACCGGATCCCAGATTTGCCACGGTGGCGAAGATCATCATCTCCCTGGGCGGCGACCTCAATGAGATCATCGGCTACGAAAAGAAGAAGGAGATCGAGGTCAACAGCACCGTCTCCCTCAAGGAGACCTATGAGATGCGGATCGCCGACCTGATCAAATCCTACGAGGAGCGGATCGCGGACGTGAAGGCCTTATGCGAGGCAAGGATCGCGGATATGCGGCAGATCTACAAGGAGATCATCGCGGAGCAGCGGGAGATCCTATCAAAATAAACCACAGCCCAGGAGCTTCGGCTCTTGGGCTTTTTTCGTTTTTCGGCGTTTTCCCAACTTTTTGACCTGGAACGAGGTGGAACAAGAAGTGGAACGACACGGCCCAAAGTGGAACCAGACCGGGCTGCGGCACGCCGCCAGGATGGCCGAAGTGGAACAAGGTGGAACAAGAGGCCCTTTTCTTTGTTCCACTTAAAAAGTTATCAAAACGGCACAAAAATCCCTATTTATCAATAAATATCG
>UZAT01606251.1_pt1 | contig 11330 bp, 8 predicted proteins | sample 2160861 | NCBI WGS metagenome assembly UZAT01 (sample SAMEA5138306, study PRJEB28736) | viral metagenome | reverse complement strand
GGGCAAAGATATTTCTATCCCTGCCCTTTTCAAACACCCTGTTCTGCCTTTGTATTTGCCCCATATTTCAATTTTTATAGTACAGCCTTACAACTTATCACCTTTGCTTCAAAAATCAAAATACAGCCAAAATACACAGCCTAACGTGAATGTTCCAAATCGTCAATTCTGTGGTTCGCAACTGACATCTTTTCCTTCAGAAGTGTGTGTTCTTCTTCTAGGTGATACATCCTTTCTACAAGGTGATTGTGTTTCTCTACTCTCTTTGAAAGTTCTTCAAGCTTATACTCTGTGATTTTTCTTGTGGCACTAGCCTGATAAGTGCTGTTGATTGTGCAAGTGGCTATTGCCACTAATCCTGTTATTACTGTAACTATAACTTGTGTCATGGTTTCCCCTTCCTCTTATGTGTATTTTATCTATTTAAACCCCTAAAACATAACGCAACACAAACCTGTTATTGTTTAGTGTTACACCACTGTTTGTAAAGGTAAGTGAATTATTAGCATGACCTGTGATTCCATCATCCCTCATATACAAATACTTGGTTGCAATGTATGCACCATTAGATGTTGACATCCAAAATGTATATCCTGATCCTGAATGTGCATTTAATAATTGTTTAGGAATGAAGTGGCTTGAAAATGTTTGGTTCTTGGCTTCCCCATCATAGTATTCGGAAAACACAAGCACAATTCCTGAAGGCTGTTTGCTTGCAGGCTCTGAAAATGAAATCTTGTGTGATTCTGTCATATAATATCCACCTGTCCACAGAATCTTGCCCTTTCCATCATGTACTGTGTGCCAATCACCCCAAGCATTCTGATAATAGGTTCTTTCATAGATGCAACCTTCATCCTTTGTTCCTCTATGGGCAATCTGCACCCTTTGATTGCTGTTTCCTTCAGCTAACACAATAAGACTTCCTGTTGCTGTGGTATTCCAAGGCTTATTCAACAAGCTTCCTGATATAGCTGTTGTCGGTATGCAGTAGAACCCTTCCTTTAGAATAGCATCCAAATCCTGCCCACTTTGTAGGTATGTCATAGAAGATGGTGTTTCTGAATTGCTGAAGTATGCAGGCAAGGCAAATTCAACAGCATCCATTTCTGATACCTTGCCAAATCCAATTCCTTTTCCTGATTCATTGAAATCCATCAATGTGAATGCTGTGGCAACCTCTGCAAAGGCTGTGGCTGTTCCAAAGAAATCCTTTACCACTAATCGCAAGTCATACGATTTGTCAGGGCTTAAATCTATATTCAACAGCATATTGCTGTCATAAGAATATGTACTGCCTTCTTCAACCTTTTCCCATGTACTGCTTGTTTTCTCTTTGCATTCCACATAATAACTCTTGGTGTTTTTATCACCAACAGCAGATACAGAAAACTTTGCCCTGCATAATGCCATTGTTCCTGCATCATCTGCTGAACCTAGCCCATTTGCCCTGATCGCTGAAAATATTGTTATTGTTGGTACAGAATAGGCAATCACTGTCACACTCTTTGTTGTTGTGGCTGTTCTTCCTCTTGAATCTGTCACAGTAACAGCAACATTCACTGTTCCACTACTTGTCAGCAATCCACTTGTGAAGGATGCTGTTGTGTAGTTCTTGCCTAGAATGGTTGTCTTGTAACTCTTAATGGTTGAAGAATACACCCCTGTTGCACTCACTGTGACCTTCAATTTTGACTTGTTTTGCACATACCCACCGAATTGTGTGGCTATGCCTGAAGTGGCTTCAGATAAGCCCACAGATGATATAGAAGGCACAACTGTTGAAGGCACTGTGATTTTGAATGTCTTTGATACTGTGCTTCCTATCTTTGTACTGCCTGAATATGTTGTGACCTGCACTGTGGCTGTTCCTTCTGTGGCATTTGGTATTGAATTAAGCCAAGAAGTAGGAATTGCATAGGATGTGGATGTTCCCACCCCTGTTGTTGTCTTTGAATAACTGCCTATCTTCCATACAACTGTATGTGTGAATGATGATGATTTCCTGTCTATATTTACTGTGCAGGCATTTGTTCCATTTACACTGACAGAAGCTGTCACTGATGAAATGGAAGATGCTCTTGCTATGGTATCAAATACACCATTGCCTGAAGCTGTGACATTGCCCCAATATGTGCCTGACAATGTGACATTGATTCCTGCTGTGGCAGAAAATGCACAGGTTTTAGTTCCATCAGAATTGTGATGCACTGTCACTGACTTTGTGAACAATGTCTTTGTCTGATTGCCTGAAAGCTGTGCTGTGAATGTGAAGCTGTATGAAGTGCCATTGATGGTAAGTGTTCCACTTTTTGAAGCACTTGAATTAATTGTGTAACTACTACCCAAGGACACTAATTGAACCTTGGCTGTGACACTTGATGTGTTGTTTGCCACACTCTGTGATGTGACTTCCCACACAACCCTGATTGCATAACCTGTCCTGAAGGTGTTGCTTATTGTTCCTGAACTTGCCATGATCTCACCTTCCCTTCTAAACTTTCTTGAAGGAAAGATTGCCATTTGCTCTAGGCATAAAGGCAAAGCTTCCAAGCCTTAATGAATTTGTGTATTCACCATCTGTGACAAATAACTTTCTGTCAGTGAAATATGCAACTTCTGCACCTTCCTGAATGAATGATATTTTGTCATTTGCAATTTGAAGTTCAAGTTCATTCCCTGCTTCACCTAGAAGAATCTTGCCATCAATGAATCTGATGTACTTCTTGATTTCCTCAAACTCTGCATCAGTTCCTGTTGCCAAGGCTTCCAAGTCTGTTTGAAATGTTGTGAACTCTAAATTCAATGCATCCTTTGTCAGATTCAGTTCTGTTTGCACTGAAGAAATAAGGGATTCAGTTTCATCCTTCAGATAGAAGTTTTCTGCAACTGCAAGTGTGATGTTTTCTGCACTTGATTCAATGGATGATTGCAGGTTCTGTTCTGTTTGGATAATCTGTTCTGCAACCCCTGCAACCTCTTCCCTTACCACAACAAATTGATTATCCTGCTGTTCATAGTTTTTCTTTGTCTGCTCTGTCAAGGAATCTATTATTCCACCTAATACAAGCTTGTTGGATGTTGGATCATTCAAATCTATTGACAGCTTACTGACTAGAAATCTTTGATTGATTCCATGTGGCTTGCTTATCACTTGAACATAAGTGCCTATATGGAATGATTCAATCCCCATCAAATCTGCTGATGTTAGTTCGATTGTGTCAAAAGTATCAGTGAAGTATGAATTGCCCTTTGCCATCAATCCTGAAGGCTCTGTGACATCATCCCAAGTGTAGCTTCTGACTATTCTTCCATACTGTGAGATTAAGTCTGTATTCTCTAGGAACTCACTGCCACCATTCACTGATGCTATTGTCAGCCTTCCAATCTCATTGCCTTCTTCATCCTTCATTTTTGCACCTAAAGGAATTAGAACTGTGGCAATATCTTCACCCTTCCTAATCTTCTTCAAATCAAGAAGGTTTTTGCCGAACTCAATCTTCTGTGGTGATAGCAATGTGAAATCTGATAGATAGTCAATATAATTGCCATCAGCTTCATTCCTTACCCATATATAGCCACCAAATGAATCTATCAACTTTTTATTGATAGATTCCCAAGTGTTTATATATTCAGATTCACTTTTGACAATATAATCATTCCCATCTATTACAGTGATATTGCCAACCTTGAATTGATGTGCTTCTTCTACCTGTGAATTGTGGTTCTCGATAAAGTAAGTCAACAATTCTTTTATGGTTGTGTGATTTGAACCTGATAGGAAGTCATAAGGTTTTTGAATTGAATCTAGTAAAAAGGCAAGCTGTCCTTCACAAACAACCTGCCTTTCATCATAGAACCCTATTTCCTCATTTAATACCCTGCCCCTAAATAGCAAATAATCATCCTGATATACAGTGATGATTGATTTCAGCTTCTTCACCATAGAATAATATGGATGTTCAGGATATATAGTGAACTCAAATGCCCCTGTTTTATTGACTTCTAAATCTAACTTGGCATTGTTTATCTTTAGTGCATCAATAGCATCTGAATGTATCAGATAGCTGTCTGAATACACCTTATACATTTTTAAAGCCTTCCTTCCCTATAAACAAATGATATGTTGCCTGTTCCTGTCACATTTACAGTGTTTGCACCTTCCACCAACTCTAATTCAGGAATTGTGAATGTGCCTGCACTGAATGTTCCTGTGTAGCCATTGAATGATATAGTCATTTGTGAAGATGTGGTTATCTTTGGAACAACCTTCTTTCTGCTATTGTTCAATGTGATTGTTGCTGAACCTGTGACAGCCTGTGAAATAACTGTTTCAGCTACCTTGTATTTGTAAGGTTCGCAATCACATTCAATGACGATTTCACCAATGTTCTTGTTGGATTTCCATTCATTGATTGATACCCTGCCCAAATAGTAATGGGATGGATCATCATCTAGGATAATTTGCATCTTTTTACCCTGAAGGGCATCCTGCACCACTGAAAAGAGTGCAAGGAAGCCATCAGGAATAATATTTGCTTTTGCGAACACAAAAGACAGTGTTCTATTCTCATATTTGACATCACCAAAATATTCAGTGTAATCAAGAACAGAATCACTGCCTTCTACTTCAACATATTTTGTTTTGACTTTAGGGCTTCCTATCTCTTTTTCAGATAGGATAAGCCCCCATTCATAATATGAATGATAATTGCCGAATCTAACACCTTTCATATAACCTGCCTTTCTCTGTGATTTAACAGGTTATCTTTTGTATTATTAAACTCTAATTTACTCAATTACATAAGCTATCCATTGAACAGTTAAGTTAATTTGATAATTGCTATCAAATGTAGAACCATTTTGATTTGTGATAAAAAATCTTGCTTGACCACTTGGATTAATACTAGCTCTAAATCCTTGCTCGTTTATAAACGTATTATTAGGATATAGTGTAGCTATAATTCCCGTTTTTGTTGTCTCTGCGTCAATACCCGTATCAAAAAAATCACTAGCTATAATATAGCCGTTTAAGTATTTAAAAGTAACACTAGTTATACCTGCTTTTAATTTTTTAATATTACCTAAATTAGAATTTAATTCATCAACACTATTCTCTAATGCATCAACATCATCCTGTATCTCATTAATCCCCTTAACTACTGTGAAAAGTTGTTCAGGCTCACCCACATTCAAGCCATCCAATGTGATTCTATAAAGTGGGAAATCTGAAATCAATGTGCCATCAAGGATATTGTTATCATTGTATTCAGGATCATCAGGTGTTCCTTCTGTTGATGTTCCTTGAATAACTACTAATGAAGCTGATTCAATGCCTGAATCTGCATTCTTCTCATATCTTGCACATATCAAATCATTTCTTTTGACACCCTGAAGCCCATTTGCAATTTCTACTTCCTCATAAGTTCCTTTTGCAATGGTGATGTGTCTGCCATTTGCAATCATATCACCATCATGGATTCTTATGAGATTGTTTGTTATAACTGATGCTGACAGCTTTTCCCCTGTATTGAATACATAAGAACCACTGCCCACTAAACCTGCATTCATTGCACCATTCTGAATTGCTGTGATGTGTGCTTTTCCTGCATAACCTGTTACTAATTCCATAATTATTCACCCACCTTGTATTCTATATTAATTAATCCTTTGTTGATTGTTACTATCTTTTTTGTGATGGAAGCTGTGACCTCAATTCCTGTTGTGATGTCCTTACTTCCCACAATATCATCAATATCATAGATGGTTTCTTCAGCATCAAATCCCATTGACACCTTGCCTTCTGCAAGATATTCCTTCAAATTCTCGATTCCACCCTGTTCCAACTCTTCAAGGCTTTCAACATTTGGATAGTCATATATAGCCACCCTTTCATCAATGCCTGTGTAGGCTTGTGTGTGGCTTATATTGCCCTTTGAATCAGCATATAGGTGAATTACCTGCCTATCCTTCAATTCACCTGAACCAAGACAAATCAAATGATTGATGCCTGTATATACTTTTTCAATATCAAGTGCAATCTGATCATCATCAAATTGTTCATCTTGGCTGTAATCAATTAAAGGCACAGCCGATAACTCGACCATGCCTTCTTTGTATGTGAATTTAAGTTTTGCACCCTTATCACCAAGCATCTTTCTGAAGCCTGAATATGCATCTATATATCTTGCAAACTGATATGATAAATTTATAAGGGAATCTTCATTTGATGCAGTGAACACATCCCCCAATCCAAGCCTTGTGATAAGCTGACCTAGAATTGAATTGGCTTCACCTGACACAGTAAGATAATCTTGGTTACTATCAGGACATAATATCTTATTTGCAAGGATTCCATGCCAAGTTCTGCCCTTATATGTGACTTCATCATTTTTTGTGTCAACCTTGATTGAATCTACAACACCACCATATTCAGTGCCTTCCATATACAAGAAATATCCTGCTTTGCAACAGGGCTTCTGCCTGCTTGTTTTAAGTTCAAAATTGTTTTCATCTGCACCAAATGCCAAATCAAAAGAATAGTCAAGCAATGCCCCTATATCTTCCCTTTTTTCATTAGCATAGATTAAGTCCATCTTGGCTCACCCCTTTCTTCTATAAGGATGATGTCTGCCTTGATTGAACCTTCACAGGTGACAACATTTGAACCTGACTTGATTTTCTCAAATACATAAGAATCCCTGCTTCTCTTATTAAAGCAATTCACCTGTTCACCATTATATTTTGTAAGAACAATGGTTTTTTGCTGTGAATCAATAGTTAGATATTCCCCTGTTGATATTGTCACATTGACATTGTATTCATGCCCATCAATATAGATTTTAGGATTTGCAACAAAGCCATATATAATCATCTTGAAATCAGATGCAACAAAGCCTGTGTTATTAATGACAACATTGTTGAACTCTGAAGCATAATCATATTCATAGTCATAGTCATAATCTAACCAATCAGATGTGCTTCCTGAAGATTCATTAAACACTACTTTTGTTTCTTTTATCCAAGAAGGATAATCTGTTGTTATAGTCAATGTAGCCTGAATATAATTATTGTACTTCAGATAATTCTTCTTTTTGTTGCCTGTCACAAAGCATTTTAGGTAATAATCACCTATTATGATTTTCCCATGTTTGTTAGCAAGGACATCCTTTTCCATAACTTCAAAAAGCCTATTCCTTTTTGCAATCCCTTCAGCTTCATTTGGACATACTATAATAACAGGGATAGTCTTGTTGACTATCCCCTTCTTGAAGCTTGATATTTTGTCATTATTTGATGTGACCTTCCAAGTAAAATCCCTTAATGTGTTTTCATTAATATAGATTCCATCCTTGCCAAACTCTACAACCTCATTGATGTGATTGATATATTTTATTTGTTCTATCATTACACTGTCACCTGCCTTACTGCTCTGCCAAACTCTCTATTGTTCAGATTGATTGATATATTTGCTAATTCAGGCATGATTCCAAGCATCTGTTCCTGAAGTGCAATCAGTTTATCAAGCTTGTTTGCTGTTTCCTTGCCACCAAGTGAATCTATGCGTTGTGCAACACCATCCATCCATTCTGTGTTGTTCTTTAATGGCATTACAACCTCACTTCCTGCTTCACCCATAAGGGCTATTGTTGGTTTGTCAATGACACCACCTTCAGCAAACTTTCCAAAGAAGCCTGACACTGCATTGAAGGATGATGTTGCTTTGCCTGTTTTGCCTGCATTTGCAGTGTTGGTTAAGGCTGTTGTAACACCTTGATTAGCCTGTGATGGCAATGTTGGTGCATCAAAGCTGAATCCACCGAATATATCAAAGGTGAATATATCCTTCAACCAACTAACAGCACTTGAAGCCCATTCTGTGACAGCCCCCCAAGCATCAACCAAGCCCTGAAGCAATGATTCAATGATAGACAATCCTGCATCTATCATTGCTTCCTGTGTATCTTCATTTGCAAATACAGCTACTATTGCATCAATAATCTGTGGTATAGCACCCACAATGGTTGATATGATAGTGTCCATATTATCAATCAAGGCTGTAAGCAACTCAACACCTGCCTGAATGATGGATGCAAGCCCATCTTCACTTGTCAAGGTATTCACTATTGCTGTGATGATCTGTGGCAATACTGCTACAATAGCACCGATAATTGCATCTAAATTCTCAACAAGTGCTGTAAGCAACTGAACACCTGCATTTATGATTAAATCAATGCTATTAAGTAATGCTTCAACCAACTGTTGTATAATTTCAGGCATTTGTGCTAACAAATCAGGCAGGGCTTCTAAAATTCCCTGTGCCAAACTCACTATAAACTGCAATCCTGCTTCTAGGAACAATGGCAGGTTTTCAATCAACACATCTGCCAACTGAAGTGCCAAATTTGTAATAGTTTGAATAATTTTTGGAAGTTCCTTGTTGATTCCCTGAATTAAACTGACAATTATTTTCAATCCTGTGTCTGTGAATTTCACAAAGAAACTTGAAAATCCTTGAAGCAATGTTGTTGCCAATACTACAACAGCAGTGGCAATTTTGTCTTGGTTATTGCTGATGCCATCCAACAATCCATTCAGCAATTTGAAGCCCATTTCTGTAAATTCAGGGATTGCTTCTGTGATGCGTGTTAAGATAGCCCCAAACACATTTCCTACTGCTTCAATGAAACCATCAGTGCCTTCTTTCTCATAGATTGTTGCCAACTGTTCAACCCAAGCAATCACCATTGGCAATGCCTTATTTGCAATCGTATTTGACATTCCATTGAAGATAGAACCTGTCATTTGCTGAAATGTATCTTTCAATGTAGACATTCTTCCTGCAAGTGTTTTGGATTGTTTGTCCATAGATTGAAAATACTTTCCACCTTGTGATGTTGACCTTTCCATTGATGCTGTGATTTCATCAACAGATATTGTTCCTTTGGATATTCTGTCATACAGGGATTCCATTGATTCACCTGTTGCTTCTGATATTTCCTGAAGTGGATTGAAACCTGCTTCAATCATCTGCTTGACATCTTCAAGGCTGACTTTGCCTGCTGAACTCATTTGTCCATAAGCCATTGCCACCCTTTGCATCTTGTCAGCATTGCCCTGTGAAATATCACCAAGCATCATCATCTTATCCATTGCATCATCAGCCCCAAAGCCATAGTTCATAAGAAGCTGTGTAGCTGATGCAAGATCAGTGAACTCAAATGGTGTTTTTGCACCAAGTTCCTTCAATCTTTCCATTGTTTCTGTGGCTTTTTCTGCACTACCTGTCATTACCTCAAAAGAAGTGGCATAGCCTTCCATTTCAGCATTGTACTTGATAGCAGAAGCACCAACAGCAGTGAGTGCTGAAGCAACAGCACCCAAAGCAACAGCAGTTCCCTTCAATATTGAAGTTCCCACCTTGCCTGCAACTGTTCCAAACTTTTCAAGCTTTGATTCTGATTTTTTTGCTTCTTCACCAACATTTTCAAGTCCATTTTCTGTTTTTTTGGCTTCTTTTGTGACTTCTTCTAGCCCATCCTTTGCCTTGCTGTTGTCAATAGCAATAGTTCCAAAAAGCTTGAATAATTCCATAAGGGATTCACCCCCTTCTTTTGTAATCTAAAAAACACACGAATTATCGTGTGTTACCTCTTTGCATAAGTTTGTATCTATCACCAAGCCTTGCATCAATTCTTGGTGATAATTCACCCACAAGAACCCCTGAATCAAGTCTTATGTCCATTGATACAAGCTGTTCTAGTAGATTTATAATTCTTTCTAACATCAAAGAACCTGTTGGATTGTCAGGTTTACGCATTCTTTCTTCAAATCTTGAAGCAACTTTATCAATCCATTCAGTTCTTTCCAAAGGAACTACTGCTTCTGCACCATTTCCTTCAAGAATACCCACCTGACCTTTTTCAAGGATTCCACCTTTTTCAAGTCTAGGAAGGTTTATTTTTGATAATGTGCTGACATTTACAGCAGGAAGCTTGTTTGCAAGCCTTATTGCACTGTTTATGAAGCCAATTCCCTTATTGATTGTCTTTTCTACTGTGGAAATGACAGTGTTTAAGCCTGATTTCACTGCATCACCCATAGATTTTCCTAGTGATGATCCTATTGAACTGAATTTTGACTTGATTTTTGTCCACAAACCACCGAAAAACGAACCCCAACCTGAAAAAACCGACTTAATGTTCGACCAAGCACTTTGAAATTTGCTTCTGAACCATGATGGAATATTGGAAAATGCGTTTTTTATCTTGTTAGCTGTATCACTGAACCATTTTCCTGCACTGTTCCAAGCATTTTTGATGGCTGTCCAAGCATTTTTGCCTGCATTTTGCACCTGCTTAAACTTATCTGAAAACCATGAACCGATATTTGAAAGGGCTTTTTTGATGCTGTTCCAAGCTTTGACAGCCCCATCCTTGATTAAGTTCCAAGCATTTATCCAAAATTTTCTGAAGCCTTCAACATTATTCCATAGATAGACAAAGGCAACCACAAGCCCTGCTATTAAAGCCACAATCAAACCAATAGGATTTGCTAACATAGCTGTATTCATTGCTAATATGGCTGTTCTAACAAGCCCTATTGCCTTTGATGCTGATGCCATTATTGCACCCCAATTAAGAATCAACAGGAATGTTCCAATGGCTGTTGTTGCACCCAAGATAACAGCCACCCAAATATCAATGGTATCACCATTATCTTCTATCCATTGTTTCATATCCCTGAACTTCTCAATTATAGATTCAATCACAGGCACAGCCTTTTCAGCCATATCAGCTATGGCATTCTTGATGGCTGTCATTATAGGTTCACCAACTGCACCGACTTCTGCCATTGCATCTGTCAGCCTTTGTTGTGCCTTCTCTGATTCTATGATGTCCTTGTTGGTTTCTTTGTACTGATCTGAAGCACTTTTATATGTTCCATTCAAAGTGTCCATAATCAGTTTCTGTCTTTCCTGCTCTGTGGTACACTTATCAAGTTTCTCTTGGAACTCTTCTTCACTGTGTCCTGCCCAATTCAATGCATCAACCAAGCCCCCTGTCAAAATTCCTGTCTTGGAAACCTCATTAGACGATTCCATTAAGGATTCAATAGGCAGGCTTTCACCGAATGTGGCAAATACACCTGTTGCAATATCTGTCCATGTACTTAATTCTTTTTCATTGTCTGCTAGTTTTGCAAGATGCTGTGAAGCTTCTACTGCTTGCCCACTATCACCTAATACTGCATTTAATTCTGAATAGGTATCTTTTGCACTTTCTGAAGAATGACCTGCTGTCAGGAATGCTGATTCTAGCAAGCCCATT
>UZAT01489383.1_pt1 | contig 11337 bp, 13 predicted proteins | sample 2160861 | NCBI WGS metagenome assembly UZAT01 (sample SAMEA5138306, study PRJEB28736) | viral metagenome | reverse complement strand
GCACATACGTCAATCAACCCCGTAAACAAAGTTGCAATGCACACAACATTCACAAACAACTCAACAATGCTAGGTTGGGGGAGAAATTGTGTTGACTATCAGAGGATGCCAAGCAAACCCATAAGCTCGAGCCATGCCGCCTTGGTCATGGGCGTGTCGAACATCATCATGCCGTATCTGAACATGTCAGCCCAGGCTCTCAGGATGGCCTCTGTGCGCTTCAGAAGGATCACGTTGGGTCTCATGTCACTTCTCATCAAAGCGTATGTAGGAACGTCTCCAGGCGCTCCACACGTTACATAGAGGTTGCCGCTTGCGATGTCCTTCCATACTCCGTATGTCTTGCCCTGGTAGCTGAGAGCAGCCCTGCATCGTGCCGTCGATGGCTTGCTCTCGATGAACTCGGGTGTGTCATTGATGAACTTGTTCTCTATGGCGAACGTCTCGTAGGAGCTGCCTTTGATGAGCTGGGCGAAGCGTGACTCTCGAGCATGCTCAGTGAATTTGCTCGAGCCTCCATACTCGAGGCAGACGAGTCCTCCCTGGTATCGGCTGAATCCCTCTCGAGGCTTTCCTATGCCCCAGGTCATGAAGTAGGGATTCGTGAGGTCGCCGGCGTTTGCTGTCATGTAGACTCTCACAACGTCCCTCATTCGGTCGATGGTGTTGATGACCGAGTAGAGCGTGCCTACCTCGTCAGTGAGGTATCGGTCGACCGTCCTGTTCCTGGCCTCTCGGATGAACTCGTCGAATAGGATGTGCCTGACCTCATCATAGGCCGTTCCCTTGTATTGCATGTTCGACGTGAGAGCCATGAGGTAGCCCATCGTGCGCCACTGGTTCTTTACCTTCTCGTCCTCGTCTACCTTGAGCCTGATTTGTATGAGGTCGCCCTTGACCCTCATCTCATGCATCGGGAACTCGGCCGAGATGTCACTCAGGAGTTTCGCGCCGGCATCCTTGCGGAACTCGTCCAGCTGGTTGGCATGCCTCCGAAGGTAGACCCATTGCTTTCCATGCTCGAGGAACTGGTCGATGAAGTAGCCCTTTGCCCAGTAGGTCTTGCCCATGGAGCGACCGCCTACGACCATGTTGATCATCGCATTGCGTGACCAGAGGTTTCCTCCGTCGTAGTAGATGGAGTCATCCGGGCGAACCTTCCTCTTGCGCCACTTACTCATCGAAGATTCTCACTATCCAAAGCTCGTCGACTATCGAGCCTGACCTGCCTTGCAGATAATGCTCACAGTCATTGCTCACGAGGTGAGGACACGGGGCGCTGCCGGCGCCCCATACGACATTGTTCCCGAAATACCAGTCCACATGGTCGGCTCGCCCGTTGCCTGAGCTGGCATAGTCCATGAGGATGAGGTCTCCTGGTAGCATCTTCTCGATGGGAACCCTGATGTTGTTGTATCCGGTCTCATGGTGGATGAGCGTGCCTTGGTTCTGTAGTGTCGGGCAATATGTGCCAAGCCATGATGCCATCTGTGGGTCATGCTTGTTGACGGCCGCCCATACGCAAGCGGCGCAGTTCGTCCGTCCGCTGGTCTCGGGATAGAGGGCATCGGCCGTGAGTCCGTAGGCAAACCCTCCGGCATTAGCCCAGTCAATCCAAGTCTGTTTGCAGAGGTCGAAGAGCGTTGAGGATCCTCCGGTCTGTCCTTGTTCTGTGTTCGGCATCTCTATCTGTGTGTCGTTCGTGAACGGCAACCAGACCTCTCCGTTGGTCTTGATGCAGAGCATTCCTTCCGGATAGTCATCGCTGAATACCATGAGGTTGTCACCGTTGCGCTGGATGTACCTTATGCCTGTGTGCATCTGCTGCATGTTGCCGGATTCAGGAGTCGGCGAGAGTCCAGGCTGAAGCTCTGTGACCTGTCCGAAGTTCGGAGGCGCTGACGTACCGTCCCATGCGGAGAGCCGGTTGTATATGGTGTTGTACCTGTTCCGATACTGTCCTAGGACGTTGTTCGAGAGTATCGCGCTTCTGATGGTATCGAGGTTCGTGCTGGATCCGCATGCATACATGCACTTGTTGCAGAGTGACGGATTCTGATGGTAGGCGCTCATCCAGAAGATCGTAGCCTTCACGTCATCGGTATCCAGACCCCATGATGCGAGGGTCGGCTTGTATGATTCCATGTCAGCAAGGAACCTGTTCTGTTGGATGACATGGTTGCCGGCATCCTGGGCGCTCTGACCCCAACTCTCGGCGTCTGCCTGGTTGAGGTAGAAGCTCTCCCAGGTCTTCGAGTCGGCTCCGTCGCTCTCGAGCTTGGTTCTGAGACGAGAGCTCAACTTTGCGTAGGACGTAGGCTCATCGTCCCTCAGCTCCTGCATGAGTCCGGCTGCTCGAGTACCCCACCACTGGCCTATGCCAAGCGTGATGGCGTCTTGCATGTTGGTCGCTGCCCAGTTCCAACCAGACTCAACCTCGCATATCACATACATGCAAAACATGTTTTGGTTCTGAGTCCATGCCATCTTTCTCTCCTTCATATGGTTCGGCCTCGATGAGCTTTCAACACTCATCGAGGCCTAGCCGCTGGCGCTTGGGCTGGAAGGATTGCCCTAACGTGATTCTAGCAGAATTTGCCGGTGGATAGAGCCTTGTCAAGAGCCTCTTTCGTGTAGGCTCCGAAGTTGCCGTCAATCGCTCGGTTATAGCATCCGATCTTGGTGAGATAGTGCTGGAGAGCCTTCACGGTGAGAGGTCCCATGTCACCGTCGATGACGCAATTCTGATAGTAGCCCTTTGACTGGAGGAAACGCTGGATGCACTTCACTAGGTTCATGAGGTTGACCTCGCTCTTGTAGTATTCGGCTGGGTAGTTAGGCCTGATGACAGTCATGACCTCGCCGAAAGACCTCGTCCTTCTCCCTACCCTGTTCGACACGTTTCCGTCTATGGTAGTGATGGTCTTCTTGGTGACGTTCACGCTCTCACAGATTCCCACGTGGTCTGCATTCTGGTTGTTGTCCCAGTTGAAGAACACCACGTCTCCAGGCTTCGCGTTGTAGACGCTGACGTTCTTCCCTGCCTTGACGCCGGCATTGCGTGCCGTGGGGCAATAGAGGGATGGGAATCCGGCGCACGTGTTCCCGCTCATGAGAAGGATGCAACTGACGAAACAGGCACACCAGTCTCCGGAGTGGAATGCTGACACATGGTCGGAGTAATAGTTGTAGAAGACCGTGGGAGGATAGCCGAGGTAGCTTGTGGCAAGCTTCATCGTCTCCGATGCCGTCCAGCTCATTTGTCATCCTCCACGAACCTCTTCACGATGATCTCCAGCGTTGAGTCGATCTTGGTGAGCGTGGTCGTAAGCTCTCCAAGGATCTTGTTGTAGAGGTAGAACATCGCGCAACATGCCACGATCGGGAATCCCACGCTTCCGATTGCCTGAAGAGCCGCGTTGAAGTCCATGACCGACACCTCCATCACCTTAGGGGACAGGCCACGTCATGAAGGCCTCGATGGTCTTGCCGGAGCCGAGGGCGACGCCGCCGCCGTCAGTCGTGATGACTCCGGTGCTTGCGTCAATGAGGATTCGGGGCGTGCCTGTAGACCTCGCGCCTTCCATGTTCGCGTTGACGATGACAAGCTCGCCGAGGCGATAGCCGGCTGGGATTGTGCCGATGGTGGTTGCCGTCCATGCTCCGGTGTAGTCGGCCGTGCCGTTGATGAGAAGACACGCGACGCCACGGATGCAGCGGAAATAGGCATGAAGTGTACTGGTTCCGAGGTCGGTTCTCGGATAGTCGGCTGGGAACGTCTGCTTGAATGTCGTGATGTCGACCTGGGCATTCGTCGCTGCCGCGAGAGCCGCCGTCGCGTCAGTCGATGCCTGGGAGATCTGTGCGGATGCAGCGTTTGCTGTCGCTACGGCCTCGGCCGCTGCCGCTGCCGCGTCTGCCGCACTTGACTGTGCGGCCGCTGCCGCGTTGAGAGCCGTCGTTGCGTTGGTGACGGCATCGGCGACGCCGGAGGCCGCGCTCGAGGCAGTTCCGGCGATGGTGTTGAGAGCCGAGTCGATCTTGTTCATGCTCGAGTTGTACTGGTCACGAAGATCGGGTACATCGGCGCTCTCGTAGGTCTCAAGCTGGTAGTAGGTGGTGGTTCCTGCCATCTTTCATTCCTCCTTAGAAGGGATAGTCATCTGTCGTTCCGGCGCCTGGGGCGATGGAGCCGGTCTTGGAGTAGGTCTTGGCATATGCTGCCATGCCGAAGACGTTGAGTCCGGACGTTGCGAGAGCCTGGACTGTGGCAAGGCGTGCCATCTCGTCACCAAGCTCTTCGACGCTTGCGCCGTTCAATGCACATGTGTCCTTGTGGGCAAGCCTCATCGCAAGCTTGGCGTTTACGTCCTGTCCGAGCTGGCATGCCCAGAGCGTGCCGATCTTCGTGGCGATGTCGACATCGTCAAGGATGTCCTTCTTGAGAGCCGCAAGAGTGACCAGCATTTGCGCCTTGTAGTTGAGAAGAGCCGCGTCCTGCTTTGCGTTCTCTTCGTCGACATACTCAGTCGATGCGCTCTCTCCCATATGGGCATAGATCCACATGATCTGGTCTTCTGGCGTCATCATCTCGCGGAACTCGCGCTTGGTGACCTGATAGAACGGCATGGTAGGGATTCCGGTGTTATAGATGCTCATGATAACCTCCCTCCTTTAGTTGATTCTATCATTCCAGACCTGCACGAACAAAGGCTCGAGCCGGTCGAACACGACCAGGTCTCCGTTGTTCGTGCCGTCAATCCAGATCTCGGCCGCGGCGATGAGCGTGCCGGCCTGAGTCCTGGTCTTGGTGGTGTATTCGCTCGAGCTTGAGCGATGGGTGTCGGAGTCTCCGGAGGTCTTTGAGCCGGTCAAATTCGTAGCATAGTCCTCATGACCTCCGACGAGCTGGGTCTGTGGCGTGTCGGAGAAGATCTGTGAGGCCGTGCCTGAGGTCTTTGCCCTCTCGTCACCGGTTCCCGTGTTGGTTCCGATGGTCTCGGAGATGACGAAGAATGGATCCTCGTCACGCAACGCCTCATAGAGCCGATTGATCTGTGGCATCTGCTCCCTCATCTTTCGATTGAGGTAGAAGATGAACTTCTGGGGCGTGTCGGCCGCAACCTCTCGGAACCAGAAATGCTCCTGGATCTTACGATTCAAGATGTCCCTGTATGCCTCGTCGAAGATGGGATAGTCCTTTAGTCCTAGGTCGAAACCATAGGCCTCCACGATGTCCCTCACGGTATAGAAGACGTAAGGATAGTAGGGGTCACGCTCGACTGTCCCAAAGCCTGTTAGGATTGCCATCACTACCACTCCCCACTTGCGTCCGTGGGCATAGCCTCATACTCATGTCCGATTGACCACCTCACGGAGATGTCAAGTCCGAAGAGCTCGTTTGCCCTGTCGCAAAATTGCTGTCGTGCCTTCAGCCTGGACATCCTCATCACGGCGATCTGCTCGTTGTTCGACAACACCTCTGCCGTCTGCACTCGCTCCTTCTTGTCCTGCTGCTGGTTGTCGATACCAAGAAGCGTGTAGACCTCGCTGACAATCATCTTCTTGTCATCGAGCATCTTGTCGCCGACATAGGGAACCTGCATGTTCAACACGTTGAGGACGTTCGCCGTCATAGCGTTTCGGTTCACGAAGATTGCCGGCTCTCCGTCCTTCACCTGTGAGAACATGGCCTGGGCTGACCTCTTGCCTTCCTCGTCGACCTCGATGACGAAGGGATGCCTCTGTGCCATCGTGTGCAGGTCATACGTCCTGTCCATCTCCGCAAGCTTTCGGGCATAAAGGTCGATCATGTTGAACATGGGGATACGCGACATCGAATCCCAGCAAATCGCACAGTCTGCCGGATGGATGAGAGGCGGCATGCCTGACCTCGTGCCGGTGAGGTCGACATGCTCCGATGCGTATCGAGTCCAGTAGTCACCGTTCATGGAGATGAGGCGTACCTTGCAGGGGTTTCCGTAGATGTCTAGCTTTCCCTGTGGCGTTGCCGGCGCCGCCACGAAGTCAGGGAAGGTGTTGCCCAGGATGTCGACGAGGTTGTTCTGCCTCGTCGTGAGAGCCATGTTGCCCTTGAAGAAGATCATCTTCTCGAAGAAGTCCACGGGGATGTTGTCAGGCATCCCCTCCCACGTGAAGCATGAGATTGCAGCCTCCGTGAATCGGTTGAGCCATACGGAGTAAGTCCGGAGGTTCATGAGGTCGGCCTGCCATCTCGAGGCGTAGCTCTTGCCGAGCATCATGATCTCAGGAGGGATATAGACCGGCTCCTTCGTCTTAGCCATTAGTAGCTCCAATCGGTCTTGGTCTCATCGACCGCGTTCGAGTCGATGGAGACAGAGCCTATGTCGTTCGGATCGCCCCAGACAGTGCATCCGCGCTCCAGGATTCCCTTGATTGCCATGACCTCCATGTTCGAGGCGTTCGGGTTCCTCACGTAGCACTCGCGCATCCTCCAGTAGGAGAATCTTGTCATGACCTTCAGCGCACGCATGGGTCGGTTGTTCGCGTAAACGAACTGGTTGACCTGGTAGCCATATCGAGACCAGAAGTCGGCGATTCGAGCCATCGCGCCCTCGGTGATGACCTTTATGTTGACCGTGATGTTGAAGAGGCCGTTCGCGGCCGCGAACGCATCGCCTCCGGACTGACCGACCTGAGAGGGAGCGATGAGGGCTGCATCCTGCACCTTGGAGTCGATGGCCTGGATTGCCATCGCGTAGTCTCCCTGAGCAGCCTGTTGGGCGAATGCGTAGTTGGTCGCCGCCTGGTATGCGCTGAGGTTTTGCGAGTTATTGAATTGAGCTTGGTTAGCCTGGAGACCCATGACGGAGCCGGCCGCGTTAGCCGCCACATTCGCGGCGCTCATGAGACCTCCGCCGACATTGCCTGATGCAACCTGACCGATAGCTCCGATAGCGCCCATTCCGGCGTTGAGAGCCGTCTGGTTGTATCCGAGATTCTGCCCGATGGCCTGGTTAGCCTCGGCCGTCTCCATGCCCCTCACGGCTTGGTCATAGCTCAGAGCCGATGCCATGTTAGTCCTGGCAAGCTGCCAACCTGCCGCCTGGTAGCTGTACTCGCGCGAATGCGCCGTGGATGCCATGTAGGTGATGTAATTGTTGTTCACGATGGAGAACATCGGGAAGTTGGCAAGGTAGAGGGCATTCTGGAGGCTCGAGTCTGCCGGCATGACCGACGTTCGCTGATTGCCGGCTGGGTCACGCCAGGCAACGCTATAGGTACCGGAAAGGGAACCCTTGCCATAGTTCCAGGGAACGACTCCGATCCGCGCGAACGGATAGACGGCACAACAAATGGCCTTCAGAGCAAGCTCGTCGTTTTGTAGATATTGGGGCTTGAGCAAGATCGACGTTCCGGTGTTTGCCGTGACCTCGATGAAGGAGTAGGGGAAGATGCAGAACTTGTCATGCTTGACGGAGCTTGGGTGCAGACGAGACTTGATGAGATTGAACATGCCGGACATCGTCATCATGTTCGCGCTTGCGTCATTCGGGTCGACCGTCATCGAGGTTGAGTTGGTCACTCGGTAGGCCGTGACAACTCCCAAGGTGTGAGCCTCCACGTCCTCTATGAGGCGCTTGGGGAACGTGTAGATTGCCACTATCGTCTGGGTGACCCAGGGCTTGCCCTTCATTGTCGATATCCACACGGTAAAGTCATCTTGGTCGAATGCCCAGAGGTCACAGCCGGAGATGAGTCGGTCGGCAGGCAGCCCCGTCGCCGTGTCAAGATTCGGGGCGTTGACCGTGCCAGGGTCGGCCGTGAGGTCACCGGTTGCGAGAACCATGACATAGTAGCCCTGGCTCGAGAGCGAATAGCACTCGGTGTATGCCGTGACATAGTCGGAGCCGACATCCAGGCCTTCAGGCACATCGAGGTATTCCTGCATGTACGCGGAGTAGTTGCCCAACGCCTTCATGTCACGCGCCGTCCTGTTTGCCATCGCCACGTGTCCGCGCTCCACGAAGCATGACGCAAGCGTGATGTTGTGCTGATAGCTCATCATGACATCGAGTTGGATGGTCAGAAGCGTTGTCGACGGTGACACATAGTCAGCCCTGGATATGAAGTAGTAGAAGCGAGTGTCATCGTATCTCGGGCTTCTGGGATTCCTGACCTCGATGTAGTTGTACCGGTAGGCCGTGGAGTAGGGGATGGGTACCTTGATGGGCATGCCAGGCTTGAGGTAGCTCATCGACTCCACGGTGTAGCTCTGTGTGTCAGAGAGGTTGTCGAAGTAGGCGTATTTCTGCTCGAGGTTGTCAAAGACAACGACATCGCGGTAGCTCGAGTCCCAGTTGACCCTACAGAGCTTGACAGAAGAGCCTACCGGCCACCAGTCAGATACTATCGGATTGTCTGGAAAGTTTTCGACATAGTCAGCCATAAGAATGATTCCCCTAGTAAAGAGCTCTACTAGGGGAATCATACCATGTCAACAGGTTTTCAACAATTGTCGAAAACTAGTTCGCTTCGCATCAGTCCTGCTGGTCGTTAAACGTGAGCGTCCCATCGCCCTCGATGAGGATTGCCCCATCTCCGAGGTTGCTTACACCGCCAGTACATGTAATGGTGTTTGGAAGGTTGTCTCCGATTACGAGGGTTACCGCTCCAGTTCCATAGATGGCAGCTTCTATCGCTGTGCCGTCCATGTCCGCCGAGTTAAGCGCGGAAACAAGCATCCCTCTATTGATCAATGGGGCTGCAAGCATGAAGCTCTTGTTCGAATCATTGGTAATGGTGACGGACGCGGTCGAGAAGTCCCCGCCACCACCGCCGCCACCCTCGCCAGGATAGCCGACGAGAACCTTCAACCGCGCGACCTTCGAAGAGTCGACGAGTGAGGTAGCCTTCACGACCACGGTGCATTGACCAGGGACGTTGTCATTGTCCTCGGCCGTCCGGTTGATCTTGTCAAAGAGCGATTGCCCGACGTTGAGGATTCCGCGCTCGTTCACCCACACGTCAGTCGGGGACGCGGCGAAACCCTCGCCGGCGATGAGAACCTGCTCGATCTCCCAGGCTACGCCATAGAGGTCAACGCCCTTGTCATCGTTGGCAGCAGCCACGAGGTCAGTCACCTCGAGCTGGCATGAGCCAGGGGAGAGGAACGTCTTGTAGGTGTCAGGCATGGTCGGCCTCCTTAGGCGTGTGCGATGCCGACGAGGATCTTCAGCCTTGCAACCTTGGTGAAGTCAACAAGAGAGGTGGCCTTGACAACGATGGTGCATTGTCCAGGGATGGCCGTCCCTGCACTTGTGGCGTTGATCTTGTCAGCAAGGGAGCGACCGATGACCAGGACGCCGTCACCGGTGATATAGGTGTCGGTCGGTGCTACGGCATGCTCCATGCCGGCGATGAGAACCTGCTCGATCTCCCAGCGTACGCCGGCAAGGTCAACGCCGGCGTCATCGTTAGCAGCGGCGACGAGGCTGGTCACCTCAAGCTTGCAGGAGCCAGGGGCAAGGAACGTCTTGTAGGTAGTAGCAGGCATGACTTACCTCCCTAGATGTAAGAGTTGGGCGGCATGGTTTGAGCCTGGTCGTTTGCGACCTGGTTGACCGCGCTACCGCTCTGGATGCCGATGGAGAACGAGGTGACAGCCGCCGGCGTGGCCGGAAGGGTCGTGCCGGAGGCCGTGGAGAAGCAGATTGCAGGCACGAATCGGCTGTAGGAGATGATCTCCCAGACGTGATAGAAATAGCTCTGGGAGAGGTTGCAGGGATTGATGGGCGCCGGCTGCATCGTGCGGAGCGTGTCAGTGACCATGAAGAAGTCTCGGTCAACGAGAAGAGCCTGGACGCCGGAGAAGCCACGCGGCCACTCGTCGATGATGACCACGTTGTCGGCCAGGAAGTCTGCCTTCTCCATGTGGAAGGCGGCAGCAAGGCTCTCGACGTCGATGACGGCCTCGACATCAGCCGTCATGACGAGAACCATGTCCCCGCCCACGGTGACGAGACCGGCATTCCTGCCCTCGGGCGAGTAGTTCGAGCTGGGGAACTTCACCTTGCGATACATGCCGCGCATCTTGGAGACAAGTGCTCGAGAGGCAGCAGCCTTGTCAGCGGCCGAGAGGACGTCGGAGACCTGGACGTTGTAGAAGCCCTCGTTGGTCGCATACTGTGCGAACAGCTCCTTGAAGAGAAGGTACTCGTCAGCCTGGTCAGAGGTGATCAGGTTGTCGACGAGAGCACCCAAGTACTGGGAGAGCGAATAGTCAGAGATGAATGCCTGACGTAGAACGTCTTCCAAAGGGGCCTGTACGGAGTAGAAATCGTGCCTATTCGTGCTGTGCCAATTGACACGGCTGTCTGGCAAATCTCCGTTGAACACGTCATAGCAATTGTTCTTGTAGGCGTGTGCCTTCTGGAGATTGATGGCAACTTCCTCGATCTTTGAGCCGAGGCGCATCGGAGCCATCTTGAAGGGAGAGAACGGATTGGTGAACTCGCTCTTCCTGATGACCTGAAGGCCGATCTTCTGGAGGAAGACACCAAGGAACGTGTCCCAGTCGGCCGTGTAGGTCTGGAAGGCACGAATCGCGCTCTCGATGTTTCCCTGGGTTACGGCAGGGACGCGGTTCTGATAGTCCTGTGGACAGTACTGACGGACAGTGTTCAGGATCTGAGCATTGTCCATGTTGATGGTGGGCATGGATTACCTCCTTTAATAGGTGATGAACTTATCGAGGTCTTCCTCGGCGATGACCTCGGTATAGCCGCCGGCCTCTTCCTCTACGATGTCGCCGACATCGATGACGCCGATACGATCGGCGATGATGGAGAACGCCTTGGTCGCGTCATTGAGTCGGCGCTGAAGCTCGTCCTTGTCGCGCTTGAGGTCGGTGACCTCACGATGGAGCTTGTCAAGCTCCTCGCCGCGCGCGCGGTAAAGCTCCTCGAAGTCAGGCTCGATGACTTCCTCGGTCTTCTCCTCCTCGGTCACGTCCTCGGTCTTCTCCTCGGTGACCTCTTCCTTCTTCTCCTCGTCCATTCCTGCCTCCTCTCTTGCTTTGACAAGGTTGAGCAGCTTGCCAAATGGAGGCATCTCACGCGAGTCATCCATCATGACCTCCAAAAAGTTTGCCGCCTATGGCATTCAATCTACCATAGGCGGCAATGGGGGAAGAGTTGCCCGGTTAATGGTTTTCAAGTTTCGCGGATAGGTTTTTCCGAAAACCTCGCACAAACCTCAGCGGTACCTATATGCGCAAGGGTCAAAAATTGAGCCCCATGCCGGACACTACCACTCTATCACAAACTGAAGACATAAGGCCTCTTGACCATGCCT
>UZAT01574604.1_pt1 | contig 11356 bp, 20 predicted proteins | sample 2160861 | NCBI WGS metagenome assembly UZAT01 (sample SAMEA5138306, study PRJEB28736) | viral metagenome | reverse complement strand
CTTGCAAATATTGTATAATTGTTGATTTGTTGTAGGAATCTCTATATGCAATTCCTTGGCAAATTCAATCAGCGGGTTGGAAAGTTCCTTAAATTCCTCGGTAATGGCACGTTGATCGTCCGGTTCTGAGAAATAACCACAGTTGCGGAGCATGGAATACCCGTCGAGAACCCAATTGAATATGCGTGAGAGTTCCGCTTGTTCCGTAAGCTTTGATTCAATGTCGCGGTCAATCGGCAACTCATTGGGATGAGACGGGTTTGGCTGCTCCACAAATTTCATCGGGAAGTCCACGAAGCAGAATCTGCGGGTCCAACCTTCGGTGGTGTCGGTGGATTTAACATACTCATTACAAGCAAGGAACATTTTAGCACGGGGACGGAAGGTGATATAGTCCTTGCCCTTATAGCAAGCGGAGATTTCATCGCCGGCTACAACTTGCTTGAATCGGGATTCGGCACCGTTGACGTTGGTTCTGGTCTCAGCGGAAATGTTCAGCATCGCATTCATAAGCTGGATGGCTTGGAAGTCCTGCGACAAGGAGGACATTTCCACATTGGAGACGTTGCACGACCCGAAGATTTTTGTGAGAACATTTAAGAATACCGACTTACCGTTGGCACCGGACCCGATGAGGACGGCGCATTTCTGCAAACGGTTGTCGGGAAACAGAACATAGCCGGAGAGTTCTTGCAGAAGGCACATTTTTTTCTCATCGTTGTTGGTGACTGTGGCAAGGAATTTCGACCACTCCCTGGAGTATGCTTCCGGGATATACGGATATTCCAGCGAGTAGGTGCAATAATCGGTGTCACGGTGCTCACGGAATTTAACTTCGGGGTCGAGTTCCAAGGTGCCGTTGATAAAGTTTACCACGGGAGCGACATTGAATAGCTGCGTGGTCTCGGTTCGTGCCTTAATAAGGCGCAGAATGGAGGACAGTTTTGGACCCGTAGCATAAGATCCCAGAGCCGAATTGATATATTTTTCGATGGCGTGGTCGGTCTTGGATTCCCAATATTTGCCGTTATACTCAAAGAATGAGACCTTCGGGTTGTACAACAACTTATATTTTCCGATGATCTCCTTCGCAATGGCATCGTCGTTGGGGGACGATTTACAATCCTTGCAGAGCGTTTTGAGCCAATCTGCGGGGAACTCCGGGGACGCATTATGGAAGAATAGGTCCACGGACGGCTTGGTCATATAGCGACAGACCTTGCGGGCAAAGGCTTCAAACTCGTCACGGTCGGTAATTTTTGATGCCAGAAACTCGGTACCGTTCTTTGCGGTGGAGATGATGTTTGCAAGATTCCCGCCGTCTGTATAGTATTCGGAGATGTCCTTGTACAATTCGGGTACTGTACCAACCACACACGGTATGCGATTTTCGGTCAAAATTTTGGTCATTTTGATGGTGAATTTTTCTCCCGCTTTCGTGCGGATGTCGTTGTCGTAAACCAAGAAAACCTTCTTGTACATCTTGGCAATTGACAATGCCGTAGGAAGCTGGTCGCGGGAAAAGAATCCGGTGATTGCAGAAATTACGGAGTAACCTTCTTGCTCAAAGGACATCGCATCAAACGCACCCTCGGCAATAACAAGGAGTTCGCGGTCGGTGTTGCGTTCGATGGATTGAAGTCCCCACACCGTATGCTCGTTCATGGATTCATCGGTGATCTGCATTTTTTTGTATTTGCTATTCGGGAATGCAGAGTTCGGGTCGTAGTCCAGATGTCTGGTCGCATAGTAACAGATGTACCCATTCTTCCAATAAGGGAAGCAAAGGCGGTTATCGTCCGTTCTGCCGATTTTAAGGCGGTCGATGGTTTCATCCGTAATGCGTCGCTTATGGAGATAATCGCGGTCCTCGGCGGTTAATTTTTCGTGGTAGTGCTGAATCTCATTATTGAGGTTCTGAGTATAATTGATCCACTCCGTGGAATTATAATTTGAGGTAGAAACCCCGGTAATTTCAGCAAGCTCACGGATAGCCTTGCCCTTGTCACCGTTGAAGTTGATCGCGGCAGCAAGGTCAATTACATCCCCACCGACACCGGAACCCCAATCGTACCAATGGTCATCGAATACCCAGAACGAGGTTTTGTTTTTTGCTCCTTGGCGGATGGGGGATGCACAACGATCCCCCGATCTCCCGACTTGCAAACCAGCGCGACGTGCATAGTCCACACACGAAATGCGCTGCTTGATTTGTGAGATAGAATCTTTGAAATTTGTCATGAACATCACTTCCTTTCTTCTGTGAGATAGACACCTTGCACAATGGACATATCGAACATTGCAGCGGCGTTATCTCCATTGTATATTTTTAGCATTCCCTCATATTCATAAAAATGGTCCGCAATCACGCTGACATATTTGCCGGGATCCTTAAACCAAACCGTTACACGGCTCATTTATTATCCCTCCACAATTTGTGCCAACCGATGACAACGCAACATTCGTGCTTTTCATCCCACCAGGCGCAATTATTTTTGAGACATTGATAATGGCTTGGTCTCATCTGCATGGTGTTGTCGAACATCATGGGACAGTATTTGTTGTTGTCGCTCATTCTACATCCTCCAAAAGCTCCTGGCAGCGCTCCAAGATTTTTTTTGCGATTTCGCAACAAAATCCAAAAGCACAAAGCCAAAGCACGATGTTGGGGAAAGAATAGTGAATTGCGAGAATAAATAGGATAGCGTAGATAATCATTTTCAAAATCTCCTTTCGTATTTATCGCAGTTTTTACCAGCGGGGCAACCACGGGAATGCCCGGACTTTAGGATATACCCGCACATACAGTTATATTTGTAAAATCCAACCCACATGGAATATTTGCACGTTTTACACCGTTTATTGCAGACCATTTTGCCCGACCTCCAGGAACTTGTCGATTTCGTTGAGATTCATAAGGTTCTTCTCACACAGGAATGCAATGAGGTTTTCGGGGCAATCAATGGCGTTGATCTGTCGCAGCCATTTTCGGTATGCTTTTGCGAGGGCTTTGCGGTCAGAGAATAACATTTGCTTTTACCATCCTTTCTTCCAATCTTTTACGGCGTTGTCGAAACATTCAAGAACCATTTCCAGAGTGATTTCATCGAATGCTTGGCGTGTATTTGGGGGGATCTTCAGACACCACTCTGGATAAAAGAAGATTGCTCTATTGTAATCACTTCGTCTGCGGTCCTGGCTTTTGCCGTCCTCGGTCATTCGCTTAATGAACAACTCCCGAAGTTCGGCAAAACTACGGGTTCCTTCCCGGAGTTCTTTGCAAGTGTAGCTCATACGGGGTCCTCCGTCATTTCTTTTACAAGGTCGTTGATAATTTCGATGGAAACTGTGTGGAGCACCCAATCCATCTGGTCTCTCAACTCACTAACTCGAACTGTTTTTCTTTCGGTATTGGCATTAAATTCAAGGTCGTAAAAGTCCTTTTTCAGCCGTTCCGCAAACTCTTTGATTGCTTCTGCTCTTACAATACCTTTCGCTTCTTCGTATAGTTCTGAATAGTGTTCTTTTGTCCGTTCAGAAATCATTTTCCATTGTTTAAGGTTCGTACTTGTTTCTGTTTTTAACCTCTCAATCTCTGCCTTTTGGCGGTTGATAAGGTCGAGAACGCTTTGCAAAAAATCATTACACGTTCCGCTACTCCACTCTTCGCTCCATCGAGGACAATTCAAGCAATCGGCATTCGTGCAACACATCAAAGCCTTGATAATCGCGTTATCTGTCATCTGTATCTCCTTCCTCTGAACGGCAAATCACCTTCATACCACCAACTGCTCTTGTATCGTTGGTGCATCCATCGGAACTTGCGGTACTTTACCCATTGCTTCTCAATTCTCTTGTGTCTTCGGTCAAAGATCACTCCGCACCGCCTTTCATCAATTCGGGGTTGTCATAGATGTTGCCAATAACTTCAAAGATATCGGTCACATCAATGCCATAAGCTGTCCCGTCAGGAGAAGCGAACTTATATCGAACATCTATATTACTCCAACCTATCGGACCAATTTCAAAGCCGTCTTTGTAAGACAATTTGACAATATCCCCCTCAAAAATCTTCGTGCCGTTCTTATCTGTCAGCCCAGTATACTGTCCGAGAGATTCGGGCAATATGTGATAATGGTCAAATCCGCACTCTCTGTCTACGCCATCGGGCAGATATATCTCCCTCGCTCCGTACTGTTCAACATAAGAACCATACACCCACGCTCCGTCATCAACCCGTTTCCCTCTGAACAAGATTTCACGCATCGGGTTCACCGCCTTTCTCTGCTTCGGGCGGTGCGGGAAGGGGCATCCAATGGGTGACGGAATGAATTGTTCCCGGGATGCTCCAATTTGGCTTCGGGTTGTCGTTAAAGAAGTACATATAACCTTCCTTCACCAATTGTTTTCCGTCTGCTTGCAAACAAGCGCATAGCACTCTGCCCGATTTTTTGTAAGTGTTACGGTAAGCATTTTTTGTTTCCACGATTTCGGGCAACCTCTCCGTGACGGGAATCCACTCCCAACGCTCCCGAATCGTCACGCCGTTTGCGATAAGGTGGTCGGCAATCTTTTCGGCAATAGGGTTCGAAGTAAGCGGCGCTCTCGCTGCCATAACCAACTCACTAAGCCGTTGTTTCAGTTCTTCATTCGTCATCACGCTTAACCTCCGGTAAATCATTCAATTCGGGACGGTGTCTCATCGTCCAGATGCAACAGAGCACATTCCATACAAATGCCCGGTCGTGCGGCTCATCGGTATCACCGCGCATATGCTTCAGCAGGTGTCTCACTCCGGAATCTATATAGCAATGGACGTTGATTCCCTTTTCCCAATTCCGTTCTCCGTATTTTTGGCATCCGGCTTCAAAGTGTTTTGCTACTTCAAGGATCATTGTTTCGTTGTCGCCAGCATAGTTGATTTCCCCAAAAATCTCAATAGCTTCTTCCAAGTGGTTCAAATTGTGGGTTCTTACAAAACAATCAATGTGGTCGAGAATCTGTCCGTACCGACCTCCGAAATAAAGCCCAATAACATCCAACGGCAGCAGATCACACCGCCCCTTCCCCTCGCAGATGTCACGAACTGCGCCGGTAGAAAATTCTCTACGAGTTCCAGAATCCTTAATTTCCATTTTTGTAGTCCTCCGTAATCAGTTCACTATAAGGAAGCATTTCAACCCACTCACAGAACTTGCGCCATTCATCAAGCTTGTGGTTCTTCCGGGCGTGGTACATATTCCGCAGCACCGCATAGTTTAGCATTACGGTCCGCTTTTGGTTGTAGGAAGAGGGAAGAAGTTGAATCATCTGCCACCAGTATTTTTTATCGTTAGTTTCAAGGTAGAGTGTTCTCCACTTGTTTAACTCGGCTGGAATTGACCACAACATATTGGTATCGTCAATATGCTCATAACTGAAGTCATCTATCGTAAATTCCTTCGCGTGAATCTTGTGCATCGTGCTACAACTGTTTGCAACGGTACCAACCTTGTAAGTATCAAACTCCTTCCACCAATAGAGCGGAGCGGTAATGTCCATATACACGGTGATCATCCGCATAAACTTGGAGTGGTCAGAGCCACCTTTCACAAGGCGCTCCATAAGGCTATAATCGTTGGGTCCGACGGCATATCCGTCTACGGGTCCGAAACCGTCCCATTTACTGTCACTCATCGACCAGGAATTAAGAGGATTCCTCATCCCGCGAATGGCGTGTGACAACCCAAATACTTCGTCTTTTTCGATCTTAATCATTTGTATTCTCCACTTCTTTTTGAATTTTTTGCATAATGTATTTTCCCTTTCCCATGGACAATATTTGCCCGTATTCGGAGCGGAAGAATCGTTCCAATCTGCAACATTCTCTTGTTTTTAATTTTTCCTTTTTGCTTTTGATAAGTTCCTTGCGGTAATCATCGGCTGCGACCTTGACGATTTCAATAGCCAACAACTGATACCCGTCGATATGTTGATGGTTGTTAGAACTCCACGATACAGATTGTATGCGATTTATACCGTTGTCTCTCTTAACAATAACACTCATGAATCATCAGCTCCTATGATTTTTAGTGCATCTTCTGTAGAACGGGCAATCCCGGCACGATAGCCATAGCTTCTCATCATTTCGATGAATCTTTGCTGATCCTCCCTCGGCTTGCCACGGTAGTCCTTGCACTCAATGAAGGCAACTTGTCCGTTCTGACCTATGAACAAGAGGTCCGAAGTGCCTTTGGGACACAATGCAATGGGACGGATGTCGGTGAGAATATAGTTGTTTCTGCGGTGGTCCCAAACACGGTTGCCCCCGTAAGCCTTACCGGAATTAAGGCGGAAGACGATGCCATATTGCGATAATGCAAGGCGGATTTCATCTTGGATTCTGTGTTCAGACTTGCTCATCTGGCGTCCTCCCAGGATAATTTTTGTCCACAATTTCCACAATACTTGGTCTTTTTATCAAGGAACAATGCCCCGCACTTACATTGCCCAGGATAGTCCTTGTAGTATTTCGGCTTGTAGGGGATCTGCTTCTTGATGGCTTCTATTAACGCTGCGTAGATGTCGATTTCAAAGCATTTTTTCAATTCTTCGGAGATGTCTTTTTCCATATTATTTTCCTCCTTTCATCCCCATTGTTCAGCCATTGCTTCGGCTATGCCCTCAAATGTCTTGCTTCTAAATCTTGAACGCTCTGCACGGTCTTGTATAACGGAACTATCCCAAAACCACTTGTCCCACGCTCTGCCCGTTCCTGAAATGTGAAATTCCTGCTCAACGATTTTTGTCGGTGTGAGTTTTGGCAGATTTTTCAGCCACAATCCCGTTCTTTTTGTTGTCGGGTGCCCGAACTGCAAAGGCTGAATATATTGGTCTGCTTTTCGGTAATATCTTGTCATAACTCCAACGGGATTTTCAATAGCAATCTTGTCGCAATCAGCATTTACAAACTGCATAAAGAACTCAACCGCTTCATCACGCTTTGCAATACGCTCAACCGCCTTTTGCCCGTAAACCTCAACATTACAATGTTTTTGGCTTGACATACACAAATAAGTGCAGGGTGGGTGTGCAATTATCAAATCCCATTTGCCATCAATTTTGTGCTTTGTTCCGTCAACTGTTTCAAACTCGCAATTGCCATTCAAAAGCGGAATAACATCTTGCATTATATGCCATTCGTTATGACCGCCGGAACACTCCACAACGTCGCACGAATAGGCTTCGTGCCCTCTTGCTCTAAAAGCGATACAAACTCTCTGCGATTCTTCGCAGGCAACTAAAACCTTCATTTATTTTCGTCCTTTCATTATAAAATAAGCCCACGCTGCGGGATTCTTGTATTTCCGACTTTCCGCAAGTTTTACAAGTTCCTCATAGGTCCTTGCTCTGCCTTGCTCTTTTCTTGCTTCTTTCCGTTGTTGTTCCTCGGCTTCTCGTTTTACGGCTTCGATCTTCTGCAACTCAACATCCTTTATCTGCTTTAACTCTCGCCCCTTTGGTACGTGTTCGGTTCCGCAGTACGGACATTTTTTGCCTTGGAAGCATCGGAAGCAATTTGCACATTGCTTTATAACCAGGGTGCCGTCATCGTTGAATTGGTTGCGCTTTTTTATCGGCTCACCAAGGGACCATTCATGCTCATCGGTCGGCAGTCCGTGGCGCTGCACGTTGTTTACGAAATCGATGATTACTGCCTTCTTGCCTTCGACCGGGGTTAAAACACGGCACGATTGCTGAATAAAGAGAGGTAGGCTGCAAGTGGGTCTCAGAAGCAATCCTACACTTGCATTCGGGAGGGTGATTCCTTCGCTGATGAGATTGCAATTTGCAAGGATCTGAACCTTCCCGGAAGCAAACATCCCCATCCGCTTTGAGCGTTCTTTTTGGCTCATTCCGCCGTCGATACTTACGGCTGAAATTCCATTCTCGTTAAACATATCAGCCACTTTTTGGCTATGTTTTACGGACGTGCAATAGGCAATGGCTTGTCTATCTTCGCCCAACTCACGATAGTATTTCAGCACGTCACCGTAGATGGCAGATTCACACATTAATTCGCTTAATTGCCCGTTGTTATATTCACCGGCAACCATGTCAACATTGTCGGTATCAATGCCAAGATCCGGGGCGTAGTAATCGTAGGCGGAAATGTTCCCTTGCTCAACAAGCTTGTTTGCCGTGATTCCGGTAATCAAACTGTCAAACAATGTGAGAGGTTTGCCGTCAAGCCTTGCTGGGGTTGCGGTTAGTCCAACCACCTTGCCGTTGTAGTATTCACACACTTTTCGGAAGGATGCTGCTTCGGAGAGGTGGGCTTCGTCAATTATAATCAATCCAACCTCGTCCGGAGCATATCTGCCCAACCGATTTGCTTCTGTGAACACGGATTCAACACGGACCTTTTCGGTGTAGATCCCCAACCCGGAAAGCAATTCCTTGTGTTGCTCTATTAGGTGATTTCTGTGTGCCAATACCAACACGGGACCCCTGGCATTTTCAATCATCTTTGCCATGATATAGCTCTTCCCGGATCGGCAAGGGAGCACGCAACATACTCCCTTTGCCCCGGACGCAAAAGCGTTTCTTGCCTTGTCGTATATGTCCTGTTGGTACGGTCTTAACTGAACCCCCATTAGAAATCAAAAGGAAGGTCAGAGGGTGTGACTTCCTCAAATTGTGATGCCACATTGTTTACGGTGGGTTCCCTCCATGCTGCAAGCTTTTCTTGGCGGTCTTTATTCAGCAGATAAGCAACCTTCGCATTGGTGTTGCCCTCATACTCTTCGTGAACGATCTTTGCGCCACCGACCTTGCCCTTCCAGGTGTTGAGAGCAAAGTTCCCCATCGGGATTCCGAAACTGTTCCAGAACTCGCCCAATTTCTGATTGGTCTTTTTTGCATCATCCTTTTTCAACACAAGGTAATACCAAACCTTTGCGGAGTAGCCGGACACTTCAAGAGTTACCTCAATCATGTCGTTGCCCGATTTGCTTTGTTTTTCAATCGCATCGAAAATGCGTACTCTGTAATCCCCGGCGGGAATGGGTTTGAACGATTTTTCTTCGTAATCGTTTGCATTAAAGTTCCAATTTACCATGATAATTTACCTCCAAATTATGTTCTTTCAAAAATGTTTTCGGGAAGAAGGGATTTGGCACATCCGATTTGGTCCTTCACCATTAGCGTGTCGCTCGGCTCTGTGACATAATACCAGCGCTTATTCCCCTCTTTGTCCTTTGCGGTGGTTACATAGGCAATAACATTGCACAGACCACATACTTGCTGCTTGATTTTTGCCGGTAGCATAGGTGAAAGTCTGGTTTTGATTTCTCCGTTCGGCGTTGTGATTTCTTCGGAATCTTCCCAACAGTTGAAGATGACGTTTGTTCCACAATGGGCAGCGCTTCTTGCAAGAGCTTTTACCTTGGTGTACACAAGCATATAGGCTTGTCTGATGTCTTGGAAGGTTTTGTTTTCTCTGCATTCTACGATGAACCCATCAATCAGATCCGTAAGACAATCCACAATAATGGTATCGTAATGTTTGCCTTGTGTGGCTGCATCAAAACTGTCAAGGAAATCCTTAAAGGTTGCCACCTCCTTTACTGTGAGATTTTTTCTTTCAAAGTTGTTCAACACCACGGCAGAATTGTCGCTGGAAAGTAACAAGGTCTTTCCGGGAACAAGTGTGGCATTGACGGTTTTTCCTCCACCGGGAGGGGCAAAAACAATTGCGGTTGACATTTCTTTCTTATTCTCCTTTCAGAATATGATAAAATCGTATTTTGATGTTAAAAAAAATTCTTAGAACTCACCTTTTGCAGCCTTCATTTGTTTGGCGGACATCCCCATAAAATTGCTATCTATGGGTTCCGTGATAACTTTGGTCTCGGTGCAATAATCACAATTGTAATCCTCGCATCGGTCGGGGACGATAATTCCCTTTTTGATTTCTTGGAATCTGGGTGCATTCTTTTTGATGTTCTCCAGCTCCTCGTCAAGGTCATATTGCTTAATCTCGCAGACTTCCAGGTGAGCCGGTGATTCCTTTGTTGCGATCACCAGATAGAAAGGCAATCGTTTTCCGGTATTTTGATAAACGATTTCTTGGTAAACGGCGCCTTGTGCGACATAGTTCCAATACTTTACAAGAGGTTCAAACAGATTCGGGGAGCGTAGGCTTGCCATATATTTCAGATCGGCAATGAACTCTCCTGGCTTGTATGAATCCATCTTGATTTTGAAAGGAACGTTTTCGATGTTCCCCGTCATGATTGTTTGATGCTTCCCAGATAGGTACTTCATCATGAGAGGTTGTTTCTTTATGCGCTTTATCGTTGCAATCGCATTGGCAACGTCGGCGTAGGGTTCTCCGTTCTTCTTGAACAACTCGGAATCGTTTTCTTCAAGAAACTTATCTTGCGACTTAAACGTGCCTGTCAGCATTTCATCCACATAGGACCCCAAGATTAGCGCTCTTGATTTTGGCTTGTCCCATTCCCCGTTCAGTTGAGCCATTGCACAAGCTTCACATTTACAGAACTCTTTGTATTGGGAAACCGACATATATTCAAGACTTGCATTTTTTGAATAGTAATTAGAGGAGTTTATCTTCAAGTTTTTTGTCCCTCCAATATTCATATTCTTCATCTGCTCTTGCGTCTTCGTCATCTTGGATCATGTCGCATGGTTCTTTTATCTGCGCACAATTCTCGCATCCAAGAACAACGCCATCATTTGTTACATATACGACTTCGTAAACCTCTTCGCCGCAAATCGGACAGTAATATGATTTCTCACTTCTACAATCACCGCAGCCAACACATTCACGATTGTTGTACTTGCATCTGTACGCCATTCTCATTTCTCCTTTCAAGTTTAAATTTGATTTTTACTCCCTCTCTTTCTTCGATAATCCGGAAGAGGGCGCGATAGACCGCTTCAACATTCAAGTTTTGAAATTCGTCATTCATGGAAAACCCCTCCTGCAATACGAAATAATCGTATTTTTAAAGTAAAAAATTTATGTCGTCGATCCCTACAGTCATTCCTCTTTCAGCAAAAAAATCAAGGATCTTCGACATCTGCTTTGCTCTCGGAGCGTATTTGCCAGCTTCCCAATTGTACACGGTATCTTCGCTTACGCCCAGGGCATTGCCCATTTCTTTTGCGGTGGCTCTTACATTTACTCTACAAGCCTTCAACGAAAGTTTCATGTTTTCATCACCTCCTTCTATCAACATTCTACTACGGTTTTACCGAATTGTCAAGCGTGAAATTTCAATTTTCTGCAATTTCTAACAATTTGCACAAATTCTGAAGAGGATTCCCATGAATTATTGTTAATTACTAT
>UZAT01271374.1_pt1 | contig 11358 bp, 26 predicted proteins | sample 2160861 | NCBI WGS metagenome assembly UZAT01 (sample SAMEA5138306, study PRJEB28736) | viral metagenome | reverse complement strand
CTTTTGTGACAAAATTCGTCAGATACTTTCGCATATAATCATTATTGCAATATAATTACCTCAGAACATCTGTTCTCGGAAAATCATAAGGTCAACTTGTCCTAAAGGAGAATTGCAATGAGCGCAAAAGACGAATTACATAACATTGACGGCAATTTATCGCAAAAAAGAGAAAATATCATAAAAAGGCTAATGAACCTATCCGATGAACAATTTGACCAGTTACTTACTTTGTATTCTCAACAAGAGAAAGAATCTTGTCCAACCTGTCAAGTTCATCATCGGACATCTGCATAACCTTATCAATAAACGCTTTACGTTTTTTTGACAGTCCATCGTATTCGGTGGGCTGTTCTTTTTTTGTTTTCGTATCACTTTTCATTGGTACATCGAAACCCAACAGCCACGGCTCGTCCACATCCAGATACTTCGCTATTGCATACAGCCTTTCAGAATCCATGTTCTGAGATTTACCGGACAAATATTGACTGACAGCAGATTTCGGAATTTGCAAATCTCTTGTTATATCAACGGCTTTCTTCCCTCTAATTGTCATAGCTTCACACAATCTACTTTTTAATGAAGATTTTGAATTTTCCATTGCTTGAACCTCCTTTCCTGCTGTTAGTGGTATTGTAACGCATTGCTTGAACTATTTCAAGTGCAAGTTCAATTTTTTTGAATTTGGGGGTTGACTTCATTGAATTTACTTGCTAATATAACGATGGTTCAAGCAAATTGAACACACGAAGCAGCAAAAAGGGGTGAATGCAAAATGTTTGATTACAGCAAATTAACCGGACGAATTATCGAGAAATTCGGTACAAGAAGGGCTTTTGCCGAAGCTGTCGGCATTTCTGAAAATTCGATGTCGCAAAAACTGTCCAATAAAATGTCGATCACTACGGACGATATCAAGGAATGGAGCAAACCTGAGTTTCTGGACATCTGTTGCGACCAAATCGGTGTTTATTTTTTTACACTAAAAGTTCAAGAGGATTGAACTTACTAAGCGAAGCAAACCAAGGAAAGGACGATACATATGGACTTGAAAACGAAAATCGAAAAGCTTCTGAGTGAAATCCTTTCCGACAAATATGAGTGTCGCGTGACACTGAAATTCGAGAAGAAGGAGAATTGACGATGGCGAGAAAGATGGTTTACACACCGGAAGAATTGGTGGATGCCGAAATTGAACGGCTGAAGAATACCGAAGCTGTGAAGCTGGCGCAGAAGGAACGGCGTTTGATTAACCGCAGGCGGCAATACCTTTCCGACCTTCGTTGGCTTGAAAAGCGCGGAAAGCAACTGATGGCAGAGGGTTGGACACGCGACACACTGGAACTGCTGTACCAGAACGTCCCGGAGGATCAGGAATGAAAGTTTTAAGCTTGTTTGACGGGATTAGCTGCGGAATGGTAGCCCTTGAACGGGCTGGAATCCCTGTGGAACGGTATGTTGCATACGAAATCGAGCCGAATGCAATCAAGATCAGCCAGAAGAATTACCCGCAGATTGAACACTGCGGAGATGTTACCACAGCAGATTTCACACAGTATCGTGATTTTGATTTGCTGATTGGCGGTAGCCCTTGCACAAATTGGTCTTGTGCAAAGAACCATACAGCCAAGGTGAAAAAAGAGTTGTTCATCAATGAGGGCGTTGGTTGGGAACTATTCAAGCAGTACGCAAGGGCGTTAGAAGAAGCAAATCCAAAGTTTTTCCTGTATGAAAACAATTATAGGATTTCACAGAACATCGTGGAAGCGATTACTGAAATGCTTGGGGTATCTCCAATTATGATTGACAGCGCATTAGTTTCCGCACAACGGAGAAAACGTTTGTACTGGACGAATATTCCGAACATTCAACAGCCCGAAGATAAAGGAATTAAACTGCGTGATGTTTTCGATTATGACGTTTCGTTGGTGAGGACGGATGAAAGAATTTTGAAAACAGCAGTGAAAAAGAAAAACTATGTGCAGTATGCAGTGAACGAAAAACATTCCACTTCGCAAGCATTCAGATTGTATTACTTGGACGGAAAATCCCCAACAATTGCACGATGCAGAACGGAATCAAAATGTAACATTCTGATCGATGAAAGCGATTTGTCAACTTTCAAGATTATCAGCCCATTAGAAGCAGAAAGGCTTCAAACGCTTCCAGACAATTACACGGAAGGTGTTCCCAAAACAAGACGGTTTGAAGCAATCGGCAACGGTTGGACGGTTGATGTGATTGCTCACATTTTGCGGGGTGTGAATGAATGAAATCAGGAAAGAAACCTACAGTCAATCAGCGCAAGTTCATCAAGAGTAAGCGATTGAACCCGGAAAACTGGCTTGTAGAACGTGACACCACCACGGAAATGGTGTTAGTGCATAGGCACTTTGAAAACAAAACAAGAACCATCAAAAAAGGAGAATGACACCATGCAAAACGGCCTTGCAATTATCAAAAAGACCGACAACGGCACAAAAGGTTTTCACCTTGACCAAGAGACTATCGAATTTGCCCGTTTGAACGCACTGACCAAAAAGCGTATCGAAAGGGCAGCAGCAGAACGGCGCATGGAAATCCAGAACCGCCGAAAGGCTGAGAAAGCAGAAGCACGGCGCAAGGCTTACACGGTGAAGACTGTCAGCCAGATCGTGGCTCACATTGCTGCCTGTTACGCAGTTGTTTGGGGTGGACAGGCAGAAATGATCCATCCGACAATCGCTGTTCCTGTTTCCCTGTTCTTCCTGTGTGCGGCGTGTGTGCGCTTCGGAGTATGGCTTGTAAGGGAGTCGAAATAAATGGACTGTCCAGAAGTAGCGAATGCATTACGCACAGGTTATCCACACGGGGAGCCGGATTATCCACACTGCCCTGTGTGCGAAGCGGAAACAGACACTTTCTACAAAAACCAGTACGGGGATATCGTTGGGTGTGAAGAATGCCTAAGACGAGTGGATGCGTGGGAGGAAATGGAAGATGCCAAATGTTATTGACTTAACTGGAAAAACGTTTGGGCATTTACGGGTTGATCGATTTTCACACATAAAAAACCATCAATCAATGTGGGTATGCGTGTGTGAATGTGGCAAAGAAAAAAATTGTCATGGGTCGCAAGTTGAGGGATGGGCTGACAAAATCCTGCGGTTGTTCAAAAGCTGCTGACAGCGCAAAAGCAAAGACAAAACACGGTGGGTGCGGAACAAGATTGTACGGGGTATGGAAAGGCATGAAAAGCCGCACTACAGACCCAAAACATAAGAACTATGACAGATATGGGGCAAGGGGAATAAAAGTCTGCAAGGAATGGTCTGATAATTACGGAGTGTTCCGGGACTGGGCATTAGCAAACGGATACCGGGCTGATTTGACAATTGATCGAAAAGACAATGACGGTGATTATTGCCCCGAAAATTGCCGTTGGGCAACCCGAAAAGAACAGGCAAATAACCGCCATACATCAAACCAATATATTGCAAGGAGGAATCACAGACAATGAAGAAAAGCGAAATTTACCACTTGGCACAGATTGCAGTTGTTACCACTGCAACCATTTGCCCGGAAGGAAAACTTGCAATTTTGAACGTTCTTATGGACGAAGAAAAACTTGCACTTTGTTTGGAAGAGCAGGAAGAAAGAACGGCGGTGAGAGTAAATGAGCAGAATTGAAAGCGGTGTGAAGTATTACACCAAAGCAAACGCTGAAGTATTCTTCCCGGAAAACCGTGTGGCGTGTATGTACTGCCCGATGCTGGAAACCTACGCCCGGAACCAATGCCGCCGCACTGGTGAATATCTGGTGGACACACGAACAATCGGCTATAACTGCCCTTTAACTTTTGAAGATACTGAAAGGAATGATTGTTGATGGGTATCCCTGTTTTGATTTTGGGCGAGAGCGGAAGTGGCAAGAGCGCAAGTTTGCGAAATTTTGAGCAGGAAGATGTCAGCATCTTCAACGTTGCTGCAAAACCGCTGCCCTTTAGAAAGAAACTGCCGAAGCTGTCAACCGCTGATTACAACAAGATCATGCAAAGCATGGCGCAGAGCGGTAAGAAAGCATTCGTCATTGATGACAGCCAATATCTTCTGTGTTTTGAAGCCTTTGCAAAGGCCAAAGATACCGGGTTTGGCAAGTTCACCGACATGGCGTTGCACTTCTACAATTTGGTGCAGTTTGTCATTCGGCAGACCCCGCCTGATGTGATTGTCTACTTTCTGCATCATACGGAAGTGGACAGCAACACAGGTAAGAGCAAGGCAAAGACCCTTGGCAAGATGCTGGACAATCAACTTACTTTGGAAGGGTTGTTTGCAATCGTGCTGTATTGCGTGACTGATGGCAAGAACCACAACTTCATCACGCATAGTGATGGATATACCACGGCGAAAAGTCCGATGGATATGTTCCCCGATGTGATCGACAACGATTTGAAGGTTGTTGATCAGACGATCCGTGAATATTACGAACTGAATGTAAAGGAGTAACAAAAAATGATTAGAAGACCTAATAACTGGAACGAAGTTAAGGAATTTACCGACCGTCCGAAGCTGCCCCTTGATGCATATGTGTGCAAGGTCAAGAAAGTTGCTGTTCAGGCAAACGAATATGGCGAACAGCTTTGCATCCTGTTTGACATCTTTGGAGGTGATTGGCGCAACTTCTACGCTGAAGACTATGAGAGCAACACTCAGGAAAACAAGAAGTGGAGGGGTGTTCTTCGTCAGTGGCTTCCCAAGGAAGACGGCAGCGAGAAAGACGGCTGGACAAAGAGTGCATTGAAGGGCATGATTACTTCCTTTGAAAAGTCAAATCCCGGCTATGTGTTCAATTGGGACGAAACTACTTTGGCAGGCAAGATGATCGGCATTCTGTTCCGCAATGAGGAATGGGAGTATGAGGGCAAGACTGGTTGGACTGCCAGACCTTACCGCGCAATCTCTGTTGATAGCGTGAGAAGCCGTGATTTCAGACTGCCCAAGGATAAGCCTTTAAAGAAGGAAGAAAACAGTTTTGCCACTGCACCTAACACCTACGACAACTATTCCAATGCTTACAGCGCACCTACAAACTTCGCCGTGCTGGAAGATGACGATAGCGAGTTGCCGTTCTGATGGCTAAGAAAATCAACAGCAAACAGAAGGGCGCACGGTTCGAACGGTTGCTTGCAGCTATATTCCGCAGTCAAGGCTATAACGATGCGCGGCGAACCGCCCAATACTGCGGAAATACCGGGGATGCTTCTGATGTGGTTGGGCTTCCGGGCATTCATGTAGAAGCTAAACACGCAGAACAGATGCGCCTTTATGAATGGATAGCACAGGCAAAACGGGATGCGGAAGCGGGAGGAAAAGGAAACCTCCCCGCCGTGTTCCACAAGAAAAACAACGCTGAAATCCTTGTAACGATGGAACTTGATGACTGGTTCCATTTATACAGGGAATGGGAAGCGGGATTTGATTTGAAAGAAGGTACATGATGGATAAGAATTGCAACAACTGCGAGTATGTTGATTTTGAAGAATATGAATATCCCTGTTATAAGTGCCAATACACATCCATTCCCGGTACTGAAGAATACAATAGCCGGGAAATTCTCTTTGAACCAAAAACGAGCAAAGAATATGATGCAGTGCAACGCCCGGAACACTACACACACGGCAACTTTGAGTGCATTGATGTGATGCTTGACAACTTCGGCAAAGAAGCAGTTGAACACTTCTGTTTGCTGAATGCATTCAAATACGTCTGGCGCAGTGATTACAAGAACGGCACACAGGATATCAAGAAAGCTATGTGGTATCTGGATAAATATTTGGAATTGGAAGGTGAAAAGCATGACAATTGAGGAAAAGAGCAGAAAAATCGAAGCATATTGCGGTGCATTTTCTAAAACGTGCAACCATTGCAAGCTGTTCAATTATACAAAACACGAAAACTGTTATTCTGATGGCGCAAATATCGAAAGAAATTATGCAATCCTGTTCGGCACAGTCGAACCGAAAAAGCTGGTTGATATGTCAAAAGCCCATGCACAAATCATGGACAGTTTCGTCACGGCATTCGAAACCGTTCTGGATCAGATTGAAGAACAGTGTGCCGTGGAAGTAGACGAACCTGTTCAGACCGAATACAAAGGCAACGAGGTTGTCAGCAATGTCGATGTGTACGGCCTTGAAAAAAGCATCATTCGCAGCAAGTACCCGAAAGCGGTGGATATCAGCAAATGCACTGCTGATATCACCAAGGGTGTTGAAGCCCTTGCAACCTGTCAGACAGGTACAGGGCATGACCAGTTTTTAACTGGAATTATCGTTCAGTTTGATTTGACATTCACGATCAAGGCATGGACGGAATCTGAAAGATACCATTGGTTGGACTTTGTTTCTTCTCAGTCTACCATGCACAAGATTGCACAGTTCGACATTGCAAAGCAGTGTCATGAATACGTTGATCCCGGCATTATCAGTATTGTCAAGGCGTATGTGGATGCGTACAACGCTGATCCGACAGCCGAAAACTATCTGAGACTGCTGTACAACGTGCCTGTTGGATTCAAACTGACGGCTGGCATGACCACGAACTACAGACAGTTGAAAACCATCTATCAGCAGCGCAAAGCGCATCGGCTTCCCGAATGGAAACAGTTCTGCTCTTGGATTGAAACACTTCCTTGCTCCTATTTCATCACTGGCAAGGGTGGTGAGTGAGGATGGCGAAAGCAACGCAGACGCAAAGGGTGTTGGATTATATCAGGGAGTTTGGCAGCATTACAGCAATTGACGCTGTTCGTGATCTTGGCGTTTTAAGACTGGCGGCACGAATTTCCGATTTAAAAAAGGCGGGTTATGACATTATCAGCGAACAACATGCCGTCCAAAACCGCTTTGGGGAAACGTGCTATGTCGCAAGATACAGCGAAAGGCGTGAGGAAACTTGAATAATCTGTTAGGCAGAACAGTGGCGTTTGTTCCCTGTTTCATGTACAAAAAATCATTTCACGATAGCAACGAAGACATCAAACCTGTTCGGGGCGTGATTACATTCGTTCATGAAAGAAACGGTTGGTTTCGTGCTGAGTATCCTACCCGGAACACGGTGCAACATGAGTGCTTCAAGCTGGTGGATATCGGGAAGGATGTGACATTGCTTGGGCATAAAAAGAATTGTTGATACGGATTTTTGGACAGACGATAAAGTAATGATGGAGTTTTCTCCGGAAGACAGGCTTTTTATGCTTTATTTGCTGACAAATCCACACACGACACAATTGGGCGTATATAAAATCTTGCCGAAACAAATGGCGTTTGAACTTGGCTATTCATCGGACACTATAAACGTTTTGCTGGATAGGTTTGAAGCCAAATACAAAATGATCCGCTATTCAAAAGAAACGAGTGAAATTGCAGTACGGAACTATCTGAAATATTCCATCGTAAAGGGTGGAAAACCCGTCTTTGATCTGTTGTCAAGGGAAGCAAATCGGGTGAAAGATAAAACGTTGCTTGCCTATATTATCAAATCCGCTTCGTTGTCTGATAATGAAACAGTAAAAGATTTCTGCAACCGTTTCGATACAAATGATAATGATTGTGAAAATGATAATGTAAATGACAATGACAATGATAATGAGGATTCGTACCACGAATCGTCAACGAATCGTACCACGAATCGTCAACGTTTCGTACCGCCTACGTTGGAAGAAGTTACAGCCTATGTTTCAGAGCGAAAAAGCAAGGTAATACCGCAAGCGTTTATTGATTTCTATGAATCTAAAGGCTGGATGGTAGGCAAGAACAAAATGAAAGACTGGAAAGCCGCTTGCCGTAATGCTGAAGGATGGGACAGATGGGACAAGACACCGAAAAATGTCGGTGCAAACGGCATTGCAATCAGCAACGAAAAATCAGACCTTGAAGGGGTGTTCTAATGAGTGGTTTTGAATCTGCAATAGGGTTGATTATCGAAAAGGCAAGGGAAACGGCGAATATTACCGCCGGGGACTATGTCGGTGAAGATAATCTTTACTATTGCTGCAAATGTCACACAAAAAAGCAAACGGCGGTTGTTCTGTTCGGTGAAACAAGAATCGTCCCTTGCATCTGCAAATGTCGTGCTGATGCACTGAAAGCCGAAGATGATGCAAGACGGCAACGGGAACACTTCGAAAGAATTATGCGTTTGCGCTCAACTGGCTTTCCTGAAAAAGCTATGTCGAGTTGGACATTCTCAAGCGATGATGGAAGCAACCCCAAAATGTCAAATGCAATGCGGAAATTCGTTGAAAACTTTCCAACATTCCAGAAAGAAGGGAAAGGGCTGCTGTTGTTCGGGTCGGTGGGGACGGGTAAAACCTTCCTTGCCGCCTGTGCAGCCAATGCACTGATAGACAAAGGCATTCCGTGCTTGGTCACAAACTTTGCGCGGATTGCAAATGAAGTGCAAGGAATGTTCGAAGGGAAACAAGAGTATTACGACAACTTGAACAGATTCCCGTTATTGGTCATTGATGATCTGAGCGCGGAACGAAAAACGGAGTACATGCAGGAAATTGTGTTCAATGTGATTGATTCACGATACCGGGCAAACCTTCCGTTGATCGTTACCACGAACCTGACGCGGGAAGAACTGTTACACCCATCTGACATTGCGTATCAGCGCATTTTTTCACGACTGTTTGAAATGTGTACACCTATTGAAGTCAGTGGCGTAGACCGCCGACAAAAGGCTCTGAAAGAGGATATAGGCAAGTACAAGAATCTGCTTGAATTGTAATGGAGGTAAATTTATGAACTTCTATGGCCTAGATATGGATCAGCACCAGAAAGAATTTGTTGGTGCTGTCCTTGACCCCAATAAAACAATCGTTTTTGTCGATGCCGCCGCAGGCACAGGCAAAACAACCCTTGCATTTGGTGCAGCCAAAATGCTAGTCATGGATCAGCGCAACGAACTGGATGGAATTGTTTATATCGTATCCCCTTACGGTGAGCAGAAACAGGGCTATCTCCCCGGCAGCTACACCGAAAAAAGCGAAATCTATTATGAACCCGCATATCAGGCATTGATTACATGCAATATGAATCCTTACACGGATGTTTACAACGAGAGTTTAACGTCCAAGAAAAAGGGTGATGCCTATGTGAAAATGCTTACACACACGTTTCTGAGAGGTGTGAACCTTGAAAAGAAAGTGGTCATCATTGACGAAGCGCAGAACTATACCGCGGCAGAACTGAAAAAGGTGCTGACTCGCATTCATGATGATTGCAAGGTCATTGTAATTGGACATAGTTTGCAGCAGGACACCAAGGAGAAATCTGGATTTGGCCCGTATATGAAACACTTCGAAGGTCAGGAACGAGCAGCGATTTGCAAGTTGATGCGCAACTACAGAGGTTGGTTGTCTTCTTTTGCAGATGCCCTTGAGGGATAATCATGGAATGGAAAAAAGTTAAAGATTTTCCGGTGTACTCTGTGAACACCAATGGGGATGTAAGGAATGACGTTACAGGGAGGATTTTGAAACACAAGGTAAAACCCAATGGTTATCATTTCGTGTGTCTCTGCCCTGACAAAAAGTATCTCCATATCCATCGCCTTGTAGCGGAAGCTTTTATTGCAAATCCGTTGAGCAAACCAGAGGTCAACCACATCAATGGAATTAAAGCAGACAATCGCGTTGAAAACCTTGAGTGGGTTAGTCATTCTGAAAACGAACACCACAAATGTCATGTTCTTGGGAATGGGCTGGCTTTTACAAAAGAACAAGGGGAATTAGGACGGCGCAAATCTGCTGAAGCAAGGCGCAGAACAGTAGTTTGTGTTGAAACTGGAGAGATTTACAGAAGCCTTTCTGAAGCAGAGCGCAAGACCGGGATAATGGCAGAGTGTATTATTCGGTGCTTGCGTGGACAATACAAAACCGCAGGAAAGCTACACTGGAAAGAATTGGAGGATTGAACATGGCGAACATGTACCGTGTTTACAACTTGGAAGGTGACCTGATTGCACAGGGAACAACAAATGAATGCGCTGACACATTAGGCCTAACATATGATGGGTTTTGGAGTGCAATACAAAGAGCAAAAGAAGGAATTAAAAGCAGCAAATATGTTATCGAACAAGTCCTTTGGAATGGTAAAGTCAAGAACTATGCTTTGGAGGACAAAACAGCCGCCGAAGCATGGGACGCATTTGTGGCACCAATCCGCAAAAAGTATGGTATTCCGGTCTATAAGGCAAAGCCGGAGGTGAGAGGATGATGTCTGGTGGTAGATTTGATTATATCGACAGCCGACTGAAGGATGAAATCTTTGGATGGTCTGACAAGTTCAGCAATGTTTTTGAAGACAGAGAGATTTCTGAGTTGGTGTGGGATGTTCTCGACCTGATCCATGATTTTGACTGGTATGCCAGCGGTGACACTTGCAAGGAAACCTATCTGAAGAAAAAGGCGGCATTCAAGAAAAAATGGTTTAGCAATCGTGGTGTCCGGGTTCGCCAAATTGTGGATACTGCATTGCAAGAAACTAAAGCAGAACTGTATGAAACCTTTGGTTTTGATAAGCCTGACCAGATGGAGAGGATGGTGGATGATGGAAAGTAAAACCCGCAAACAGCAGATGATTGAAGATCGGGATGCTGGCATGACCTACAAGCAGATTAGTGAGAAATATGGCGTGTCGAGTCAATATGTCTGTCAGGTTTGCGCGAAACGCTTGCCGTATAGATTTCAGTTCATCAAGGAAGACAGTTGCATCTATCCGAATTTGCGGCGGTGGATGAACAATGAAAAGTGCAGCAAGAACGAACTTTTGAGAAGAATGGGCTTTACGCCTATAGCTGCTAATTCTGCCCAATTGAGCGCATACATGATGGGAGAAAATTTCCCCAGAAAGCCGTATATCGACAAACTGTTGCAGGCTACTGGCATGACTTATGAAAAGATGTTTGCTATGGAGGATGACGATGGGAAGTGAACGTACCGCCAGCTTGAATTATGAAGCTGAATACAACAGACTGCTGGATGAAAATAAAGCACTGAGGGAGAGAATGCTTAGTGCTGAAACCAATCTGCGTGAAGCGAGACTGGAAGTAAAAATCCTTCAGTCGCAGCTTGAGATCGTGCGGTTGATTTTTGGAGGGAAAAACAATGGATGATCTGATTTCTAGGAGCGGGCTGTGGACGGATATCATGATGCTTCCGCATAACGGCGATATCATTTCCAGTGAGGAAGTGGAGCAAGCCATTGTCGAAGCTCCTGCCGTTGATGCCGTGGAGGTTGTGCGGTGCAAGGATTGCAAGAGGTGTGATGGTTTCCCCCAAAAGGAAATTGAAGAAGATGAGGTTGGAAT
>UZAT01557179.1_pt1 | contig 11447 bp, 14 predicted proteins | sample 2160861 | NCBI WGS metagenome assembly UZAT01 (sample SAMEA5138306, study PRJEB28736) | viral metagenome | reverse complement strand
GCAAGCCATTCTTCCTCTGTGCCTTCAAAGCCGTTCTTTACGGCAATGCCATAGGCACTAATGGTCAGAGTATCAAGTCCGTTGATCCTGCCACGCAGAACCGCATTTGCTGCGGCCTTTCCTTCAAGGCTCATATTTACACTCCTTTCGTCAAAACCGCTTTATCGCCATGTTGCAAGTCGTGTCATCTTGCACCATTTAACATCAACATCGGCATCAGCAGGAATACCGACATCTGCGCCGAAGTTCAAAACGATAACCGCTGTGTCGCAATCATCAGGCACGATGTCGGATATTTGAACTAACTGATATGTACCAAGATCGTAGGGTTTATCTCTTGTTGCCGTAATATATGTACCGAGTTCTCTCCATGTGTCTCCCCTACCTTCTTTGTAATACTCAATGCCTACGCTGATGAATCTGTCATTGCATTTGAGCATACAAGATAGAGCGATTTCTTCGCCCCTCAAGTGCTTCACATTTACAACTTGATAAACAAGAGGATATTGATAAACGGCGTCTAAGAGTTTGATTCTTACACCACTACCGTTTTCTTCAAAATTGAAGCCATCGTCAACATGCTTGTAATTTACCAATGCTCCATCCAAAACAACCATCTTTGCGTTTTCGTTCAAAATGGTGTGGTCATAAAAATCTGTAACAGTTCCCAAACCATAATCTACAAACTCGTTCTTGTGGTTATATACAGTTGTTCCTCCATTCGTTAGAACAACCTGATTGAACACGGCATTCCTGCTAACGAAGTTTCCATGAGGACGGGGCTTACCCTCTTCGCCAACGATAATGCAGATGCCTTCTGTTTGCCCTTCGTATCTGTGACTCTCAAACTCGACTCGGTTTTCCGTGACTATGTTTTTTCTCGTTAGCACAGTAGCAGCTATATTGATGCCAACAGAAGCACCATGGCCGCCCTCAATCACATTGCCCGAAATCACATTGCCGTTGCTTCCGCTTACCAGGATGCCACTTGATTCGTCCGAAAGTTGAATGGCGTTATCTCGCACAGTATTTGCATTTGCGTTAGTGCCTAGTGCGATAGCATACTCACTGTTGTAGCCGAACCAATTTTCTTTGATGATGTTCTCATAGGAGTTTTCTGCATAAACTCCTGCCTTCAGAGAATTAACGATACTGTTGTTCTCAATAACAACTCTGCCACTTTTGCAGAGATTGACAGCATAGTCAGCCTTCTTTCGTCCATCAATGGTTAGGTTTGAAATACCGCCACCAAACACAGTTGATCCATCTCTGTCATACTTAATTACAGACTCGATAGCATCTTCTCCACCATAGAAAATAACTGCAGACGGAATATCGGAGTTATACCGTCCGTATTTAGCGGAGGATGCGCCAGAAAGCCTTACATTGCTTTTAATAGTTAAAGGGGCAGTAATCAAATACTGACCATGCGGAACAAAAACTTCTCCTGCCGTACCGATAAAGCGATCCAGCGCTGCTTGGATAGCCTCGGTATCATCCGCTTTACCATCGCCAACCGCACCATACATCTGCGGAGTAACTACCTCAGATGCCGCTCTCATGGTCTCAAACTGCGCTCTCACGGCTTCACCGGCAGTAGGATAAATCTTGCCATCAGCACCCACACGGAGATCCTTCAGTTCATAATCGCCCAGAGGATAACCGAAGGTGACAGAGCCAGCACCGGAAGGAGCAACAGTCACATCGTCCTGCGCTCTCAGGTTAAGGACATATCGGTTATTGGTGGTATCGTAGTTGATACTATATTCCAGACCATCTGCGGTATGGACAACGCCAGTATCAATCGGTCTGCCCTCGTTGGGAACGATGAACACATCCATTGTAGTGCCACCATAGACAAGATTGGCTTCTCGCAAATTCACCTTGATAGTAGCGAACACGCCATCAGAATTGATATGGGCATCAATCTTGGCTTTTGTATTCTCGGTGATGAAGTCCAGATACTCCAAGTTCTGCGACAGATTGGCTACATCATCGTTTGCAACAAGGTTGTCAAGTCGCTCTCGCTCCACAGACAGTGCTTTTGCCGTTTCATTAGACAGAGCATTGGTTTTATCAAAGTCCGCTCTCAGGCTCACCACGGCTCTTGCAATGGCTTGATTCTGCACCGGGCGGTCAGATGTCATATCCAGTTCATCATCCATTACCTTGAAGTCTTCAGGATCAGGAACGAACTCAGGAATATCGTCACCTTCCGGGAACAGCTTGAACACCTTCGCTCCGTCCTCGTCATAGCCAATAATGGTCTGCGGATTGTCATGAGGATTCAGTTCTACTTCGTACCAGTAGTCTTTCGGCTTGGAGATGACATCGCCAACCTTGGTATCCTCTTCACTGAGGAAGATTTCTACCTGCTCGGTTTCCTCGGTAATAGGGAAGTCCTTCTGCAAGACAACAGATTCGGCATCCTTCTTGCCGAAGACCTTGATTCTTACAACATCTCCGGCTTGGAACTTATACGGAACTCCATCTTCCTGTGCGCTCACAGAGAAGAATACAATATCGCCTCTGGTGGCATAGATGGATAAATCGTCATTCAGTACAAACATACTCTCACCCCAAATCCTTGATGTTCGTCAGTTCTTCAATGGCTTCCTCGATGGTTACAAATTCCTCAACAGGCTTGATGTAGCCTCGTCCCTCGTCCTCAAAGATAAGGATGTCGCCTTCATTGAGTTTGATGGTGGTATCGTACTTGCTTTTGTAGTTCTCGCCCTTGACCTTTGTTACGGAATGTAAAACAAGATTCTTCACAGTCTGCGTGACATTCTCGTTCTTGAACTCCAATACTGTATCCTTCGTTACACAAATACCGGGATACAGGTCAATGCTAGGTTTACGGATAAAGTTTTTCATGGTGTCCTCTCCTTTCCTTTCGTCAACATAGGTGTCCTATATTCACGAAAAGAGGGGAGTATTGCTACTCCCCCCACAGTGGGCATTTAAGCTATGCGCTTTGCATTCCTCTGTAAAGAGGCTCATTCAATCTGCCCTATTCAATTAGGCGGTAGTCAGAACCTGAATGCGGTTCTCGTCAATGACCTTTGCACCAAAGGTGTCCAGACCACGAACGATGTCCTTAAACCGCTTCTCTGCACGCAGAGCCTCGACCTCGTTAATCTGACCAGCAAAGGCAATGGCCTTCTTGCCACGGATGTCACAAGGAGTCTTCAGGTTGTTGGACATGATGCACTCAAAGTTGTCATACATACCGACAACGCCCTTACGAATCAGTTCAGGGTTGTTGGTGGACAGAGTGATCAGATGGTTCTTGAACAGGTTGTAGAAGGCAGGAGTCATCTCGATAACGCCATCCTCGTCAAAGTTGCGCTCACGCAGTTCAACAATGGCTTCGTCAACGCCCTTCTTAACACCCTCTTCGGTCAGGGCAACAGTGGTCTTGTTGGTTGCAGATGCAATCAGGGTAGCAACATAGGTGTCACGAGCCACAGCCAGACCGTGGACAGCCTTCTGCTGATACTTCTCAGGCAGACCGGGAACGGACTGTGCCTTGTCAATGTCATCCACATAGAAGGCGAAATACTTTGCCTGATCGATGGTCAGAATCTGACCCTTATCGGTCATCTCTTCGATGGTGATATCCTGAGAGCCATCGTAGTCACCGATGGTAGGCTCACCAACGCCCAGAATCTTGACGGACTGTGCATACTTGCAATCGCCCTCATAGTCACGCAGACAGTTGTCTACCAGCTTGCACTTCAGTTCCAGATCGTCCTGAATCTTCTTAGACCAAATCTGCTGAATAAAATTAGTTACTGCCATTTTAATTCCTTCCTTTCATTGGAAGGGAAGCATTATCTCCATTTAGTCATAGACTTCTGGACAGCTTCAAACAGCGCAGGATTCTTGTCAAAGTCAGCCTTTGTAAATCTTCGTGCTTCTTCGACTGTATAGAAGTCCTTTACTCCGTTATCGCCGGAGTTATGGTTTGTCATGCTTCCCATAGTTTTGATTTCTTTCTTCGGTTGATTCTTTCGGTATTGGTCATAGACCTTTGTAATGGGAATGTTGGGATTGAACATAGCAGCGAATTCCTTGAACTCTGCACTGTTGTAGACATCCTCGGTCACACCAATCTTGCCTAGTTCTCTGCCTCTCTCTGCACTCTGGCGATGTTCTGCCAAAGTCTTAAATACCGCTTTCTCTCTGGCGGTCATATTGGCAACACCCAACTCGGCAAGACGGTCAACTTCCTCAACTACTTCTTCATAGCCGCCACGGATAATGTCATCCGCCTCGGCCTTTGCAAGCACCTCAATATCCTGTGCAGAGTAGTTCGGCTTCTCAGGCAACTTAATGCCCTTCTTAGAGCCGTAGAACGCTCTCAGGTCTTCAGTGATCTCTCCAACATCTTCCTTGCCCATGCCAGCCTTCAGCACACCTTCCAAGTCACCGTACTTGCGGTCATACTCTTTGCGGATTCGTGCTTCCTTTCTGGCAATGCGCTTGCCAACGATGGCATCGACCTCTTCTTGCGTGTAGGTCTTTACCTCTTGGGTTTGTTCTGTGGTCTGCTCCACATTTTCAGTGACTTCTGTCACAAGGTTTTCATTGTTTTCCATAATGATTTCCTTCCTACTTTTTAATCGAGGCTTGTTCCCTCAAATTCCATGTGCTTTTAATGTCTTCCATGTCTGGACAAATAGAAAAAGCACCCACTAGGAGTGCTTTATTCTTCTTCTTCAGGAACTTCCACTTCTTCATCAAGTGCCTGTTCCTTCTGTGCGTACTGCGCTTCCTGCTCCATGAGCATCTGCATCCGGGCATCGGCAATCTGCTGTGCCTGTCCGTCAGGGTCTTCCATAAGGAACTGCTGCGCTCTCTGCTGCATCATCTGAGCCTGTGCCTGAATCACGGCAATCTTCCTCTGCTCGTCCTTGATATGCTCGATAGCCTCAAGAATCTTCATCTTGGGTGCTACAGAGTCATCGTCCAGAACTTCTGCATAGGTTTCCAGTTCACTCACTCGCTCTGCACTGAACAATCCCTGTGTCAAAAGATTCTCAATGGTCTGCTCCTGTGCGAACTTGTCATATACGCCCTTGGGAGTGACATCAATCTTCACAGTTGCCTGAAGCTGTTCCAATGCACTCTGAGGAACATTGACAATCTGAATGGTTTCCTCACCTGTATTCGGATCAGTGACCTTCTCTTCCATGTTTACTCCGTTCTCAGAGTAGACAATCAGATACTCAAGCCAGATTCTCGCAAGGTCTTCTACAAAGTTCTTGTAGCTTTCCTTCTGTTCTGTCATTGGTGCTTGGGATGCTTGCTGCACTGCCAAGATTGCTCTGCCGGATGCATCTTCAGGATTGACAGCACCAGTGGCCGTATCGCCTGCGCCTGCCAAATCTCTGGTGACCTGAATCAAGTCCTCTTGTAGCTTGACTACATCCGGGGACATCTGTGCCGGGGGAATTGTACCGACAATCTTATGTACATCCTCTACCGCTTGACCATTGGTGCGGATTGTACCACCGACAGTGTTCAAGGCCTGCGGATTCGCAACCTTAGTGACATCCACCACTTTCTGCGGATATGCCTGATACTTGACTGTCAGCACCCGGCGAACCTCAGTGCGGTTGACCTCAATCTGGTTAGGAATCAGGAATCGAACCTCACCTTCACCTCTGGCACTGCCTTCTTTCTCTTCCCAATTAAAATGGGCGATAGGGTAGAGGGAGATACCAAGGTCAACATCCTCTACAAGAGTTGCCCATCTGGTAGCAACAGAGAAGTGTACTGTCTTGTCCTTCTTGTACATCTTGTAGACAACAGTGACCATGTTATCCAGTTCCAGCTTGGCAGCTTCACCGCTTTCCTCAAAGGTATCAGTGTCACCGATGATGTAGTCATCCTTGCTGGTACAACCAAGTTCATGTGCCAGTTCAATGGCATTGACAACAGGCATTCTCTTTCTCAGCAGGATATACGGCTGTTTCTGAATTTCGTCATCGTTCTCATTGCCGTAGTAGATGTCATTCTTCTTGATAATCTCATTGACAGGTTGCATCTTCTCTTCGTCAAAGCCAACATAGATAATGCCCTCGTCATTGATTGCAGAGTCCTTAGTGATTCTGCGACCCTTGAAGTCCATCTTGTCCTGTTCCCATACTCTAGCTGCATAGCCGTTCAGAAGGTCACAGTATCTCTCAGCTTGCTTCCTGAACTCCTGATTCTCAAAGTTCAGGGAAGAGTAGTTGATAGCATACAGATTGTCATGGATAACAGACACCTTGTACTTGACAATAGGCTTGATGAAGTTCTTCTGCACAGGCTCTACATCGCCCAGCTTTGCGCCTTCCCACTGATTGCCGTTGTACATCCTGTAGTTGCGGTCAGTGTCTGTGTAAATACCTGTCTGCCTGTGGTAATTTCGTCCTTTTTCGTACAATGACCAAATTGGCGTTTCTCTGATCTCAGTTAAATCCATCTATATCACCTCGGTACATCCTTCTGTCCGTCAGAAGTGCCATTGTAGGACTCTATGTTGCTCATAATGACAGCAACCTTGTCCTGCTCCGCTTGTGCTTCCTTCTTCGCTTCATGCTCTCTGTAAGCCTTCAGCGGATTCACAGTAGGTGTTTCAATCTTCTCACCCTTGGATACTGCTTGACCGACCTTTGCTCCCACAAGAAAGCTGGCGATGCATACAAAGGCAACAGCTAGAATCGTCAATACTTCCATGTTATCCTCCTAAATGACTGTGATGCTCTCGCCCCAGTCATGCTGTGTTTCATAGTGTTTCTCTACATTGAAGTGATACTGCGGCTTGACCTCGATAGGCTCATTCAGGAACACTACCTGATCTCTTATCTGATGTGCGATTGCCAGTCCCATCATATCGTCATCGTGACCGCCCTCTGGTGCTTCTATGCGCCCTCTTTCATTACGGACGATAGTAAGTAGTTCTTCCAGTGTTTCCTTGTCATTGATGGTGTCACAATGCTCTCTGACTATCTCTATCAGCCTTGATATGGCCGTAGGTCTTGTGAGTGATGTGGTCTTGAAACCAAACCGCTTCTCTTTCTTCCCGGTGTAGGTGTCCTGCGCTTCTCTGGCATACTGGTTCGTATAACCTAGCCTTTGCAACTCCATGATGGGGTAAGAGTCAAAGTTCGCCTCAATGCCTATCAGCGCATCCTTGTAATACTTGCCTAGGCAATACATCTGCCTTGTGTACTGGTCTGCGTCAAACTGGTGCTTCAGGTGCGCAACTTGTTGTCCAGTCTTGGCATCCAGCACATGGCCTGTGAAGAAGTCACTGCCTTCTCCGGCTGTATCTCCACCTATGCAATACTGTGTCCACTCCGGCACATCCGGCACTTGGTACAGCTTGATATAGCCATCCCTGTCATTGACCCACTGGATATTGGTTATCCGTAGACCGTCATAGTCATACTTGAAGTATCCTGTCTTCAAGGCTCTAGGAAGGCTCTCTAGCCGTTTTTGTATTGCCCTAGCATCGAATACTGTCTTGCCAAGAATGCCCCACTTGCCCAAGCAGTAGACCTCATAGGTGTATTCATCAATCTCTTTCAGGTCTTCCAGTGCTTTGCGGTCATCATCAGTGAGGAATTTATTGTCCTTATAAGTAGAAAAGCAGACTGTTGCCAGTCCGCTGTCTATGAAATGCTTCTTGATCCAGTGCTGTATGTTGATGGGGTTAAACGATAAGACCATCTGCTTCTTGGACTTACCACCACGCAAACGGACTTTCAACTGGTTTATGTCAGCTTCCTGTGTCTCTGTGGCTTCTTCTACCCATATATCCGTCAACTCGCCATTGGCAAAGGTGATGGACTTAATCTTCTCAACATCGTCCAGACCTGCAAAGGCTATCTCATTCCCGGTCAGCTTGCACACTATCCGCATATCACTCTCATTGACCTTGAAATGTTCCCCAAGATTCCAGTTAGATATGACCTGCTTCATCAATGGGAAGGTAGACCGTCTGTTGGTGTCCGCTGTCTGTCGCACAATCAGCAGGTTACATCTCTTTGGCTTGAGCATCTTATAGACATATCTCTCACCAAGGAAGTAACTCTTGCCGGAAGAGCCACCGCCATAGAACACAAGGTATCTGTCCTCGTTCTCTAGGTAGGGTAGATAGATGTCATTGAAGACCTTCTTGCTTATCTTGATGTTTACATTCATTCATCCACCAACTCCACGGTGATAGAAACATCTTGTGTCACATCAGCAGCAATCTCCTGCTTCAGCGAGAACTCGTCTTTGTTCTTCCGCTCAAGCCACCACTTCGACAAATCGGTATCTCCGCTCTCAATAGCTTCCACTACATTCAGTTTCGCCCTTGTGGACGGATTGCTCTTCAATTCTTCAATTCTGTCAGTAAAGTCAGGGTTTTTCTCCAAATAATCGTAGAATGCTTGTCTTGAAATATCCGCATAGTGACAGCATTCAGTCACATTCAGACCCTTCATGAATCCGTATTCGATTTTACTGACAACCTCGGGAGTCATTACGGTCGGTCTTCCCATATTGCTCTCTGCCACTATGCTCACCACCTATCTATTCTGCATATACTCAATCCACATTTTTGTATCGTGCATCATCTTGTGACAGTCCTTACACAAGCATTGTCCGTTGCTCAAGTCCCATCTGCCTTTGATGCTATATTCCCAAGGCACAATGTGATGTGCGTGAAGATTCTCTCTTGATCCGCACACCTCGCACTTACCTACCTTCTTGACTTTCTTCGCCCAAGTTATTGCTCTGGAAGATTGTCTGTTGTTTACCTTGAATCCTGTATTCTCCCTCAAGATGTCAGCTAGTTTGTGGTATTGCTTGTCCTTCAGTATCATCCTCATTAGGATTGAGGCAGCATACTGTTGTGTCGGCGTGTAGTCACCCAAGTAAATCTCTATACACCGCTTGAGAGTTTGTACATCTTCTTCTGCACATACAAATGTGAGTTTCATATTGTTTACCGCCTTTCCGTAAACCGCCTTACAAAATAGCCGGGGAAATGCCGTAAGGCTTCGGCACTTGTCAGGAGCTACCCTATCCCCGGATATTTACTTGCTTGGACACCATAGGCGATACCGATTGTACCGCCCCAAAGGAGATGGTATTTTATAACTCTCCCCATGTCCCCAAGGAGAATTACTGGTGCTTGTTATAGCTTCGCCCACATATCATGCTTGAGTCCGGCTAAATAAATGACCGGGTATCTATTGCTTGCAGGTTTGAATCCTTGTCTATCTCCATAGCCACCATAGTTCAAAGATGCTGCCGTATTGACGAACAGCTTGTCTACTAAAGCTACAGAGGAATTGCTACCACTCACCCGGAAGAATGATTCCTTGAATACCAGTGGCAGATGTGTATGGGCATGGATGTATATATCACTGTCTACAATGGAAGCTAAGTCAGCCAGACGATTGACCTTGCCACCTTCTTTTCTGCCACCACCAGAGCCATGTGTCACATATACGGTGTAAAGCTGCGGTCTGTTGTGCTTGTGGCCGCCTTGATTGCCAAACCGAATGAACACAAGTGCTGTGGTAGGAGAATACTTCTCCGGGATTCCTAATTGAGCGCACATGATTTCTGTAATATCCAGACCATCACTCTTGTACACTCTGTTCTCATGGTTGCCCGGCAATACTGCGAGAATCTTATCCTTGATAGGCTCAAATATCTTCACGCACTGCTTCAACTGCTCCATAGGCTGTAGGTTTGCTCCATAGGTATCTCCAACACTGGAACAAATGGCCGTGTCCATCAAATCTCCGTCAAGGATGCAGTAGGTATTCTTTGTATTCTTGATATAATCAATCTTCTCCATGATGGCCTTGAAGTCACACATGGAGTCACCGATATGCAGGTCAGCCATGGGATGTATCTCTATCTGTTCTGCATAGGGTAGGTCACATCTGATAGCTTTCATATCCATGTTCCTTTACATACAAAAAGACACCGCCCACTTGGAGCAGTGCCTTTTCGCTTTTTCTCAGCTTATATCATATCAAAGGAAAAAGTCACAAACCATACGATTCAGTCACAGGAAGTCACATACTTTCGCCCATCGAAAAATATTTTCTGAAAATTCTAAAATTGTGCTTGACATTCTCTAAGCCGTGGTTTATATTAGACTCGTCCCCATCGGATATCAAAAATAAAGGAGCTACCCACTATGAAGTACCTCGTCCGGGAATTCAACATCTTCACCAACATTAACCTCGCCATCCACGAATTCGGCAGCCAAGACGAAGCCCTTGATTGGGCTTGTAAGATGAACGAGGCAATGGATGCCACCCCCATCCGCTACAAGTTCTGCAATGCAGAAGAGAAAATCCGCAAAGCACTTGCCTATGTTGAACGCCACTCCAACAGTGAAGGTCGGCAAACTGCAATGAATGATGCAGCGAACTTCTTCGCAGACTGCTACGAAGACTACCTCTTAATCTATGATGCTCTAGGGGGTGTTTATAATGGCATCTGAAGCACAGCGCAAAGCGGTCAAGAAGTACCGCAAGAAGACCAACCGCATCACGATTGACTTCTACCCAACAGAAGATGAACTCTGGAATCACATCCAATCCCAAGGGAAGAAGCAGACCTACATAAAAGACCTCATCCGCAAGGATATGGAACAAGGGAGAGCGTAATGCTCTCCCTTTTCTTATTTGTCCATCTTTGCACCGCAGTTGGGGCAGTAGTTTCTAGCTTCTGATACATCGAAATATTCTCCGCATACAGAACACTGCAAAACATCAAGTAGATATGGTTCTTCAGTCAATGGGCTAAACGCTTCTACTTGGTCAGTATTCCACCGCCCGTGTACCACTTCCACAACCTCTGTGCGGTCTTTGAAATGTTCGCACCCTTTTTCTACATCCCTTGCGGAATTTATGAATTTGCTAAAAGTTAAACAGGCTTCGTAATGCAGACAATCTTTACATTTAGCCATTCCAATCACCATCCATCTTTGCTCCGCAATATGGGCAATAAGCAAAATTCAACGCATCTCTTTTGTCAAGTCCGCAACCACAGTTAGAACAAAGGGCATAAGGATTGACCAATGCTTCGTACCATTGCCACCGCCCATGCACCACTTCCACGGCATCCACGGTGGGGGCGCTGAACAAATCGTCTGCTTTTATAAACCATTCGCTTTTAGGGAAACAACCACCGACTGTTTGGAAACAATACTTTTTCTTTTTGTTCAACGCATCGGCATCAACCAACCTCATACTTACTCCTTTCTCATTGCATCCAGCAGAAAGCTGGCAATCGGTTCAGTGCTTATTGTGTCCAGATATTCACCGTAGGTCTTTATGCCGTCCAGTTGGTGATACGGACATTCCTCGTGGGGACACTTCCGCTGCCGGGGATTTCTGCCATCCTTTTCAGGGGGCATAACTTCCTCACAGTAGATG
>UZAT01123992.1_pt1 | contig 11453 bp, 21 predicted proteins | sample 2160861 | NCBI WGS metagenome assembly UZAT01 (sample SAMEA5138306, study PRJEB28736) | viral metagenome | reverse complement strand
GATATGTATGTAAGATTACATAATAGATGGGCGAGGGTTCAAAGACAATTAGGAGGAAGAATTTATTTAGATAGTCATTATCATATAAAAGGAGGAAAATAAAATGAAAGCACTATTCGAAAGAAAAACCTACAAAGAACAAATCGTACCACAAGATGAATTTAAAATCGAAAAGATTGTAGAACTACCAAAAAAACAATTCGATCATTTCTTAAACAACCTGCTCGATGATTACGATTTTATAAAAGAAAACATCCCCCTAATGTTTGTAGACGACAATGATGTATGGCACACAATCCTAGTAACAACAAAAGAAATAGACTATGGGATCCTCGTAGAATCAGAAGGATACAACTATGCTAGATACGCTGCCTACATTAATAAAAGCCAAATAGGAGGATCCACAAAATGATAAGACAAGAACTAATGGATAATGTAGAACAAGCCATGAATGTTTTACAAGGAGCATTAAACCTTGATAACCCCCCAAGCATCAGACTTGGGTGTGTTGAGGAAGCGTATAAGATTACTTCAAATATTGCTGACTTGGTGTCTAAGCAACTCAAAGAACAAAATGAAGATATTATTGATTGCATTGAATATGGACTCGTGGGGTTAACAACTCCGATATCGGTTGTTCCAGAAGCTAGAGAAGATGTCAGAGAGTTTAAAGAATATTGTGTTCAAAATAATTTAAAATCATCAAACGGTAAAGTTCTAAACGACTACTTCAAAGATAAGGAGGTGGAATCATGCCAAACAAATGGAACTCAAATATAGCCAATGTCAAAAGCAAGGTACGAGATAAAGGATTAACGATCAAACAATTTGCTGAAGCATTAGGCGTTAACTTCTCAACAGCACAATACAAGCTGTCGGGCAAATCATCATTCACAGTAGATGAAGCAGCGAGAGCTGCTAACATTCTAGATCAATCGCCTCTTATTTTTTTTGAAAACCAAATCGATAAATTATCAAACTAGATCAACTGATTATACGGATTATCGAAAAACAAGCTACAACACGCTCCAAGGTTTCACAGGGTAATAAGTTACCCTTTAAAAATAAAAAAAGCGCTACGAGGCAAAATCGAGCGCAATGGGAGGATTTAAAATGAGATTTAAAACGCTATACCTTGAAAACTTCCGGAACTTTAAGGAAGAAACAATCGACTTCAATGAATACATGGACGAAATAGCAGCACCAAACGGATGGGGAAAGACAACAATAGCAGACGCTATCATGTGGATCCTAACCGGTAAATTGTTTTCTGGTTCATCGGACCAGATGTCACTAAAACCGCTTCATGACACAAAGCTAAAAGTAATCGCAGAACTAACCATCACCACTGGATGGGATGGAAGCGACCCAGGAAAACCATCAGAGATTATCCTCAGAAAAGAATACAAAGAGGACTGGGTAACTTCAAGAGGATCCACAATCGCATTGCTAAGCGGACATACAACTACTTCTTATATTAACACGAACAAGAAAACACTACAAGAATACGAGAAAGACTTAATCAAAATATTTGATGTTCCAAACATCGAATGGTTCCAGATTTTAGCGCACCCCTTCTATTTTGCACAAACCATGGACTGGAAGAAACGAAGAGAGATTATATCGGACATCATCGGAACAATTATGCCAAGCGAAATCTTTGAGAAGGAACCGATCACAAGAACAGCAGAACCAGAACTAAGAGCAGCTTCATGGGACGTCGACAATGCCCGTAAGACAATCAAAACAGCACTCCAGGGCAAAAGAGTAGAACAAACAACCCTGCAAAACCAAATCGATGGCTATGTGTTCAATTCGAAGGTTACCAATGAAGAATTCATAAAAGCAGCTCAACGGATCACATCAACCATGAACGAGGAAGCAAACCTCAAAGCATCCAAGATGGGAATAAAGAACCCAATGGTCGAAACCATCAAAGGAAACATCCAAGACCTGGAACAATCCCTAAATAAATCAATCGGCATGGACAACGCAGACCTCAACAAAACAAACGCCACGATCAATGATGAAATAGCAAAGCTCAACACTAAGGTTTCAAACCTTTATGAGTCAAAAAGAAACGCTATCAACAAACGAGACCAAATCCTGGGATCAATCAAAAAGAACGACCAGGACAACGCCATCGACATGAGATTGATAGAGTCAAAAAGAGCTGATGCAAAATTAAAACTAGACAGATGGGATGAGGTAGACTCGCAAGAATTCAAGTCGATGGAATCAACCGCCTGCCCACACTGTGGAAAAGACATAAACGAGCTCGCTAACAAAGCAGCCTTCGAAGAATTCCAGGCATGGAAAGCAAAAGAACTCACTGACATCTCGGATAAGATCGAACAAATCAAAGCTGAAATGAAGAAACTTCAAAACAACATTGATACTCGAAAAGAAGCAACGGCCAGATACAACCAGGACGAAGCAACCCAAAGAGGAATCGTCGATGGCTTTGAAGCTGACATCACAAAGGCCAATGATGAGATATCAGCCAAGAGACAATCCATCAGATACAGCGCCCAAGAAAGTGAAACCACGAAAGCAATCAGAGAGCAGATCCAAGCAGCAAGGGACGCTTTAAGAGAAGCTGAAATGGAAGCAACCGACACAGTAAAAATAGACGCTCAAATCGAAGAATTAAGAACAGAACGTGAAAGCCTGCAAAGCACAGTAACTGAATACCGGGTAAACGAACAAAAGGTCAAAGAGAAGGAAGCAAAAGAAAAATCCAAAGCAATCATAGACCAAGCAATCGCAACACTTCAGGTCAAAGAGGACGCCCTCAAGCAATACTCAGCAACCTGGCTAGCCATCATGGATGCTCGCCTTAAAACAAACTTCCCTAACGTTTCAATCCGCCTGGTAAAAGAAAACATCAAAGCAGACTCATGGGACCCAGACTGCACCATCATGGATAAGAATGGCGCTCCATTTGAAACAACGAATACAGCTTCAAAGTTCTTCTTAGGCTTAGGATTAATCGAAAACTTAAGAGCAGCAAAGAACCTGCTAAACTTCCCAATCCTAATGGACGATGTAGAACACATCACAAAAGCCAACCGCAACTTTAATACCAACACGCAAGTCATCACATTCATCGCATCAGACATTCAAACCAGCGGCACTGTCGCTTAATAAATAGGAGGAAATAAAAATGCCAGGAACAGATAACAAAGTAGTAAAACAAGAAAATCAAGTCGCATTCGTAGATAGAACGATCGCAGACAAAGTCATGACCCGAGTCAGAGCGCTTGAAGAACAAAACCGTGTAGTGGTTCCGCCAAATTACCTAGTCGAAAACGCACTACAAAGTGCATACCTAATGCTTCAAGGAGTAACAGATAAAGAAGGCAACGAAGCACTAAAGGTATGCAACCAAGACACAATCGCAAATGCCCTATTCGATATGGTAGTACAAGGCCTTAACCCACAAAAGAAACAATGCTACTTTATCGCAAGAGGAAAGAAGCTATGCTTGGACCGTTCATACTTCGGTGATCAAGCGGTTCTAAAAAGAGCAGTACCAGGAATCACTGACGTATTCGCAAATGTGATTTATAAAGGCGACATCGTAGAGCTAGAGCAAGAAAAGACCGGGCGAATCATTATCAAATCGCATACAACGAAATTCGAAAACAGAGATAACGAGATAATCGGTGCTTATTCGATCATCATCAAGGATGGTGTAGCATACTACGAAATCATGACCATGAAAGAAATCCAGGCTTCATGGAACAAACGATCAAACAGCGGAGCAGTTCAAAAAGAGTTCCCACAAGAAATGGCCAAACGGACTGTCATCAGAAGAGGCGTCAAAAACTTTGTTAATGCCTCAGACGACTCCAACCTGGACGTAACAGAATCATACAATAGAACGACCGCTGACGAATTCGAAAACACTGGTGAAGTCGTAGAAACGGTGAAAAAAGAAGCCATCGAAAAGACCGCTCAAACTGAAGCTCCAGTATTAACCCCGAGCGGTAGTCAACAAGAGAATCCAGCTCCTGAAGAAACCACACCAGAGCCACAACCTGAAGAACCAAAGCAAGCGGATCCAACACCGGATGCCAACAAACCAAAACGCCCACAACTGTAAAGTGAAAGGAGGCCGAACACATGGAAATCATTACACTCGCTAGCTCATCGGCCGGCAACGCATACATCATCCGAAACACAAAGACAGCGATCCTTATAGAGGCGGGGTTGAAGAAACCCCTCCTCGTTACGAGGATGCTGAAGCATGGGATCCTACTGAGCAACCTAAGCGGATGCTTCATAACCCATAGACATGGCGATCACTCAATCAGTGCGCCTATCATTTCCACATATACAACTGTTTATGCTTCAAAAGAAACAATCAAGGAATCGAAGATAAACGGTAACCGGCAAATCATCAGCCCATGGGAAGAGGTCAAAATACATTCACTCAGAGGCGCAGAATTCTCGGTGTGGGCCTTCCCAGTAGAACACGACTGCAAAGGATCGTACGGATTTATAATTTACGATTATGAAACAGAGGAACGCCTCCTATTCATCAACGACTCAAAATACATAGAGTACAACTTCAAAGGCTATCAATTCGATCACATCATGATTGAGTGTAACCACAACGAAGAAATCCTAATAGAGAACGCAGATGAACGAGCTAAGAGAACAGCTAACGCCCACATGAGCCTGAGAACGACATTGCTAACGTTATCAACCCTAGACCTAAAGAAAACAAAAGCCATCTACCTGATGCACTTATCCGATGGCAACTCAAACGAACAAATAATGCTCGAGGCGGTAGCGAAGCAAACAGGTAAACCAGTAGCAGCCTGCCAAAAAGATGGAGGTGTGCGGTGGTATGGTTCCCGGATACGTTAAGCTACATCGACAACTCATAGACTGGGAATGGTACCAGGATGCAAACACAATGAGGCTATTCATTCACTGCTTAATTAAAGCAAACTACGAGGAAAAGAAATGGAAAGGAATCACGATCGAAGCCGGTAGTTTTGCAACATCATCGATGACTTTAGCTGATGAATTACACCTCACAAGAGCGAAAATAAGGCGTTCAATTTATAACCTAAAAAGCACTCAAGAAATAGCCACCAAAACAACCAACAAAATAACCATAATAAAAGTGCTAAACTGGGCCAAATATCAAGAAACTGAAACCACCAAAACAACCAGCAAAAAAGCCACAAAAGAACCAGCAACGCAGCCAACAAACAGCCAGCAAACAACCACAACTAAAGAAATAAAGAATAAAAGAATAAAAGAAGTAATACCTATAAAGGGAGTGAGCCAACCCACCCCAACACTAGAACAAGTTATTACTTTTTGTAAAGAAAACAAATTCTTGATGGATCCTGAAAAGTTCTTCAATTACCAAAAGTCAAAAGGCTGGAAGGTAGGAACAGCACCCATGAAGGACTGGCAAGCAGCTTGCCGCAACTGGGAAAAGCGTGAGCAGCAATACATCGAAGAAAGAAAAAATGCCGGATTACCAAAAGGACAAAAACCGGATGTGTCAATCGACTGGCTAGAAAATTATATCGAACAACAACAATCATAAATCATAGGAGGAACACCATGGAACAAAATAACACTAATTTTGATACACCAGATATAATCGCAACGATCGAACTTGAAGCTAAAAATCACATGAAGAGACATCCGGAAATGAAAGTACCACCGGTTGTGTCACTCACCAAAGACCAATTCAAAGACTACCAAAAAGAAATTGATAAAGGGCGTGTACCTAAAATTAGACTAAGAGGCGAAACGGTCACCGTTAACGCTCGGAGGATTTCATAATGGACTATGAAAAATTATGGAAGGGCCTGAATAAAGAATTGTTATCGTTTGCAGCCTACAATGCCAACAAAATGAAAAACTTTAAAAACAAAAAAGCTCCTGGTTTTAAAGCCGCAGAGACAGTCCTAAATACGACCGTAACAATTAAGAATCGCATGGATAAATTAGAACACGACCAAAAAGAAGCTGAAGCAAAGTCAGAAAAACCGAAGGAGTAAACCATGGGCGAATATTTAGATCCACAAGACACAAAGAGGCACGAAGGCATTGTATACGATGTCAGGGACTACATAGTCGCTAGACAAGGCCGAGGGGTCCCGGTAGAAGAGTTATGCCTTCACTTCTTCGGGGATTACACCCAAACGACAGACACAAAAATAAGACTCATCGTAAAAGAGATTTCACTAGATAAGTCGATGAAATACATCATATCAACCAAAGAAGGTTATATGCATCCATTCTTCGATCAAACGGATGCGATGGACCAATACGAAGCGGAACTAGACTCAACAGCTAGATCGATATTTTACAGACTAGGGTGTCAAAGGTTCAAACGAAAGAACGATGGGCAATATAAGCTGCCACTCGGAAAATACGATAGCCCTGTCTTTGAAGCGTTCCTGCAGGAGGTCATGGTTACTGAAGAAGCAAGACTTAAAGAAGAAGCCAGCAAGCCTAAAAAGCACGGTATACGCAAGAAGAGAGAAGAAGCAGACAATGTCCTAATCGTAGAAGGCGAGCATGGACAAATGCAGCTGGGGGTGTAAAACATGGATAATAGTCAAACATCAAAAGGAATCACGATCAGCTTTGAGTTTAGCGCTGAGACTGAAAAAGAATTCAATGACAAATTATTAGAATTATTGTCAACCGAAGGGGTCCTATACGAAATCCACCAATCGAAAACCGAACCAAGCATCATACAGAGCAACAACAAAAACATCCGGACTATTCCAAAGAAGAAAAGAATCAGCTAATCATGGGACTAGCAACTCAATGGCTTGAAAATGAGGTAGCCAAAAAGGAAAAAGAACTCATGGAACTAAAGGAATACCGGGAGCTCGTAGAACTTAAGATGGCGCTTGATTATTCTAAAATGCTTGATGAAAGGAAAAACCAAAATGACACCAGCGCAACTTGAAGCATTAAACCAACTAACGAATAACCGCTTAACCGCAAAACAGTTATCGCAAGTATGGGAATACATAAAAAAAGAATTGAATGACCGAAAGGATGTGATACAGGATGGAAGAGATTAGTATATTTGATTACATAGAAGATAATCACTACCGATACAAAAAGGTGTTTCCATGTGATCATCGCATTAGAATATTTGAAGCCTTTGCTGGAATTGGTTGCCAACGCTTGGGTGCTGAAATGTTAAAAGTTCCGTATGAAGTTGTTGGCATAAGCGAGATAGACAAATACGCTATTCAGTCCTACATGGCTATGCACGGCGATACACCGAACTATGGCGACATTACAAAAATGACTTACATACCACAATGCGACATATTCACATGGTCGTTTCCTTGCACCGATTTATCAAAGGCAGGCAAACGAGCCGGACTTGATATTGGCACTCGTTCTGGGCTTGTCTATGAGGTATTACGCTTATTGAAAGCAACCGAGTTTAAACCTAAAGTGCTTATCATGGAAAACGTTCCTGATTTAGTGCAAGAAACATTTAAAGCACAATTCTATGAAATACAAAAAGAAATCGAGCGATACGGTTACAAGAATTACACCCGTGTTTTAAACGCTAAAGATTATGGCGTAGCTCAAAATCGTGAACGAGTTTTCATGGTTTCAATCTTAGGCGATGATCATTACGAGTTTCCAATTCCGTTCAAACTTGAAACAAGATTAAAAGACTACTTGGAAGAAAATGTTGATGAGAAGTATTATTTGAGTGATAAAATATTAAGTTTCTTCAAACAAAATAGTATTGTAAACGAAGAAAAAGGAAATGGATTTAGATTTAAACCAAAAGAAAAAGATGAAGTTGCAAACGCACTAACAACAAGAAGTGGCGGAAGAATGGACGATAATTTTATTAAAGAACCTGTCTTAATCCAAGTCGCACAACTCGATGGCAAACACGAAGAAAGCGGACGAGTTTATTCGCAAGATGGTCTATCACCCACAATCAATACTTGCGGTGGTGGAAACAGAGAGCCGAAGATTGCCGAAACTATTTGCCTTAACTCGCAAGTCAACGGTAAGCAACCGAGCTTGCAAGACCGTGTATATGATATTGACGGAACATCAACGGCTATAACGACAAGTTTTATGCCGAGTATTGCAATAGGCGTTGCACAACGTGGGAGAAATGGAAAACAACAAATAGAGTTAAATAACGAAGAATTATCAAACGCATTAACAACCGTTCAAAAAGATAGTATGATTCTCATCCCTGAAGCCACAATTAAGGGCTATGCCGAAGCGCACGATGGCGATGGTGTTTATATTAACCGTCCTGAACAAAAGCGTGGGTGCGTTCAAAAAGGCATGATTCAAACACTTAAAACGAGTTGCGATGATGTTGGGGTGGTTGTTGACACATATAATAAACGCATTTTAGATAATCAAAATGTGGTTGGAACAATTACTTCAAACACAGGGACTTATGGACATTGTGGTAATTTTAGCATTATTAACAATCTTCGCATCCGCAAATTAACTCCGCTTGAATGTTGGCGCTTGATGGGAATCACTGACGAGTATTTCGATCGAGCAAGCAAGGTCTGTTCTAACTCGCAACTCTATAAGCAAGCGGGGAATTCTTTGGTGGTCAACGTGTTTGCTCTTTTATTAAAAGGCTTAATTGAAACGGAGTGATTTTTATGGAAAGTAAATATATTAGGAAGTATGTAAAAGATAGAATTATCGATGAACATCGCTATGTTATGGAACAATATCTTGGAAGAAAACTTGAAAGGTTTGAATTTGTTCATCATATGAATGGTGATAAAAAAGATAATCGGATTGAAAATTTAGTAATTATGAACGGTCATGAACACGCAATAATCCATAATCAAATATACCCCGTTTATAAAACGTGTGTCGTTTGCGGTAAAAAATATACTCCAAATAAAACAAAACGAAATCGTTCAAAAACGTGTTCTAATGAATGCAAAATTAAATTAGATATTAAGAATGCTTCTGCAAGAAAAAGGGCGATTGATCAATTTGATTTGAATGATGTTTTTATAAAACGGTGGAACTCTGGAAGCGAAATAGAAATTGAATTAAATATTTTTTATAGTAATATATGCAAATGTTGCAAAAACACTATCAAATCAGCTTATGGTTATAAATGGAAATTTGCAGAGATTTTAAAAGGTTTAATCGAGGTGCAAAATGCTTGAAGAAAATAAGATATACGATTTTATCGACACCAACGAAGCGCATAACAGCTTAGCCGGAAAGGAAGAAAGAGAATGAACGCAAAAGCCAAAGCGATTGTTATTTCTCATAAAACCGCAAGAGAAATTATCGAATATGAAAACGCAAATCAAGGTGTTTTTACCGAAAAACAAATGAAAGAGTTACGTTATTATTTTACAGCACAAGAAAACCAACCCACCCTCGATGATGCTATCAAGGTTGTGGAAAAGGAACTTAAACGGCTTAATAATTTAACTGAAATTGATATTACACCAGAAACTTATCTCATGAAGTTTGATGAAGTATATTTAATTTTAACCGCCCTCAAAGGGCTGAAAGAAGGGAAATAATGAACTACGATGAAGCGTTTGACAGAATTAAAAACGTATATCGAACTCATGTTATCAACCTTGAAGATGTTGTTTGTGTCCACAACGCCCTCACCGAGCTATCGGCAATCAAGCAACGGGCGGAAGAAAAACGTAACGATGGTAACACTTTATTAAGAGAAATTGAATTGATAGATTACATACTTGAGGGGGAAGAGAAATGAACGGAAAAGAAGCAGAAAAAGCAATGGACTTAATTACTGACTTTATATCTGATATACCAATGAGCTTAAATGGTTATAATAATCCGAATTCAAATCAATGGGTATGTGACCAAATAGACACAGTTAATAAATACATCGATAACATTCACACCACGCTTACTGACTGTATCTCGCTTCTCACACAGTCTGGCAGTAACACGAAAGAGCAAGTGTTAGAGAAATTGAAAGGATTGGTAGAGTGAAACAATTAACAATCGATATTTATAACGTTAAATGGACGGTGCTATTCGTTCCAAAGGACTACTCGGCATTGGCTAACGGAAATCATTTTAATCTCGGCTCATGTCTTTATCGCACACAAGAAATAATCGTTGCCGATGGGCAGTTACCCGAAGCAGAGTTTAATACCATCGCTCACGAATTATCACACGCAATCCTCGAACAAATGACGCTTGATAAAGATAGTTACGACTGCGAAGATATGGCGAAGTTTGTCGGCACATACGCAAGTTACATCGTAGAACAGACAAAATCTATTATCGATAAATTAAGGGGGTTAGTGGAATGAAACTGACATTAAAACAGATTATTGGCAAACAAAGAGAATTGATTGAATTAAAAAATCAAGAAATTGAGTTGTTAGAAGAATTGTTATCTAAGCCAGAAATAATTGGGATGATTGCAAGTCTTGAATATATAAACCGCAGATTAGAAATAAACAAAAAACAAATTAAATTAGAAGTTGAGGTTGAATGTGATGGACTTATTTAAAAAAGCAAACGATATTTTAAGTTACAAATATTCTTGGAAGCACCAAAGCAAATTCCGAAAGGGGAAAGTTAGTGTTATTCTTTCTGATGAAGAAGCATACGAAATTCAGCAAGCGATACATAAAGCGTATAGTTTACAACATTTAATCGAATTTGAAGATGAATTGAAAGATTTAGAAACCGAGATTGAACGGTTAAAAAAGAATAGCAACGATTATGTTCCACCGCTTGATGATTATATTGCTGGCGAAACAAAAAGAGCCGATTACATAAAAGAACGAATTAGCGATTTGCGTTCAAGTTTGTTTAAAATCGAGGTTTCATTATGACCTTACTGATCGAACTGCCCAACGGCACACGCACGACGGTGTTTATCGAATCACGCAAGCCGATGACTGAAGCTGAAATACTTGAATGGATTAAAAGCAACACAAAAATAATAGCCCAAAAGGCGTAAAGGAGAAAGAATGACCTCAATCTTATTAAGCGTTAGACCTGAACACGCATTAAATATCTTAAACGGCACAAAGACACTCGAACTTCGCAAGACGATACCGCACGATTTCGTTGGGTGGGTGTATGTTTATGTGACGAAGGCAAAACCGTATTTAGGGCTTGATTTTATAAATGCAGATGATGACAATAGTGGTTTTTGTTACTCTACATTTGATAGCATTGATGATTTTGCAAGATTGGAATATTTACTCAACGGCAAAGTAGTAGCGAGATTTTTGTTTGATGAGTATGATGGTTATGAAAATATTTTAATAAATGGTTCATACACAGATGGTTGTGGTTTTGTTTACAAGGCTAATAAAAAGTATTTTAGAGATGATATTTTCATTGATTATATTTGTAAAAACGCTTGTATAACGAGAGAAGAACTCGATAAATATTTTGATAAAAGTGGTGGCTACGCATGG
>UZAT01082911.1_pt1 | contig 11457 bp, 13 predicted proteins | sample 2160861 | NCBI WGS metagenome assembly UZAT01 (sample SAMEA5138306, study PRJEB28736) | viral metagenome | reverse complement strand
GTTGGAACTAGGGCCTGTATGGGTGGAGCGCTATGTCCGCACTGTCATTGTTGAAACGTACTCTATTGGTTTGGAATTCGGTTTCGTCAACGGTACGGGCGCGAACCAACCGATCGGTTTGATGAAAGATGTTAACCCAGAAACAAGCGCAGTAACTGCTAAAGTATCTCAAGGCATTTTGACATTTGCACCTAGCGTAAACGGAGCAACAATCTCCAATGAGCTATATCAAGTCGTTTCTGCATTGTCTACTGATGCTGCTGGTAAGGCCCGTACGATTGACGGTAAAGTGGTTATGGTCGTTAATCCGACTGATGCAATCGGAGTACAAATGCGTAACACAATTCAAACGGCTACTGGCCAATGGGTTATGGCATTGCCTTACAATATTCAAGTTGTCGAATCTAGCGAAGTACCTGCAGGAAAAGCGATCTTCTTTGTAAAAGGTCAATACATTGCAGCAATCGCCGGCGGATACAAATTCAAGAAATTCGACCAAACGTTGGCTATTGAGGATGCTATTCTCTACACTATCAAACAATTTGCAAACGGTATGCCAAAAGACAATAAAGCAGCGTTGGTTTATGACTTGTCATTAGGCTTCACACCACTTACTACTACAACTACTACTGGGGTTTAATAAGGGGCTGATTTGATTGGCGATTTCAGGGCAAACTTTACAACAGTTTAAGGACAGGATGCACGTTGGCGATTATGAAGATGCCAATCTACTGAAGATCCTGTCCGCCTCCGAAAAAGCGCTACTCTCTCAATGTGGAGAGTATGATATCGAAGCAGACGAAGAGTTCCGGGAATTGGTACTTGAGCGGGGTCGTTATGTGTATAACGACTCTCTTGAGTATTTCAACGCGAACTTCCAGAGCATGATAAACGCGCTTGGAGTAAACAAGGTTTTGGCTGATATCCTGGTCGATGATGCAGGGAATGTGATTGAAGGTGTTGTGTAATGAACCCTTTGAGATACACACCTCCTCGCATTAATACCGGCGATCTCAGAACGAAAGTCGAGTTCTACGAATATACACCCTCCGAAGGTCCAGAAGCCGGGGAAGAGGTTAAAAACACGCTTTTTGTAGCGTGGACGAAAGTCGACGGCGTATGGCTGCGGGATATGGAGCTGGCAAAAACGAACGGTACCTTATCGGACCTTACGATCAGTATCCGGGATCCGTTAAGCCTATACATTCCGACGAACAAGCACTATGTGAAGATTTACGCTGCCGAGTATGAGAACGTTGTTTACCGCGTGAAGCAGGTTCAACCAAACCTGCAGAACCGTGACTTCGTGGAAATTATCGCGGAGGTGAGCACCTGATGGCGGTTAAAATTACGGGTTTACAAAGACTGCAGGATGAGCTTGCTGAACGTTACGGAAAAGCTAAGATGCAAGAGATTACGGACCGGGCTTTATTGGAAGGCGCGGAAGTCATCAAGAAAGAATTGGAACAGAACTTTGAATCCTTTAGAGATACAGGAGCGTCCATCGACGAGATTACAATTTCTCGGGCTATAGCAGGGCGGAACGGTAGGCGAAGAGAGATTCACTGGGTTGGACCAAAAGACCGCTATCGTTTAATCCACATCAATGAATGGGGAACAATCAAAAACCCAAACCCGGCAGGGAAAGGGAAAGTTGCGGCATCGCTTGAAGGCGGAAAGAAAGCTTATAAAAAAGCCATCAAGAAAGCATTGGAGAGTGAATTGTAATGGATGCGTTGAATAGAATCTATGAGGCACTCAGCTCCGATGCGTTGATTGCTTCGAAAGTTGAAACGAGAATCAAGTATTATACCTATCCTGAGACGGGAGACGTGACGCAGCCTTATATCGTCATTGATCCGCTGATGCCTCCGACGCCTGATGATTACGCCGATAACAAATGGATGACGGAAACGCATCTAATCCAGATCGATGTGTGGGCAAAGACGAGAGCCGACAAAGATCTGCTTGGTAATCAAATTCAGCTTGTCATGAGGGAAGCCGGATTTTATCAAAGCGGCTCTGGTGTGGATGAATACGACAAAGATGTTCAGATTTATCGGGATGGCCGCAGATACTTGGGCAAATTTTACAGAGACGACTTATAAAAAGGGGAGATACTTAAATGACAGAAAAGAAATATTTATCATCTACTGGTGTGGATGAATTTTACTACGGCGTATTAAACGCAAATGAAACGGGAATCGTAGCTGCAGCGCCTGAACGCGTTGAGTTCCTGCAAGATATTGAAGTGGCGATGTCGTCCGAAATCGTAAGAGCATTCGGCGATAATAAGGTAGCTGAGTTGGGTGTATCCCAGGGCGGAGTTGCCGTTAGTGGTAACTTCCACAAGATTCCGCAGACAGACAAAGATGTGTTACTTGGCTTGGAAGTATCCGCAGGCGGGCTTTCCGCTCACGGTTCGGAAGACAATCCTCCATACGTTGCGGTAATTTTTGCTAAGACTTATGAAGATGGATCAAAAGAATATGTTGGATTGCCTAAAGGCAAGTTCTTGAAAACGAATATCGCCGGCGCATCTAAACAAGGCAGCACTACTTTCAGCCAGGATGCAATCAGCGCTGAATTTATGGACCGTGACGTGACAGGCTTTACAAAAGAGAAGTCTGTTGTAGTCGGCGCGGACGATGCCGCAGCAAACGTCAAACGCGACGCTATCTTCTTGGCTGTGTTCGGCGTGGCTTATCCAACAACGACAACGACTACTACTGGCGTTTAATCGGTAGCGGGATATGAAGTATATCCTTTGCCAACCAGCGATTAAACGGTTCGAGTGGGAATTGGAAGTCTGCATTACCCGTCTCAAAAAACTAGGCATCAATGACATTGTCCTACTGTTCGCGCAGTGGGATAGTGGCATGCCTAAATATTTTGAAGAAACGTATGGCGTAGAAGTGCATGCTTATAGCGATGCACAACGCGAAAAAACGTACATCCCAAGCGTGAAGCCTTACCTCTGGATGAAGTATCTGGAAGAGGACAGAACGCGCGAGAAGGACGTTTATTTTTACATTGACAGTGATGTGATTTTCAGGGAAATACCTGACCTGATACCGACCGAAGACAACTGGTATGCTTCTGATTGCAGCAGTTATATCGGAGTGGATTACATCGACAGCAAGGGCGCAGATTTGTTAGAGCGAATGTGCAGAACAATCAAGGTTGACCCGGAACTAATCAGAGAGCACCAGCCGTATGGCGGCGCACAATGGATCATCAAGAATCCGACCTATGAATATTGGAAAAAGGTTTATGAGGATTCCGTAACACTATATAACTTTTTGTCGAAAGTAGAAGCCGAGTATATCCGCGAAAACGGACCCGGGTATACACCAATCCAGAAATGGACCGCAGAGATGTGGGCGCAACTATGGAACGTTTATCACTTTGGGAAAACCGCGAAGGTGGACAGCGAACTGGACTTCAGTTGGCCGAACGATCCTATCGGCCGATACCAGGAAACAAAAATATTTCACAATGCCGGCGTCGTCGATGCCAATCAAGGGATGTTCTTCAAAGGCCAATACGTTGAGCGCAGCCCATTAGGCGAAGACTTCAGCTTTGTGGATAAAAACAAAGCCTCTTATGAATATGCAAAAGCTATTCAGGAGACGAACAAAGAGGTGAATCAGGTGGCAAAATACAAAGTAATCGTACCGTTCGGGGATCTGCAGGACAACAGCAAGCCATATAAAGTGGGCGATAGCTATCCGAGACCGGCGAACAAAAAGATCACAAAGAAACGTATCGAAGAATTAAGCACAAATAATAATCCAGCAGGTATGCCTTTTATTGAAGAGGTAGAATAGGGGAAATTAAATGGACAGCCAAAAATTTATTGAAAAATGCAAGGAGCTTGTTTCTGCTTACGCTAATAATCATGCGGACGTAACGGATCATGTGACTATTCCGCCGGAGGATGTATTTGTAGTTTGGAATTGCAAGACGTTGCAAAATAACAAAGCGTTGTTAAGCACTCCTTTATTTGATGGAATGTATTACGAATGTACGTACAATGGCGACAAGAAAGAACTCTACTTCGATGCTTACAAGAAGTGGGAAAACATCAAGTACGACATTTAATAATTGACTCAAGGCCGTGATTATTCTCGGCCTTTTTTTGTGCATAGGAGGGTAATAATGGCAACTTTAAAAAGAAATATGATCGAGTTAGTCCTGGAAGTAAAAGAGGGCGAACTGGTAACAAAGAAATATGTAACACCTGTTTTCATTCCACTGAGTGTGGTTTATGAAGCAATCGATGTGATGGCAGACCTGAACTCCAGGAAGACGGGACAAGCGGAAAAAGACAGTATCGATAAGGTCCTGATTTTTGTCGCTGAAAAGGTTTATAACAATCAATTCACACGTGATGATCTGTTCAAAGGTCTGCACGGCCCAGGGGCCATCAACGAGCTGTTCATGCAGGTTCTTTTTGTGGCAAGAGGGGAACAGACGGAAGAAGCAAAAAAGTACCTGGAGAGCCTCTAAACGACGAAGATTTCACTCCGGAAAAGCAGAAGGAAGCCTTGGATAAAATGATTCTGGAACTGGTCAAACAGGGAAAGGAAATCAGTACGATCCTGGCTATGCCTTATAGCTTCCTGATTGATATCCTCCGGGAAGAGAATAAGCCGGAACATAAGCATTCGCTTATCGAAGCTTTCGGCGGTTAGTAAACAGGGAAGGAGGTAAACAATGCCAGGAGAACGTATAGAGGGATTATCAATAGGCTTAGACCTCGACAGCGTAAAAGTCGAGAGCGGGCTCCAGGATTTAAACAAGAAACTAGCCCTGGTCAATAGTGAGATGAAAGCAAACCTTTCCGCTTTTGACAAAGGGGACACCTCGCTGAAGAAGTATCAAACACAGCTGGACGGTTTGAACAAGAAGCTAGACGTGCAGAAGACAAGAGTCGATAGTGCAAGGCAGTCTTACGAGAAAATGACTAAAGCGCACGGAGACGGCTCAAAAGAGGCCGAGGATGCGGCAACTGCCTACAACAAAGAACTGGCAAGTCTGAACAATTTGGAACGCTACATCGGCAGCGTAACGACTGAAATGAACAAATCGCAGTCAGCCTTTACGAAGTACGGCGATCAGTTGACGGGCATATCCGACAAAGCGAATAAGCTAGGCGATGGCCTGACGAAGACGGTCACTCCTGCAGTTGGTGCTTTGGCAGCTGCAGCGGTATTAAGCGCGAATAATGTAGCGGATGCTACGGCAAAAATACAAGTCAATCTTGGCGGAACAGCTGAAGAAGCTGAAAGAGTGGGCGGTATTGCTAATGATGTATTTAAGGACGGCTGGGGCGAGTCGCTTGACTCCGTTACTACTTCATTACTCGAAGTAAAGGAACAGCTCGGAAGCTTACCGGAGGACCAATTAGAAGCTATCACAAAACAAGCTATAGCCTTGGAACAATCACTCGGTATGGATACAAGCGAAACCCTGCGAGGTGTCAACTCTCTCATGCAGACCTACGGCATGACCGCCCAAGAGGCTTTTGATTTCATGGTAGTCGGAGCGCAGAAGGGCCTGAACAAGACGGATGAACTCGGCGATAATCTTGCTGAGTATGCACCGCTGTGGGAAGAGAACGGATATTCCGCCCAGGAGATGTTTAACACGCTTCAGGCCGGGCTCGATGCAGGGGCTTATAACCTGGATAAAGTGAATGACCTTGTGAAAGAGTTCGGGATCCGCGTCGGAGATGGAACGATTAAAGCAGCTGTCGAAGAAATGGGCGGCAGTTGGAAAGACATCTATGATACTTGGGAAGCTTCCGGGGAATCGAACGATGTCCTGTTCCAAAAAATGGCCACTAATTTAGCAAGTATCCAGGATCCACAAGAAAAGGCCATGGCGCTAACTGAAATATGGGGCTCGCTTGGTGAGGATGCAGGAACAAAAGTAGTCGAGGCTCTCGGAAACGTAACAGAAAAATACGGGGAAGTTGACGGTGCAGCGCAGGCCGTTGTCGATACACTGGAAGAAACACAGTCGCAGAAGTTCCAGGCCATGTTTCGTGAAATGGCTGATATGCTCGTACCGCTTGGGGATATCCTACTTGAAATGGGTGAAGAGGCACTGCCTATCCTGATGGATGCGGTCGATAATCTAACAGATGCCTGGAACGATCTGACCCCGGATATGCAAGAGAATATCGTCCAGTGGACGCTGGTTGCAGGTGCCGCAGGTCCTGCCATTAAAATCTTCGGAAGTGTCGCTGGAGGACTTGGCGCAATCTTGAAATTGCTCCCTAGCATAACGACTGGACTCGGCGCTAAAGGAGTAGCCGGAGCACTCGGAGGAGTCGCACCTGCCGCAACAGGAGCCGGTGGAGCCGCTGCGTTATTTACGAATCCCTGGGTACTTGGAATTGGCGCCGTAGTCTTAGCTGCTACGGGAATTGGTACCATGATTTACAACGAAATGACGAAAGATTCAGCTAATCACGAAGCCTCAATCGATGCAACGAAAGGCAAATACGAAGACTGGTTTACGACAGTTACGGAAGGCGCAAAAGGTGTTGTCACTTCTCAGGAGCAGATTCAAGGCGCATTAAAAGCAACGACTTCAAGTTATGCTGATGAAACAGATCGCTTATTGGAGCAGAACACTCGCGTTATTGAAGAAGTTGAAAAAGCTTGGGAAGGGCACACGGATTGGAGTGCTCACAACGCTGAAAATATGTATTCATCCGTTGCCGTAGAAGTCGATGGTATTAAGGATAAATTAAAAGGACTCAAACTAAGCGATTCAGAAATGTCTGATATTGAGGAAAGCTACAAGAATTATTCTTTGACTATCGGAAACACTATGGCTGAAGTATTAAATACATTCGCTTCCGGGAAAGCCATGACATCTGAAGTAGCTCTTGCGACAATCAATGCCAACAATGCCGTAACCGAGGAAGTTGTAGCGGGGCTGGCCGCTCAAAGAGACGCTGAAAAAGCAAGACTTGATGAAATGATCGCCAACGGTGTTATAAGTCAAGAAGAGTATAATCAACGCGCCCAAGAGAATAGTATGTACTACGCCATATTGCTTCAAACAACTCAGAACGCGACTGGAAATATAAATGCGGTCATAGCGACCGCGGCAAGAGAAAACCGTGCCCTAACCGCAGAAGAAACGGTAGACATGATCGGTAGCTACCAAAAACTTGCAACAAGCAGTGGGATGAGCATGACTGAAATTGCAGACGGACAAGATATTCTCGGGCAGAATATGCGCGATATGGTGAGCAATGTTGCCATCGATGCTTTGGTTCAGTCTGGTGCTATTTCCCAAAGTGCTGCGGAACAGATTGGTTCTCTTGGTACGGTCGAAGAAAAAGTAGGCGCGCTGCAGACGGTACTGGATTTTTATAATAAAACCGGCGTCCCATCAAAAAATATTACGATCAATACACAGCCCGCACTACAAGCGATTGCTGATGTAATGACGGGCTTGAGAAATATCCCGGATGAACAGGTGTATGTCAATGTAGACGCAGGTCGTGTCTATACGGCAACTAGTCCGACAGGGGCCCAAGCCATGTTGGCAACAGGTACCGACTCTCATGCAGGCGGTCCGGCTGTCCTCGGTGACGGTGGTCGTGCAGAGCCGTTTATGACACCTAGCGGCACTTTCGGCGTATCGCCTTCCACAGATACACTTTACCCAAACTTGCCAAGAGGGACGAAAGTATGGCCGAGTATTCAGCGATTTAAACTGGATATCCCACACTTTGCAACCGGTGCAGAAGGTAGCACGGAAGCGCAGCGCCTGATTGCAAGTTTTAGAAATCGGGTATCTGAAGGATCCGTAACGAATAACATCGGCGGCAATAACATTGCCAGCAACATCGACTACAACAAACTAGGAGATGCGGTAGCCGGTGCCGTCATTAATGCCTTGGCGGTTGCAGATATTAAAGTCGAGATGGACAAGCGAGCAATGGGAAGATTGGTGAGTGAATTGATATGAAATTAGAAATTAAATATATCGGTTCAGGCGGTGAGATAAACCTTTCTCAATCGCCTGTTTTTTACGCGGAAACTGATTTTTTCAGACGGCAACACAATTACTCATTAACGCCGCTAATCAGTGGCAGAGGGTCGAAAAAGGGTCGTTTCTACCGTGATGCGACCGAGTATACCCTCAACTTAAATGTTGTTGGAAAGACGGAAGAACACGCGCATGAATTGATCAACGAAATGGACGATTTATTCGAACGTGACGTATATGCGGAGACGCCAGGTAGGTTGTATGTAAACGACTATTATGTGAATTGTTATGTGGTATCCAGCGAATCGACAGATAGAATTCACGTGGGGAATATGTTCTTCGTCAATTTGAAAATCCTTGTTGAGCAGCCACAGTGGATCCGTGAAGAAGTGCTTTCATTTGGTACGTTTACGGCAAGCAGCGCATCTGGTTTCATCCTGCCGACGGCCATCCCATTCGGGCTGACGTCAAACGCAGGTATCCGGCAGCTGATCATAGACCATCACGAAAGTGTGAGAGCCGAGATATGTATTTTTGGTCCTGCTGTCAATCCGTCCTTTAGTATCGGGGCGAACATATACCAGGTAAATGGCACCTTGTTAGCCGGAGAACGGTTTACAATCAATCAACTGGATAAGACGGTCACTAAGATAACAAACAGCGGAGAGGTCATCAATGCCTTTAATCTGAGGAGTAAAACCTCCTCCGTGTTTGAACCGATACCCACAGGAGAGAGCCTCCTGACCTATACCGGTGAGTTTGCGATCAGCTTGAATCTTTTTTATGAAAGGGGGGAACCGCGATGGAGTTAATCCATGCAGACAGTAGTTTGGTTGAGATCCAGATGCTAACTGAGTTTGATCAGTACGAGGCCATCAGCGGACTAGGGTACAAATACGCAGACAATGATTTCGAGCTACAAGTACCAGAGTCTGTTTGGTTAATACATCCGATCGAAAAAGACCACTATCTCTATCAGATCGGTACGGAGTGGGGCGGTCGCGTGGAGAATATCGAACACATCGGAACTACCGTCAAATGTAGCGGCCCGACTTGGCGCGGCATGTTGGCTCGGAAGATTATCAGTCCTCCCGCAGCCCAGGCTTATCAAACGATTACAGCGAGGGAAGCAAACCTTGCGGTAAGCACACTGATCGGTACATCATTCGGCAGCCTGTTTACGGTCAGTGGAGCGGCTTCCGGCCTTACGGTTTCTGGGTCCTTCCGGTACGCGAATTTATTAGGCGCAATCCACTCAATGCTGCAGCAATACGGCGCACGTTTGGAAATCATTTTCGACGGCACGAACGTCGTCTTGTCGGCGCAATCCTCGGTCGATTATACCGACGTTGAATTGTCCCAGGACTACGAAGCGCCGCTTGAATCGTCGGTGGCACACGGTGAGGCTTACAATCACATCATCGCTCTCGGTCGTGGGGAACTGGTAGACAGGGAAGTGGTTGAGCTTTGGCGCTTGGATAACGGCAATGTTACTACTACACCTCAGCCAAACGATGCAGCAGACAAACAGTTCGTCTTGGATTATCCGAATGCGGAATCGATCGAGGAACTGACCAACAATGCAACGGCCAAGCTATTAGAAAATAGTCCCGTGGAAGCAATCGCAGTCAATCTTGCTGAGATCGACACGGACCTGAAGCTGGGGGATGTGGTCGGAGGCGCTGACTATGTGACAGGTCTAAAAATCAGCAAGCCAATCACCCAGAAGATTTTTAAAGTGGACAACAAAGGCAAGACTATAAACTATAAAGCAGGTGAATAAATTTGGGACAAAAGGGAATAATTAAAAACACAACAACGGCTGAAATATCCGCAGAGAATCTGGCTGCCGCATTTCATGCGATCGTCGGGAAATCCGGTATTGTAAATAGCTTTAATAATCTGGCCTGCACAAAGGTGAGCGACAACAGCGTACAAGTGGATAGTGGGGTCTACTCACTCAAAGGATTCTTACTGCAGGTTGAAGCGGGAACGGTCGTTACGCTTGCTATCGATAGTGGTACCACAGGACAAAAAAGGAACGACTTGATCGTCGCGGAACTGGTCAAGAATGGCGGCGGCGGTGGTATTGATACACTGCAGTTTAAAGTGGTCAAAGGGACCTCCACAACAGGTATCCCGGTAGATCCGACGCTCACACAGCAGGACGTCAATGCGGCCGGCATTACAAGGCAAGAAGCGCTTTGCCGAGTGGTGTTAGATGGCATAACGATCACGGCGGTTGAAATGTTGGCGGACTATATCGGAAACTTGTCCTCGACTGTCATCGAGAGCGGCGGGAGCAATGCGACAGGATGGTACAAAAAGTACGCAGACGGAACGCTGGAAGCCAACGGGAGAAAAGCGGTCTTTTTGGATATCGCCACAAACTACGGCTATTCGTATCGCACGGCCGCTCCCGTCACGATTGCGTATCCGCCCGGTTGCGTGTTTGATTTGACGAATTGCACACCAACCGTTATACCAGTCGGAAAAGATGCGCTGGTGCAGACGTACGGCGACAGCACGCCGAATGAGTTTTACGTGTACGGTATTAAACCTCAACCAGTTACAAACCAGTCTGTGACATTTGAATGGAATGCAAAAGGCCGCTGGAAACCCTAATGAATTGTGGAGGAGATAAAAAATGAGTATAACACCACTATCAAAAGTAATTGACGTGTCATTTAAATTAAACGAAACCTCTGCTCGCTCTCTCGGCACTGTGGTAACGGGCAAGCAATTCAGTACCCATGACACAGATGCCTGGCTCGGTTTTACTTTCAGCGACGCCAATATCACGGCAGGAACTTACGTTCTCACGCTGATCAATCTCAAGGATAAATCAATCTTCAATCACGAGCCAGTAGCGTTTACCACAAATCCGTTTTATTACAAATTGGATGCGGGCCTGGATGAACAAACAAACGAGATCCGACACGCAGGAACCTGGTTAGGCCAGTTGGACATAACCCTGGACAACGGCGACTCTGCCACTAAGAAATTTATGTTTGACATCGAAGGCCACATCCTGGACGGAGCGGTTGTCCAGACGATCTTGTTGGATGACTACAATGCTTTAATCGCAACGATCAACACATCGAAAGATTTGCTGACACAGTATAACGTCGATTATGCCGCCTTGCTTGTTGACCTTGCCGCTGCGGAAACTACAAGGACAGCTACTTATAATCAGTTGGTAGCGGATCAGCAGGCCAACATAGACGCGTTTGACGTGGCCCTGCAAAACGGAATAGTCGCGGCGAACCTTGCCGAGAAATTGGAAGATTTTGAGTCAACAAACAACAGCCGGCTACTTTCAGTTGAGAGTGGGTTGGCAGAAACCAATATTCTGTCAGCCGAAGCGGTAGCCAAAGCGGATGCCATGGCAAGCGGTAGTCCTAAAGGGATTTATACTACACTCGCATTATTGCAAGC
>UZAT01179697.1_pt1 | contig 11503 bp, 10 predicted proteins | sample 2160861 | NCBI WGS metagenome assembly UZAT01 (sample SAMEA5138306, study PRJEB28736) | viral metagenome | reverse complement strand
TTGAAGGACTTAAAGGCAATATTAGAATAGGCATTTTCAATAAGAGCGAGAAGTTTCTAAAAGAAGGACATACCTACAAAAATTATATAGTAGCAGTTAAGAAACCTACTCAAACAATAACTATTGAAGATTTGCCAAAGGGTGAATATGCGTTTGTATTATATCACGACAAAAACTCCGATGCCAAATTAAACCAAACCTTCATAGGAATACCTAAAGAGCCTTTTGCATTTTCAAATAATATTATACCCAAATTATCCAAACCCTCTTTTGAAGAATGCAAGTTTATGCTAAAAGAGAATAAGACTATGAAGATAAAATTAGGCTATTATAATAAATAAAAAAGGCTTATTAGGTCATTTTTTATCATTATAGCTTAAAGCTCAATCCCAAAGTTAGATATGAATTATCTTGCTTAAAAGCACTATTTGTTAGATTGAAGCTATAACCATATTGTAATTGGAGCTTGATTTTCTCAAAGCCACCTCTTAGAGTTATTGCTGGCTCTACCAAGAAATTAGACTTATTATCTTTTAAGTAATCCATCTGATTATTTCCTCTATAAATCAAATCCCCTTCAATATTACCATATATAAGATTTATAACCCTTGTTGAAATTGCAGCCTCAAAGTATTTAGACTTATAACCAAAGCTTGGCTGAACTCCAATGCGGTAAATACTTGCAGAAATATCGCCATTTGTACCAGGATTATCTTCAACTGATGATTTGAAATGGTTTTCCATAGATCCCATACCAAGAATTCCGTAAGCCTCAAAGACAAACATTTCGTTTATTGACTTAAAATAACCTCCACCAACTTCAAAGAAATTACCCGAACCACCATCTCCATTATCCAAGTTTCTTGGAATAAAAAGTCCTGCATTAGCCTGAATAGCAAAAGCATCACTTAAACCATAAGCTCCTTGCAATTCAACCTGATTTGTATTACCTGCAACAACTATTTTATTGTCTCCCTTCTTTGAAATCATAGGAACATTTTGCGTATTAGGGGTATAAAATATAGGACTACACCCAGTTACTAAAAAACTAATAAAAACGATTCCCAAAATTGACTTTTTCATAATATTAATGTATTATTAGCTAAATTAATATTGCAATTCCAACTTAATTTATGCTTTTAGTATTTTATTTAATTGTAGTATATATTATTTCTTAACGAGTAATCATCAAATTATATTGCTTAACCAATCCCCAAACTCCTATATTTCATTATCCTTATCATAGATAAAGATTATTATTATATCAGTACCAAACATATATCCTCACTGATTATCAACCCCTTTAACCAACTTTCAAGCTTTAAGCTAAATAAAAGAAAACCATAAGTCTGAGTAATTTCCTTCAATAATACAAAGCCATTTCACAAGCTTAAACTCTGATCTACTTATTGTTCATATCTCTTAGCCACTCCTTACTATTCCGAAACCCATTAAAAAAGAAAATAAAGCCAAATAAGCTTAATAATTATGAGTATAAAAAAACAATAAATTCACTCACTATTGCAAAATAATTCAATATCAGATTCCAAATACAATTCTATCATTCCAAGCCCTATATCCTAACATAAAACTCTCAAAACGCAGAAACAAAGTACCAAAACGCAGAATCAAACTAACGAATCAGCCTTTCAATCTCAGAATCATGGCATGATTCCGTCAATATCATGCCATGATTCTTACCAATTCATGCCATGAAACGGGTCATATCATGGCATGATTATAATATCGAATCAAAGAATAAAAAGTTTAGTTCTTTGTTTTATTTGATTGAATCTTGGTTTTATTCTAATGGTTTTAGAATTTTATTCATCTTATAAATGGTAAAAAGATATTTTTATGTATCTTTGTCAATTAAAATCTTTGTAATTTGTTTATGAGTTTAAAGGACAAAATCAATTCTAAGTGTTTACCCAATCATGTTGCAATCATTATGGATGGCAATGGTAGATGGGCAAAGTGTCATGGTAAAGATAGATTGTTTGGGCATCAAAATGGGGTCGAATCTGTTAGGGAAGTGACCGAGGCTTCGGTCGAACTGGGCATTAAGTATCTTACTTTATATGCTTTTTCTACTGAAAACTGGAACCGCCCTAAGGATGAAATTGAGGGTTTGATGCATCTTATGATTCAGGCAATAGAAAACGAAACTCCAACCCTTATGAAAAACAATGTAAGGTTTGAAACAATTGGTGATATTGAGAAAATAAACCAAGAAACAAGGGATGCTATTGATAGGATTACTGAAAAGACCAAGAATAACGACGCTCTTACATTAATTATAGCTCTAAGTTATAGCTCCAGATGGGAGATTGAGAAAGCAGTTAGGGATATTGCAACTAAGGTTAAGAATAATGAAATTGAGATTGATGATATTTGTCAAGTTATGATTTCAAATCACCTTTGCACTAAGAACTTTCCTGACCCTGATTTACTTATTAGAACCTCTGGAGAGTATAGGATTAGTAATTTTTTGATGTGGCAGCTTTCCTATGCTGAGCTTTACTTTACTCCAACCTTTTGGCCAGATTTTAAGAAAGAAAACTATTACGAAGCGATACTTGATTTTCAGTCAAGGGAGAGACGTTTTGGAAAGACAAGCGAACAAATAAATAAGTAAATTTCACGCAAACAAAATTATTTACAATTATTTGCGTTAGAGTAGCATTATATTATAAAGATAGACAATGAATATATTAAGAACGATCCTTATTTTCCTCTTTACCTTAAGCATTTCAAGCATTGCTTTTGCACAAAAAGACTCAATACCAAACAATAAGATAGAACTAGATTACTTCTTCCCAAAGGAATATGAAATAGGGAATATTGTTGTTTCTGGTGCCGATCACTTAGATCATCCTTCCATTATTCTACTTTCGGGGCTAAGTGTTGGTCAAAAGGTTCTTATTCCTAGTGAGAAAATAACTTTAGCTATTGATAAGCTATGGAAACAAGGTATATTTGATGATGTTCAAATATTGGTTGATAAGATTGAGGGTAGGACTATCAGCATTATCTACCAACTTCAAACCAAACCTCGTCTTTCAAGCTTTAAGTTTGAAGGTATTTCAAGAGGTGAGGCTGATAAGGTGAAGGAAGCAATTAGTATTATATCTGGAGATATTGTTACAGAAAACTTAAAGATGAATTCTATTAATATTATCAAAGATCATTTCTTCGACAAAGGTTTCTATAACACAGAAGTTGAAATTGCTGAAACAAAAGATACTTCAACTACTCGTAATGATGTTACTTTGTTATTTAAGATTAAGAAGGGGTACAAGATTAAAATTAAGGATGTTGTTGTTAATGGCAATAAAATGATAAGCGATAATAAGGTTCGTTCTCAAATGAAGGATACCAAAAGATACCGCTGGTGGAGGGTTTGGAAGAGCTCTCGTTTTGCTGAAAAGGATTTCAAAAGCGATAAGGAAGCTGTTATTAAGAAATATAACGATGAAGGATTTAGAAACGCAAAGATAGTTTCTGATAGTGTTTATTTGGTTAAAGATAAGGATAAGAAACAACACCTGATTGTTGAACTTAATGTTGAAGAGGGACAGAAGTTTTTCTTTAGAGATATTACTTGGGTTGGAAACACTAAATATACTTCGGAGGACTTAAGCCGTAGATTAAGAATTGAAAAAGGTGATGCTTATAATAGAGCTCTTTTAGATAAGAATATACATTACGACCCAACGGGTGCAGATATTTCAGCTCTTTACCAAGATGATGGTTATTTATTTTCTCAAATTATTCCTATTGAAGTGAATATTGAAAATGATTCAATTGATATTGAGATGAGGGTTTACGAGGGTAAGCAAGCAAGAATTGGCAAGGTTTCAATCTCTGGTAACACAAGAACTAACGACCATGTTGTAATGAGAGAGCTTAAGACTCTTCCTGGTCAGCTATATTCACGTGATGATGTTTATCGTTCTTTAAGAGAATTGCAACAACTACAATACTTCGACCAAGAGAATTTAGAACCAGTAATAGAGCCTGACCAAGAGAATGGTTTAGTTAATATTGAGTATAAGCTAAGAGAGGTTTCGTCCGATAAGTTTGAAATCTCTGGTGGCTGGGGAGCAGGAATGGTTATTGGAACTGTGGGGGTTGTTTTCACTAACTTCTCTACCAAGAACTTCTTTAAGAAAGATGCTTGGAGACCTCTTCCAGGAGGAGATGGACAACAGCTTGCCCTAAGAGCACAAACCAATGGTACATATTACTATTCACTTAGTGCATCTTTCACTGAGCCTTGGCTTGGAGGAAAGAAACCAAACGCATTAAGTACATCTCTTTATTATTCTTATCAAGATGATGGTTACTTTAATAATTCTGGGAAACCAAATTACTGGTTAAGCATATTTGGAGCTTCTGTTTCCTTAGGCAAAAGGCTACAATGGCCTGATGATTATTTCACCTTTGTTCAAGGGATAGCTTTCCAACAATATAATGTAAAGAACTATACTGCAATTCCTGACTTTAGTAATGGTAGGTCTAATAACCTTAACTATAATTTCACCATTGCAAGAAATTCTTCCGATTCTCCTATATTCCCAAGAGCAGGTTCCGATGTTTCTGTTTCAACACAACTAACCTTCCCTTATTCATTAGTTAATGGAAAGGACTATGCCACTATGAGCACTGAGGATAAATATAACTGGTTGGAATATTATAAGGTTAATATTAAATCTTCTTGGTACTTTAACTTGGTTGACAACTTAGTTATGAGCACAAGAGCAAGGTTTGGTTTCTTAGGACAATATAATAAGAAAGTAGGTTATTCTCCATTTGAGCGTTTCTATGTTGGTGGTGATGGTTTGCAAGGCTGGGCACTTGACGGAAGAGAGATTATTGCACTTAGAGGTTATTCAACCGGATCTCTTTCTCCTGCAAACGGAGCAAATGTATTTGATAAGTTTACTTTAGATATTCGTTATCCAGTTTCTCTTAACCCAATGGCTACTATTTATGTTCTAAGTTTCTTTGAGGCAGGTAATTCTTGGTCGAACTTTGAAGGCTTTTCACCTTTCAAGATGTACCGCTCTGCTGGTGTGGGCTTAAGATTATTTATGCCAATGTTTGGATTAATTGGAATTGACTGGGGATATGGATTTGACCAAATACCAGGAAGTCCAACCTCTGGAGGTTCTCAATTCCATTTCTCAATAGGACAATCTATCGATTAGGCACAGTATTTGCTGTAAAGAAGTTAAGTTTAATATTAAAAATAAGACAAGACATGAAAAAATTATCTGTATTATTATTCTGTTTGTTATCAACAACAGTTATTTTCGCACAAAAGTTTGCTACAGTTGATTCTGAATATATATTAAGTAATATGCCAGAATACAAACAATCTCAAAAGGAATTGGACGACCTATCGGTTCAGTGGCAAAGAGAAGTTGAATCAAAATTCCTTATGGTTGACAAACTTTATAAATCATTCCAAGCAGAAAGTGTTCTTTTACCAGAAGACCTTAAGGCAAAGAAAGAAAATGAAATCATAGCTGCAGAAAAAGAAGCAAAGGATTTACAAAAACAACGCTTCGGAAACAATGGTGACTTATCAAAGAAACGTTCTGAATTAGTAAAGCCAATACAAGACAAGGTTTATAACGCAATTGAGAAAATAGCACAAGAGAAAAACTATGCAGTAATCTTCGACAAAGCAAGTGGAGCTACAATACTTTACGTTGATTCGAAAACAGACGTTAGCGATTTAATATTAGCTGAACTTGGTTATAGAATTAATAGTTCAAAGAAGAGATAGATAATATCAATTAATTGTGTACTTTTGCACCCTTAATTAAAAGAAAATTAATAATAATAACATATTTAAAGAATGAAAAGAACAATTCAACTATTAATTCTTGTTGTAGCTATCACGCTATCAGGAAATTCATTTGCACAAAAATCTATTAAGATAGGTCATTTCTCTTCAACAGACTTGATAAAGAAAATGCCAGAGGGTGATTCTGCACAAAAAGAAATGCAAAAATATATGGAAGAGCTTCAAGGGGAAGCAGAATCTATGCAAAAAGAATACCAACGTCTAGTTACTGAATACCAAGAGAAAGAAGCACAACTTTCTGCTATCTTAAAAGAAAGCAAGCAAAAAGAAATTCAATCAGTGAACCAACGTTTCCAAGAATTCCAACAAATTGCAGAAAATGATATTCAAAAAAAGCAAGGCGACCTAATGCTAGCAATCACAGAAAAGATTAAAGCAGCAGTTGCAGAGGTAGCTAAAGAAGGAAAATACACATATATCCTTGAAAGCACAGGAATACTTTGGTATGCAGAAGAGAGTGAAGATGTAACTTCTCAAATATCTAAGAAGCTAAATCTTAAGCTATAATAAAACAAGAGAGGAAAAACTGCATAGGTAGATAAAAAAAACCCAAATAAAAATTTGGTGTTAACAAAAAAATATCTACCTTTGCAACCTCAATAAAAGCGGATGTGGCGTAATTGGTAGCCGCGCTAGACTTAGGATCTAGTGTTGAAAGACGTGAGAGTTCGAGTCTCTCCATCCGTACCAAAAGTAAAAAGAGACTGTTTTGATTAATATCAATTCAGTCTCTTTTCTTTTAAAGAATAAGGGAACTGAAATAAATCAATCCCCTTATCTATTGGTAATAATTAATGAATGTCTGATATGATAAAGTACTAACCTAAATCTTTATTTGACATGACATATAAGATTATAACCAGTTTTCTTCTATTATTTCTCCCTTAATACCTATTATAATAGCTTTGATTGGAATATTCCTCTTTGCATTTTCTCTTGCAAGCTTAGCAATTTGAATTAGACCACCACAACAAGGGACTTCCATCATTGCAATTGTAAGAGTATCTATTTTGGCAACATCAATCATTGCTGTTATTTTTTCAAGATATGATTCTTTATTTGTATCTAACTTAGGGCAAGCAATTGATAGGACTTTGTTCTTTAGCAGTCTTGAATGGAAAGCTCCAATTGAGAAAGCAGTGCAGTCAGCAGCTATTAATACATTTGCATTTTGGAAATAAGATGCTGTTGGGCTTTGGAGGTGTAGTTGTATTGGCCAGTGGGTAAGTTCTGATTTTTGATTTACAGTGCTAAAATCTTCTTCTTTTGTCTGAGGTTTTTCAAAGCTTTGAGAAGCTAAGCCAGGACAACCTGAAAAAGAATTGATTTCTTCCATCTTATCTTCCTTCGTTTCTATTGAAGATAGATCGTAGTTGATATTATGCTGTTTTAGGTATTCTATTCCTTGACGAAGATATTCCAATTCGTTATGGTCTTTCATATGCTTAAGGTGAGCCACAACAACATGTTCTCCTTTTAATGCAATACGTTCCATTACCTTTATTTCGTCATAAGGCTCTGCTTCCTTTTCAATTAGTTCAATTGCTCCAACAGGACAGTCTCCAATACATGCACCCAGTCCATCGCAATACATTTCACTAATCATTACCGCCTTGCCATCTATTAGTTGTAATGCTCCTTCGTGACATCCAGTTACACATAGTCCGCAACCATTACATAAATCTTCATCTATTTTTATTACCGTTCTTTTCATATCTATTTTGTTTTTTTAATTCCTAATTTCTAATGCAAAAATAGCATATAAGAAATTGAAGTTCTGTAATAATGATTACAAAGAGCATAAAAAAAGAGCTAACCCTTTCGAATTAGCTCTTAAAAATTATTTTGATATGTATGTTGTTATTATGCTATCCAATTCTTCATATCTTCTTCAACTGTTGATATTCCTCCTATGCCGAAGTTCTTTACCAGAACATCTACTACGTTTGGAGAAAGGAAAGCTGGAAGTGTTGGTCCTAAGTGAATGTTCTTAACTCCTAAAGAAAGAAGTGCAAGAAGAACAATTACTGCCTTTTGTTCGTACCATGCGATATTATAAACTATTGGTAAGTCATTAATATCATCCAATCCGAATGCATCCTTAAGAGCAAGTGCTATTACAACTAATGAATAACTATCATTACATTGTCCTGCGTCAAGTACTCTTGGAATTCCTCCGATATCACCTAATTGAAGTTTGTTATAACGGTATTTAGCACATCCTGCAGTTAGGATAACAGTATCATTAGGAAGAGCTTCAGCAAATTCAGTATAGTAGTTTCTTGATTTAGATCTACCATCACATCCTGCCATTACAACAAATTTCTTAATAGCTCCTTGTTTAACTGCATCAACAACCTTATCAGCCAATTGAAGAACTTGGTTATGCGCAAAACCTGCTACTAATTCACCTGTTTCAATTTCTGTTGGTGCTTCACATGTTTTAGCCATTGCTATAATTTGTGAAAAATCTTTTTGTTTACCTGCTTCTCTTGGCGGGATATGAGTAGCTCCACCAAGTCCAGAACTACCTGTTGTAAAGATTCTATGAGTATAGTTAGCGTCTTTTGCAGGCGGTACAATACAGTTTGTTGTAAATAGGATTGGTCCATTAAATGTAGAGAACTCTTCCTTTTGGTGCCACCATGATCCACCGTAGTTTCCAACGAAATTATCATATTTCTTGAAAGCTGGGTATGAGTTAGCAGGAAGCATTTCACCATGTGTGTAAACGTCAACACCTGTTCCTTGTGTTTGGATAAGAAGTTCTTCAAGGTCTTTTAGGTCGTGACCTGAAATTAAGATACCAGGATTCTTTCTTACTCCTAAATTAACCTTAGTTATTTCTGGATGTCCGTAAGATGTTGTGTTTGCTTTGTCAAGTAATGCCATAGCATTTACTCCAATAGCTCCAACCTTAAGAACTAATGCAGTTAATTCGTCTGCACTTAATTCATTTGAACTAATGCCGTAAAGCGCTTCTTCAAATATTTCGTATAATGATTCGTCTTCAAATCCAAGAGTTAATGCATGTTCTGCATAAGCTGCAAGTCCTTTTAGTCCGTAAAGTGAAAGTTGTTTTAAAGAGCGAATATCTTCATTGGTTTCATTTAAAATTCCAACCTTTGACTCATAAGATAAATAATCGTGAGCCTCCACCTTAAACCATACCTCATCCATCTCTGGTAGAGCCACCCCATTTTCCTTAGCAATAGCAATAAGCTTATCTTTTAAACGAAATGCATTATCTATCTTTGCTATAATAGCATTATCATCGAAGTTTGCATTAGTAATGGTTGCAAAAAGAGAATCTAAAATAACATGCTCAGCTTCTTTGCTTGCAAGCTTATTCTCTCTAAGCTTCTTATTTACAATTGCTATTCCTCTTGTAACATATAACATCATATCCATATAGTTGGAAGTTACTGGTTGTTTACCACATACCCCCTTAATGGTACAGCCCTTATTGCCTGCTGTCTCTTGGCACTGAAAACAAAACATTGAACTCATAGTTTTTGAATTTTTTGGTTTATAATTATGGTGCAAAGATAGGCTCATAAACAAAATTTGTTTGTAACATTTATTACAAACCAAGAATTTATTTTATATTTGCATATGGAAAACCTGATTAATTGTCCTCTTTTCGAAAATATGTCTGAGGACGAAATAGCAAAAGTAATTGGTAAACAATATGGTATCAGAACTTACATTCCTGGAGAAACCATTTTGGACCAAGGAGATGAATATAAGTATTTGCTTCTTCTTTTAGAGGGAGAAGTATCAAATTCTATGACACATATAAGTGGAAAGAATATGTTTATTGAAACAATTTCAGCACCTGGAGTTATTGCCCCTGCAATCTTTTATGCAGAAACAAATAATGTTCCAGTGGAGGTCACGGCAGTTGATACAGTGAAAGTTCTGCCTATTGCCAAGGTAGAGTTTAATTATATGCTTCAAAGAAACCCAAAACTACTTATGAACTTCCTAAAAATGATATCAAATAGGAGTAGCTTCTTATCAACAAAGGTTAGATCCCTTTGTTTTGGCACAATAAAAAGTAGGATTGCTGGCTATCTATTAGAGAACTCAACTTATAATTATTCTAACGAATTTGAGATAATACATACCCAACAAGAACTTGCAAATATGTTTGGAGTTACAAGACCTGCTCTTTCTAAAACTATTAAGGATATGATTGATGAGGGTTTAATAAATTCCAAACAAAAAAGCTTTATTATTTTAAATAAACCAGAACTTGCAAGAATATTCAGAGAAAACAGCTAAAGGAAATGAACACCAGATTAACTCAAGAATTCTTTTTTCAAAATGCATTAGAGCTTGCACCCGCACTACTAGGGAAACTTCTTTGTAGAAGAGAAGGGAAAGAGATAGTAAAACTAAGAATTACAGAAACCGAAAGCTATTTCGGAAAAGAAGATACTGCCTCTCATGCTTATAAAGGTAAGACCAAAAGAAATGAGCCAATGTTTGAAGAGGGTGGAGTTTTATATATTTACCTCTGTTATGGGATACATAATCTATTAAATATAGTAAGTGGAAAAAAAGACAATCCCGAAGGAGTAATGATTAGAGCCGTGGAAAACTATAACGGACCAGGCAAGCTCACAAAAGCACTTAATATATCTAGAGAGTTAAATAAAACTAATCTATCGTTGAGCGATGAATTGTGGATTGAGGATGATGGGACCAAAATTAGATACAAGACGAGCCCTAGAATAGGAATTAATTATGCAACACAGGAGTATCGCAATAAAAACTGGAGATTTGTCGTTATATAATTTGTAATTGTTTAATAAACGATTACCTTTGTACAAGAATGAAACAATAGTTATTAACTAAAAACAAGAATATATTATGTTAAGCAAAAAGTTACAAGAAGCAATAAACGCTCAAATAAACGCAGAGTACTGGTCTGCATTCCTTTATTTATCAATGTCAGCTGACTTTTCAGCAAAAGGATTACCTGGATTTGCAAACTGGATGGAAATGCAATTCGCAGAAGAACAATCTCATGGTTTAAAATTCTTAAACTATATGCTTTCAAGAGGAGCTCACCCAGAACTAAGACAAATTGACAAGGTTCAAAACACATGGAATACACCATTAGATGCTTTCAAAGATGCATTGGCTCACGAACAAGTTGTTACAAAACTTATTAACGATATCTACTCATTAGCAACCCAAGAAAAAGACTATGCAACACAATCAATGTTGAAATGGTTTATTGACGAACAAGTTGAGGAAGAAGAAAGTGTTCAAGCAATAATTGATACACTTGCATTAGTTGGAGATAATGGTTATGGAATTTACCAATTAGATAAAGAACTTGCTTTAAGAGTATATACTCCAATTCCAGCATCAGCGCAATAAAAAATTTAACAATACTAAATAAAAAAGACGTGGTTTATATCACGTCTTTTTTTGTTTACTATCAAGTTTTAATTTACTGAAACGAAGTTTAATTTTAACAAAACTTTGTTTTAAGATGGGATTGGATTAATTAGGGTTGAATTCATTCTACAACCTAATTTACAACTATTTTTTTCACTGTATTGAAATTTGAGCTATTGACTTTAATAGAATAAATTCCTTTTGCAAATC
>UZAT01348204.1_pt1 | contig 11556 bp, 9 predicted proteins | sample 2160861 | NCBI WGS metagenome assembly UZAT01 (sample SAMEA5138306, study PRJEB28736) | viral metagenome | reverse complement strand
TTATAATGGTAGCAGCAATGATGGCATGCACCACTGACGAAAACGAAAACCAGAACGAAAACAACGTTAAGGTAACCTTCAATGTACAGGGCGATTTTATCCTTAACACAGAATCTATGACCCGTGCACTGACAGCCGATGGTAAGGATATGACAGATGTATGGGTGCTTGATTATGTCGGCGGTGAACTCAAACAGCAGCTACATCAGACGAGCGATGCTGCGGATTTCGGATCACCGACGATGGGCTTGTCGCTCGGAACTCACCATATCTATTTCATTGCCTCGCGTGGAGCTGGTGCTGTGCTGAACACGACGACGCATACGCTGACGTTTACCAATGTGCGAGACACCTTCTGGAAGGACTATGAGATAACAATCAGCGGCGGAACATCGTCAGGCAATCGGTCGGTGACTCTCGACCGCATTGTAACCAAGCTCAAGCTGACGTTCACGGATGCCATTCCTGAAGGTGCTGCTACGTTCAATGTCACGCCGTCATCGTGGTACTACGGCATTGACTATACAACGGGAGAACCGTCGGAGGCGACTGCCAACGGCACTATCACCGTCAACATTCCATCGTCTGAGATTGGTGTGGTCAATGAGGTCGTCAGTATCTTTGGCTTTTCATCTGCGACTGAATGGACTACCGATGTGGCCGTTGACTGCAAGACGAGTGACAGCGGCGTGCTGGGCTCTGCAACCATCGCGGCGGCACCATTTGTTCGCAACCGCGTGAGCGAATACACCGGCCAGCTGTTCACAGCTGGTGGTGGCATGACGCTCTCGCTCAATACAGAATGGGATGAGAGTTACCAGGGGACTTGGTAAATCTGTTTTTCCGACAAGCTACAAAAAAAAGGGAGCCCCGAACCGAGGCTCCCTTCATTCTATTCTTTGTATTGGTCCCAATCAATCGAATCCTTTCTCTGCCAACCTTCATTCAGGCATTGATTGATGAACAGTACACCTCCCTTGTAGAATCGGTCAAGCTCCTCGAATGTTAAGAAATCGTGATAGATAGGTTGCTTGTCATCTGTCTCATTTAGCTTGAACTTAATTGGTACAAACTGCAATCTGTGAGCCTCTGAGAAGTTGGTCTGACTCTCTTTCGATAACCATACCGTGATGGGGTTCTCCTCTCCGTCTGGTGTAAACTGATAGCCGTTAAGAATCTTTGCATCCGTCTGTGCGTCAATGTCGGAAATAATAGCCTCCTTAATCTGTGCGAACGATGGCCTTCCCTGCTTCTTGTTGAAGTACACCTCTTGCCATGTGGCATGTTTTCCGTCTGGTTCTGCAACCATCTCGTAACTGACAATCACTTGGCTATACGTCTCTCGTATCTGAGCGTAATTTTCAATTAATCCGTAAACCTTCATAATACTGTTTTTATTTTACGCGCATAATCGTGCTATGGGTTTACTCTTCAAGTAGTCGTAGTCTATTTCTATCACACGTGCCAATTCATCACCACCGAACAACTCCTGACGGATGTTATACGATGCTGTGTGAGAAAGAATGCCGAGGTATGAATTGACTGTAGAGCTTACTCGTTTACCATCGTGAAGGTCAATTTCCTGCATCTTACTTACAATTCGATTCAGTGTCTTGTTGCTTACATAGTCTCTATAAGGCTTGACGAATGCGCCCAGGAACTCTACACCCTGACTGACTTCGCGGACGTGGAGTTTACCCATGTGTAATTGCAACCCTAACTCATCAGCCAAGAACTCACGCACCTTTGGCACCTGTGCCAGCAGCCATTCTCGGTCAGCATTAATCATCACAGAGTCATCCACATATCTGCCGTAATGTCTGCAACCTAACTCCCTCTTCACAAATTGGTCGAAAGGATTCATGTAGACATTGCTGTACAGCTGGCTGGTTAGGTTCCCGATTGGTAAGCCAAGACCAGGCTCCACATACCGCATACACTTCGCATGGTCGATTCCGTCCCATTCGCTTTCGTCACCTACAATGATACAATCCTTCATCGGATCGAGCATGATAATTTCCTTATTCAGCCATAGGATAAAGTCCATATCACGGATGTCTTGCCATTTTGTATGTGGTGTTAGCACTATTCCGTTCGGCAGGCTTATATCATCAGAAAATCCTACCTTGTGGGATGCCATATTGTTCAGGCTGTCCGTAGTTATCTTCAGCAGACGCTTTCTGTCTATGTGCATAAAATACCCGCGAATATCCAGATTCATGGCATAGCACGGAACTGTCCAGTTCATACTTTCCTGCCTGATATGCTGACGCAGGCGGTTGATACCGTAGTGTGTTCCACGGCCTACGATGCACGAATAACTGTCGGCGATGAATGTGCGCTCAAAAAGCTGATGTGTATAGTTGAAATAGAGGTGGTGTACGATGCGGTCGCGGAACATGGCCGCGAACACCTCGCGCTTCTTGGGATAGTCAACGACGAAAGCACTTGGAAGGCAAGGCTATATAATGCCTTGAAAGCAGATCGTCGCACAGTTGCTCCATATTCTCCTTCAGGTTCTTTAGCCATTGCTGCACATAAGACATTTTCATCTTATGCCGTGCAGCGTCGTAGAATGCAATGTATAGGTCGAACAGCAGTTGCTGGCGCGTGAGCTTATATCCTTCCATATTCTGAGTATTAAGTGCTTTCTTTTGTGTGGTCATCATTTAAAGTGCTCGTTCAGACGAGTGCTGCACAGGACGCACGGTTAAGCCGTTCCTGCGGTTGTTGTTGTTGGCTGGATTCACAGTTCCGCTATTGAAGTTCAGGTTGTAGGCGTTCGTCGCATTGTTGAACGTCGAGCTCCAGTAGTTGCCGTTCGAACCCCTGTTATTCAGGGCCGAACCATCGCGGTTGCCAGAGGCGGGGAAGAATCCTGTAACTATGTGTCGGTCGCTACCTAATACGAGCATCTGATGAAATCTTTCGAAGTCGTCTGATGTCTTTGCTTTTTCACGCCTCCAACGGAGGTATGACGAGCGACCTATGAACTTGTCTTTTTCTGCACGTTTTATTTTGTTTTGACCACGTTGTTATCGTTTTCATTATTGTTATAGTATCTGCGCTATCTGTTGCTTCAGTGAAGTAATGAACTGAAAATTCTCCATCGGTGTACGTTCGCTTAACGGATAGCTGAGTATCTGGGCTATGATGCCCACATTTCCCGTTGCCGTTACTGCCATAGGTTCATGTCGTGAAGGTTGCTTGTCCTTAGTAGTCTTAATCGGCTGCTCATCCTTCCACTTTTCTACTGCCTCTGCCAGTCTTTCGTAGGCGACAGTTGTTCCGTCCGAAGGCTGTGGCAGAGGAATGGTAATTACAAGATGATTGTCATCAATGGCCTCGAACCCCGTCCGAACTGGAATGAATTTCTCTACCGACTTCAACGGGAAGCCAACTTTGCAGAAGGTTTCGCCTTCGCTCGATGCTATCTCGTTCCTGGTGACGGTGAGTGGCATCCGCGTCTTCGACTGCTTGCGCACCTCGTCGTTATACGAGATAACCGCCGTAAGCCATGCGCTCCACTCGTAAGCCGTATAGAACGAACCCGTCTTGAAAAGATGGATCACGCCCCATTTCTCCGGCTCTTGTCTGTCGCGCTCGATGGCGAGAATATCTGCGAGTTTAGCCATTTCTTTACCTTTTTATATTACAGTGGAAAATGTGTTCGAGGCTTACCTTTTTAACTTTCGCTCTTTCCGCCTTGCCGCGCCGCGCCTTTGCAGGCGCGACTTATGCGCGGCAAAACTGAAAGAGCGTAATGTCTTTGTGAAAAAGACAAGTTACTGCACAGGACGCACGGTAAAGCCGTACCTGCGGTAGTAGTTGTTGGCTGGATTCACAGTACCGCTATTGAAGCTCAGGTAGTAGGCGTTCGTCGCATTGCTGAACGTCGAGCACCAGCAGTAGCCGTACGAACCCCTGTAATACAGGGCCGAACCATCGCGGCTGCCAGAGGCGGGGAAGAATAGCGTATTACCGTTAGCCTTACTCGTAACTAAGTAGCCATTTACGCCGTTCATCTGCGTCCATTCCCAAGTACAATTATCGGCGTTGAACAACTCCTGGAAGTTCTCTTTGGTTGGCATGTGCCATCCATTTCCCAGTCGTGCAACAGCAGCGTCATGCTCAGCATCGTTGCTGGCAATGCTGGCGGTCAAGCTATGTCCAGGTGATGCGTCGTAGTTCGTCTGGTCGAATGAGTAGCTGTCTTCTGCATACTCGTTGTGTCCGTCGATATTTCCCCATGAGAAGTAGCAGCCATAGTCACTTGGAGCACCAATGCTGTAATTACCTTGCGCGTCCTTCACTATGTTGCCTTGCGCCCACAGCAAACCACTTGGCAGTCCCATATCAACGGTACCGGCTGGTAGTTCGCTTACTATCACCTCCTTTATGGCAGTTCTTATACGTCCACCAGTTAATATTACAGTAAGCGTTATTGTCAATGTAACAGGAGTAGTCGATACTGTTGTTACGTTCAGCGTAGCTGCGCTTCCGTCACTGTTATGTGTCAATGTGGCGATTTCTGTCTGCGATAACTGCCATTCTGAGCTAACAATGTCGGCATCAAAACTATCAGTGTCAAACGATCTTGAATAGTTGTAATCGCCAGCTTCTTGCACACTATTCGTACCGACTATTGTCACCAGTGATGGATAGGTGTGTATGCTCGTCGTAAGTGTGATGGGTGCTGAATAAGCAGTGCCACACTTAGATTTCACCGTCATTGAAGAACCAGTTGTAATCTCTGCATCTACCTCTACCACTCCACTGGCCTCATACAGAGTAACGCCGTTCCATGTGCGATATACACGACCTTGGCCGTCGGTCTGTGGTGTCACCTCTTCTTGTGCGCCATTGAACAGAATAAACTGAAGCGGATTGTCGGACACGGGGAATGCTGCTCCGACATACTGACCAGTATCACCATTCTTCAATGATGTAGGACCTGAAAGCAACGGAGCTGTATAGTCGATGATGAGCGCATTGCCAGGTGTGAATACCTCTGCACCGTACAGCGTAACGAGTTGGTTGTATTGTGCGATTGTCAACGATGACAATGTGATATGACCCGTAAGTGTGAGTTGTGAAACACTTGCCAACCATATCATCATTTCGGCACTGACATTGCTCCAGGTCACACCCTCGATGTCAAGCTCATTCAGCACCATGTCGTCCTCCTGAGCGGCATATATCTGTTCCACGATACTCTGAGATACGGCATTCGGTATGTTCGTCAAGCGCACCACCGTCATTCCTGCTGCACCACCAATGGTAAGCGACTGAAGGTTGGGCTTATCGGCCAGTACCAAGGTGGTGATACCTGCTGGCAGTGTCAACGTCTGCAAGCATTCCGTCTCAGGCAGTTGCACCTCAGTCAACGATGAACAACCATCCAACAACAGCGTCTTCAGTGCCGGTGCCCATGTGAAGTCGCCGTCGGCAAAGGCGACGCAGTTGCGCATGTCTATCACCTCACAATCGGGGAAGATAGGGTCGCTCTGTGCGTGAATGCTTCGCAGCACAGGATTCTCGAATCCTTCGGCATCGTCACCGAACTTAAGCGTCTTCAGCCCCGTAGCATCACCCCAGCTGTTCATAGCAGCGATGTATAGCTTCGACAGGTCTGCAATATCCTCAAAGAACTTCTGGCCGTGGATGCGGGTACGGGCACCGTCGTCACTGGCTACACCGCTCACGCCCAGCGTGATGTCGTAGTATTGCGTTGGGTCAGCAGCATAGACGAGTGATGGGCTGGCCGTTGAGCCGACAGCCGAGCTGATATAGTTGCGGTACTTGCTCTTGATGCTCAACGGTATGCCTGCGGCTGTTCCTTGCGGATAGCGCATGGCAAGGTTGGCAGCATTGAGTGCAGCATCCATCGCCAGGTTGAAGTACAGCGACGTGCTCAGGAAGTCTCCGGCACGGTTCTCACCACCCATGAAGTAGTAACGTCCGGCAGCCCACCACAGCAGGTCCTCCTTGGCAGATCCGTGTGCCTTGATGTGGTCGCCCTCCTTGCCGCTGGCCTGATACTTGTAGGCAGTATCGGCATTGTAAATGACGCTGTTGTAGGCTTCTGCCTCGTCGCTCACACTGTACTTGCGCTCGGCATCAAGGTTCAGATATTGCGGAGCCAATAGCGTGAAGAACTGAGCGTATTCCTCCTGACAGGTGGCATCCAGAAGCTCATAGAGTGCGGATTTCTTACCGTCCACACGCTGACTGATGAACTGCTCTACATTATCGAAACCAAGTTCCGTCAACCTTGCACGCATAATCTGCGGCTTGGTCACCACGTCGTTATAGACGTTGGCATCGGTATATAGACGGGTAAAGTCGAAACGCAGACGCGATGCGTTGTCCTCACGCTTACTGGAGTCGATGTCGTAAGGCAACAGTCGCAATACTTCGTAGGTCTGACCTTCCACGTTCATATCGTCGGTGTAGGTGCTCACAATCTCGTCACCTTCATAGTGGGTGAAGAACTGATTCTTGGCTCGCTGGTCCATCCATAGCTTTACCTTCGTAACAAATGCCTGGAAGGTGACGTTGTCCTTGACCAGATAGTTGCCCATCTCGGCCTTGAACTTAGCCAGACGATTAGCCTCCGTGTCGAGCACACGCTCACCAAGGATGGTGATGTCAGTGGTCAGCGTAGAGGTAATCAGGCCGTTCTTCGACTTGTAGCCGATGAAGTCAGGATGACAGTTGAACACGAAGTCAAACAGACGTTGCAGCGCACTATTCTCACGGAGATAGTTGTCGCCGTAGTAGGTATCGCCGGTATCGAGGTCTGGCCAACGATATTCCAAGCAGTCTGCACCCTCCTGACGGAATGAGGAGTCGAGATACTTACCTGCTGTCACCAAGTAAGGACAGCGGAAGTTGCACACGTCGGTATCGCCATTGCGGAACTCGACGGAGTAGTCGGGATGTGCCACGGGCTCGTCGGTATCGTTAGGACCATTTTTGGCAAAGCCGAACACACCGGCATTCTTCTTATCGGTAATCATATCCACCTTACCGCTGAAGTAGTAGTCGTTACCACCGATGCTATGTGTGAACTGAATGGCAGGCACACCGTCGATGGCCTGGCGCACCTTGCTGTTGCTACGCTGTGGCGGTGTCAGCATCGTCGGGAAGAGCAGATTACCTCCACCATCGCGCTGAGTAGCGAGGAACTTCATCGCATCCTCAATCCAACGGGCTTCCGGCAGGTTGCGCAGGGCAGTTGACTCGTTGTAGTTGGTCTTTGTGGTGAGCAACTCGCAGGCGATTTCCGTCTGAGCATCGCCGCGCAGATAGATTTTCAGCTTCTTGGCAGTTGTGCCGGTTGCTACCCAACCGTCGGAAGGATTCTGGCTTCCTGCTGCCTCGTAAGCCTCCTTGCTCCAGCGATACTCAATGAGTCGCAGGTTGTTGTTGTCCTTACCACGCCCGTCGTAGCGCATATTCTTACGGAACTCAAAAGCTGTAGAAGTACCCTGTATCCTGACACGCAGCGCACCGTCTTCGTTAGCGGCATACTTGATGCTTCGGTCAACATCCACCTCTCCGTTCTTGAAGAAGAACATCTCCAGCTCCTGCTTTCCTGGAGCCACCACGCTCGTGCTGGTTTCGTTCGGGTCGAACTCGTAGGTATTGACGATGATGTTACATGCTCCGTCCACTTGGTCGCCTACCTGAGCAGACAGCCACTTGCAATACTGAAACGCCTCATTGAAGCCTACCTCTCCGTTACCCTTGTAGCACTGATTCTTTGCGTAGGCATATTGCATCTCTGTGAGATCACCAATAGCCATGACCGCATTCTTGAACACGGTGAATGAATCAAGGCACTTCTTGTAGTAACCGATCACCTGAACATCAAGCACACTACCCAAGCCTTCCAATGTCAAAGGTACTTCGGTAGCCTGAGACAGCGTGTTGACGGGTATAGCTGCCTCGCCTGCAAACTCACCGTTGACATACATAGATACAAGGTGCTTTGTCAGGTTGAAGCTCTCATCCCAATATGGCTGTACGGTTATGGTGAGGTCGACATACTCGCCCGGTTCGAAGTGGCGGTCGTTGCGGTCGCTCTGAGGTGTGGAAGCATCCGTTGTGATGATAGCAGCACCCATGCGGACGTAGATAGTGTCTGCGGTCACATAGAAGCCCACCTTGTTCACGTCGTCCCAGCAGTGGATGAGTCGCTGGGTAGTATTACCCACATCGCTCACACGGAAACGGATTTCGAGCGTACGGCCCGTATCAAGAATTCCGCCACCGACACGACGGTTGCCGTCATATTCCGTGGTGCTGAAGAAGGGCGTGATATTGACCACAGCCTTACCGCCACCGGTCAGATGCAGCGCACCGTCCTTCCAACCACTGCCGCCGTTCTTCCAGCTTACACCGTAGAAGTCGGTAATGCCTCCCCAATCGGCAGGTGTTGGAAGCTCGGCATTGCTGCGTCCGCTACCCGTCAAGTATTCCTCATAGCCTGGCTCTACGGTCCAGTTGAACTCGCCGCTTGCTGTGAAGGTATCTTCTGCGAATGCAACAGCCTGACCGTCTCGCTCTGCCAGGATGCGCAGGGTATTCTGTTCCTGCTCAGCCACCATGCTATACTCCGTGCAAATGCGGTCGGTGTATATATTTAATAAGGTGGCTGTACCACCATTGAAGGTGATACGCACGTCGCTCTTCTCCGCTCCACGATTATAGACAGCGAAACGTGGAGTCACAGTCTCGTACAGCGTTGCCTCTCCGATAGGTTCAATGGCCACGAGAGCCACCACTGCGCTATCGGCAGCAGTCACGCGCATCAGCGGTGTGATGACGGCAGCACTCTGAACAAGTCCGTTACCCATATCGAGATAAGCCACCGAGCGATAAACACCACTGCGGGCAAACTCCTCACCATTCCAACTCAACTGAGTCGTATATTGCTGGTTGCTACCGTCGCGGCTCAATGGCGTTGTATGCGTGGCCACCTTCTGGTTGCTCATGTTGTAGATGTCAACAACCAGACTGATGCTCATACCAGTAGGCATATTGTAGGTGGCCACATGGCTGATGTTCGATGGGTTGGTGAGTGCAAAGTTGTAGGTCGGTGCCAATACCAGCTTCATGTCCACGCAGTACATCGTCAACTGACGGGTAGTATATCGTTCTTCACCTGCACGGTCAACTCGAAGGGTGAACAGTTCTGACGTATTGGCCACGTTACGCAATGCTGATCCGTCGAAGGTGATGGTATAGACACCCTCTGCGTCGGGTGTCGGACGTGACTCGTAATAGACCGAACCGCCTTGACTGTTGAGCAGCGTCACATTGATGTCGGTCGATGGCTCGCCGTCCACGATATTGCGGACCTTGAACTTCAGCGTCACGGTGTTGGCTCCCTTCGGATAATACTGAGTGCTGTCAATGCCGTAGATAGCCAATGCGTCACTCGGTGTATCTCCACCGCCTGGTAGCTGGGTCTGACACATCACCAGTTCTGGCGTAGGCTCTGCAATCCAAGCGTCGCGGTCTGCATCGCTGGCAAATCCATACAAGATGCCTCCGTCCTGATAGAATGACCCTATCTTCTCTCCAAGCTGTGCTTTTACGAAGCGTTCCACCTCATCATGTGTTAAACCCCATTCCCTGCCAGGGGGGACTGGAGTAGTACAACCAACTTCCTCGAATGGAATGATGGTCTCTTCTGTATCATTGAACCCGCCCCAGGGCTGGTCAAGCGATGTGAGGATGGGCTGCTTCACACCCTCCACAATCGGGTTTTGAATAGTTATTACCTGTGCCATATTCTATTTGTTTTTTGTTATCGTTCACGTTGACGTTATCGTTTATTTACCACGGATTGCTTCTCGTCCAAGGCTTTGACCTCACCCAAACGCCGCTGGTGATGTTTGCCCACACCACTTTGCCAAGGTGATAGACTTCTGCTATTTCCTTGCCTAAATGATTGATGGCTTCGATATATTTTCCTTTAATGTACAGCATTGCTTATTCCTCAATGAAGTAATAACTACCGTTCATTTTCTGTTCCTCGGTCAGAGCATCGTACTGAGCTTCCGTCAGATGCACATTAATGCCAGGGCCGTCCATGATGGCGCCGACCGTTACCATCTTTGCCTTCTGCTGAGGTGTAGGGTTGTTAAAGTCCTGCGGCGACGCAATGCCAGCCACACCTCCGTCAATCATAATCTGCGCCAACTCCTCAACGGTCTTCAGTCGCTCGTTAAGGTTCTGCTCAACCAGTTCAGCACGCGCACGTTCCTCTGAAATACTCTGAGTGTTCTCAGGCACTTTGTCCAGTCGCTCTTGTACCTCCGGACCAGTATTGTTCAAATCGTAATTCAGTCCCATAATATTGTTGTAGTTTTATTTATCTTCGAATACATCACTTTCTGTTCTGCGCACTCTCAGTTGCTCACCGTCGCTGTCCAGTAACGGCTGCTTGTTGCTGTCGCGCAGGTTCAGCCATGCAGTATGGATGTCAGAACCATATACGCGGGTATATTCTACATGTCCGTCACCGCCTGCCTTCCTGTCACAGATGTTAGGCGTTGGGTTAGCGGTTACGAAGCACAGCCACTGGTCGTTTACCTCCTTACGGATGCCACCTTCCACGTCGCTGTCGTTCACCTCATAGATGCACATAGCCTTTACCCATCCTATCATGTCGGATGAATCAAACAGCAGGTAAATATGTCCGTCCTCATCAGTCACCATATCCTTCTTCTCTATAACGATGCGCTGACCAAGCAATCCCCACATCAGAACTACCTGGTAGTCATCCTCGGCCTGAAGGAAGTCGGCATGCGTAATGTTAAGCCAAAACTTAGCGATGTCTCCCTTTGTTACAATTCTTTCCTTGTTAATCATAACTTTGCCTCCTTTCCTGTCTTGGTATCATCTGCCAGTTTCATGAATGGCTTAATCAGATAGTCGAATGAATAATCTACCTTATATAATTGCTGTGTACTGATGGGCGAACGTTGTATGTAGCTCACCTCCACCAACATAAGCGACGCATGGATAATCCTTGCGGGGATGGGTCTTTCCGGCGTTCCCCATTTCTCTGCTATCTCGTCATACGTCCGTCGTGTAATCTCAAGCACCGACTCTTCCGCACTCTCACCGTAAAGTTCGAGTAGCGAATCCTCGCAGTCGAAGTCGATGCGCGAGTGCTGCCTGATGTAGTCAATCGTTAGCCATTTCATATCTTCGTTTTCGTTTCTGTTGTTTATTAAACGGGAGATATTGCGTTTTAGGTTTACCGAGATGGCAAAAAAAAGGCCCGCCGCTGCGAGCCCATAATCAACCTTAAACAATCTATTATTACGAAAGCACTAATGCCTCACGGCATGGAAGGTTATTATCATGTTAATGCTCCGCTACCCTGGAACACGAATGTCCCTTGTATCAGGTTTCCGCGTGTTGCGGTGATGCGGCAAGTCTTAATTGTTGCGTACCCAACAACACCTGTAGAGTTGGCTTCATTACGTTGCTTAAAGACCACTTGATATGTATTACCTACCTCCAGCATATCGC
>UZAT01054320.1_pt1 | contig 11598 bp, 16 predicted proteins | sample 2160861 | NCBI WGS metagenome assembly UZAT01 (sample SAMEA5138306, study PRJEB28736) | viral metagenome | reverse complement strand
TACCTAATGTATAGTATGTATAGTTTTATCTTAAAAAGGTATTGAAAATTAATATATATATAAATATAAGAAAATGTTTGGTCAAAACTATACATACCCTACACTACTCTTCCAGAAGTCTTTCGGGGAGGGGGTTTCAGCGATGTATAGTTCCCAAAAACCATACATAAACTATACATAAACCCTACATTATGGAAAAGAGCAGAATAGATGAAATTTATTACGAGCAATGTCTTCAGAGGAGTGCGGATGACTCTTCTCCTCGAACTGGCAGAGCTTTGCGTATTTACGAGACGGTTCTCAATGGTGCAGAGGATGTAAGAATGGATGCTTTAATGAGTGCTATGATTATAACTCTTTATGATGGTACTATATTGGTATATGATTATAAAAAGGATATAATTTTAAAGGAGAGTGAGAAAATCAGGCGCGGTGGAAAGTATCTAATGAAATTATTTAATGCTGAGTAGGATAGTGATATCAAACTTGAATAGCGTGCTTGTGGAGGAGGTTGTTGAAGACAAGTCATACGGCAAGGCAGGGCGATGCGGTACTACTGTGCTTGATGCTATGATGAAATCTCATTTAAAGATGTATGGTTCTCAGATTTATTACTTCAACGGGCAGATTTATAAACCTGTGGATAATATAAAGAATTTAATCTATAAGGTTGTAGAGTCAATAGATACTGACGGGAAGCTGATGACTAAGCTGAGTACAATTATCAATAACGTCTTAACAGGCATTGCAGGGGAGAAGTTAGAGGTAAAGGCAAATCTTATCTGTTTTAAAAATTGTGTCTTTGACATCTCTACTGAGACAGTACATGATTTCTCTCCAGAGCTTCATATTATTTCTCAACTGGGATATGATTATAAACCTGAGGAGAGCCCTTCTCTTTGGCTGAAATTTCTCAAAGATGTGCTGGGTGATGACGAAAGTATTCTTCTGCTCCAGGAATTCCTGGGATTGATATTTGTTGACCGTAAGAAAGTAAAGATTGAAACAATGTTGTTTTGTCTTGGCAGTGGGGCAAATGGGAAGAGTGTAGTATTTGATACTGTTATCGGAGTGTTGGGCTCCAGTAACGTACGAAATTATGAGATAACCGCTTTAACGAATAGCTCCGACAGAGGAAAGAATCTGATGGATGTTAACGGCAAACTTTTAAATTATTGCAGCGAAATCTCTTCTCGCAGTTTTTCCTCTAGCAGCTTTAAATCTCTCATAAGCGGTGAGCCGCAACAAGCAAGACCAATATACGGAGAGCCTGCAAAAGTAGAGGATATCCCCTTGATGATGGCTAATGCGAATACAATGCCTAGCCATAAAGATACATCCAACGGAGTCTTCAGAAGAATTGTGATACTCCCATTCAATAAAACAATCCCTGATGAGCTTCAAGATAAAAATCTCAGCGATAAAATGAAAAAAGAATATTCAGGAATTATGAATTGGATTCTTGACGGGAGAAGAAGTATCGCGAAGAAAGGATATATACTGCATCAAGGTAAAACGGTGAGAAGCGCACTCTCTGAGTATCGACAGGAGAACAACTCTGTTTATCAATTTGTGGAGTCTAAAAGCTACTCTTCTTCAGGAAACAACTGTATCAGTATTTTAGCTAAAGAACTCTATCAACAATATCTGGCGTTTTGCGACCTTTCAAATATAGAGGCAGAAAATCCTACTAATTTCGGCAGGACTCTTAGACTAATAGGATTTATTAAAGATAGAACATCACAAGGAATAATTTACAAGATTTATGAATAACGAAACAATGAAAATAGTAAAACATAGGTTCTATCTTGGAGATAGGGTCTTCCATATCACAAGAGACAGCGATGAAGGCGTTATAACCGACATGTTTTTCGATATAAGATTAGGATGGAAGTATTACGTTACATTCTCTCCGTTGTCAGTTGAAATGGTCTATTATGAAGAAGAATTAACCCAATCAAAAATATTTTAATATGATTAAGTTACAAGAATATCTCTCATGCTTCACTATCGTAGAGAGCTACCCTGACGCAAAAAGGGTTGTGGATAGATTTGAGGCTGAACATGAGAAGATAAAAGAAGCTCTCGGCAAGGATAATTTCAGATTAGGGTCTGTTATGGGGGAGAAATCTCTGCAAGCTCTAAGGAATGTTGGCGCTTCAAGGTTTGGCATGGGTATCAGAAGCTGCAATCCCTATAATGTAGGGCTTTTCAGAGACCTGTATCTCTCAGACGTTATTGATTATCTTAGAAGAAGCGGAATCAGAACTGAGCAAGAGGCTACTGAGCTTTTTGAATCGACAAAAGGCATCCGCAAGGATGGGAAAATTATACAAGAGTGTAAGGAATATATTTTTCCTTTTTTAAATAAAGTTTAATATTATGGGTATAAAAAAACAGGTAGGTAATTTTATCGTGAAGGAGTACGGCGAGAAAGTAAGCCGACTTAAATTTGAATCAGTCTCTGGAACTTGGAGTGCTAGCTGGTCTATGGGAACTGATATGCATGCCTTCGGGGTTAATCTGCTCCATGAGGAGAGAGAGGAGCTTTTAGAGCCGCTCATAGTGGCTAATTATCTTGTAGGGAATGTCATGCTTGACGCTGAGGGTTTAATGGCACTGTTCCAGGTTTATAAAGACTTCGCTGAAAGGCAGGGAGTTAGCCTGGATGATGAAGAAGATGAGGAAATTATTAAAGAAATGAAAAGGTATCATGAAGCAAAAGAAATCACCGACGAGGCAGAGAGCGAGAAGACCGACGATAGCACTACAGAAGCAGGTTGAGAGACTCAGTGAGAGAGAGAGATTTTGTCTCGATGCTTATATTGTAAATAAAAATAAGGTGGGAGCTTATTTATATTCAAGGGAGAAAGAATCCACCGCTTCACCTGGAAGTCTTGAAGTTATGGCTGGAAAATGGTTTAGAACCGAACCTGTAATAGCTTATCTGCAAATGAAAGGGTTTGAAATTCAATTAATCGAGGAGACTGTAAATAAAGGAGAAGATGAGCAATCTGTGGTCTTTGGGAGAATAGCAGAGCTATTGGATGGATTCACACTTAGCGAAGACCCTAAAGTTGCGATTCAGGCTGCAAAAGAATTGGGAAACCTATATCAGTTAAAAAACAAGCCTCAGGAAGTAACTGAAGATAGGAAACACTTCTATCTGCCGCTAAGATGCGATGATTGTGCTGTATATAAATATGTGAGAGATAATGAGATAAATGTTAAACCAAAAAATTGATATTATGGCAAAAAAGAAAGAACAATTAACTAGCGAGAATTTAATTAAAGCGTTTATTGACGCAGGTGTTGAAGAATTAGGGAAAACTAAGAACTTCGGTCTCACAGTAGGTGATAAAACTGTTGAAATATATCGAAAAGGAAGAGTTCATATGATGGATGACTTCACTAAGCGAGATATGACGCCTGAGGCATACGTTGAGTTTATTTTCAACCTGATTCAAACCAACATGTAATGGGAAAAGAGATTTACACAGATGGGAAGAGCGAGGTTGAAGTCTGTAGGAGAGTTAATGGCTACGTAGTAGTAGCCATTCTCCCTTTCAGGAAGAAAATGTTTATCAAACAAGCCTGCTTTGAGAGGGAGTACAAAATTAAATAAGGAAGGCGAGGTTTATACAAACAAATTTTTTGATTTTTCAAGATAGTCGTCAAACGTTTTTACGAAGATATAAATGCCTCCTGCGGCTTCAACTTCTTTCTTCACCTGAAGCTGTGCAGGCCTAGGAGTGTCATAGCCATATTTAATCTCAATTTGCACATGTTTCCCTTTTATACATGCATTTACGTCAGCCATGCCGTTTCGTGAGCCAGAGCGAATAAATCTTCCCTCTGACTGTTTATAAGTTCCAGTCGAATTAACCCTTCCAGCAAATCCTCCGTTGCAATAAATATGAGCAACTACTGCTTTCGTTAACTCATTGGCGCCTGTATCCGAAAATACGGCCGTCCTTGGCTGTGAACAATCTAAAGGCTGCCTTACTCTCCATCTTGCATAATCTTCCTGCAGTTTAATTATGTTTACAGATTTGGCAGTCTTAGAGGTTCTTTTTCTGGGCTTTCTTTTCTTATCTTCCTCTTTTAGCATTGCTTTAAGGTTAGTTACAAATTCTTCTTCTCTAATCATATTCTTCTGTATAAATAGGTATCATTCCGCAAACGCATCTCGCATGAGCAGGGAACACCTGTTCAGTTATTGGTATAAAATATCCACACAGACTATCGCAAACAGGACAGTCGTAGGTAGACTGTCTCACTCCTATATAACCTGCCGCCCCTTTCCCGCTCATGAGATATATATCGGCCTTATTTAAAGCATCCGACATAGTCCCTGAAAGGAGAACTTTTAGATTGGTTATGGATGACTTCGCTGTATATGGAAGGTTTGCTGCTTCTCTGGCTATATTTAAGGTCTTTTTGTCTATTTTAGGTTTATAAAAAGAGATTAATTTAGATTTATTTTCAATTTCTTTTAAAAATTGAGTTGCGTAAACTTCTATCTTATTTCTTATAGTCGCTTTATTGAGAGCTATAAAGGCAGGGATAAATGAGAGCGGTAAAACCTCTCTATTTTTATCCTCTGCCAATTCAGCAACACTATAAATGCTTTCTTCTGTCAAATTCCAAATCTCATCCGAGATATACTTAAATGCTTGGTTTTTGTCTTTAATTTTGAAAGCCTCCTCGAGAATTCTTTTAAGTGAATTTTCAGACACGGACAATTCATCAGCTAATAGCAGAGCCATCCTTCTTACTGCGAGTTCTCTTTCTTTTAAATCCATTACTTCTTCTTAGCAGGTTTTTTCGTGGGAGCAGCAGTCTTTTTTGTAGGTGTTTTAACCTCTTTCGGAGCATCTGCCACGACTTCTTTTATAGGCTCCGCTACAGGAGTCTCGACTGCTTCATCTCTGCCCGAATAAACGGACTCTGTGCCCGAATAAACGCATTCTATACTTATTATTGGATTCGTAGATGGGTCTGAATCAACAACATACCTTTTATGGAATTCACTCCATCTCCCAATAGAATAGTCTTCTACATTATTACGCCTTTTAACTAGCATTGGAGCAACATTACTAATTTTAAGGTCTCTAGGGATTGCTAATCCTAGGGTCTTAATCTTTAGATTGGTCAGTACTTCTTGTTTCGTCATGATTATCATTTTGTAGCCCAATTAATTCATTGCGGGCTTGGTTAAGTATTCTTTTATATTCGTCATTCTTAGCGTAAGGGTTAACCGCCGATGCTGTCTCTTTAGAAAGATATCCTGCTGTTACACCATTGAATAAATTCTGCATAACCTCAGCTACGTTTTGGTGCACGTAAGGTTCTATAGTTCCATGTACATCTAGTTTATTGAATGCGCTTACTTTTTGCCTTTCTTTCCCGAATCCTTCTTTAAATATTTGAATCATATCATCTATGAACCTATCCCATTTCTTAGAATCCTCTATAGCTTTTTCTACAGCAGGAGAATAATAAAGCTTAACTGAAACTCCTGGCATATCACCTGATTTAATCTCAGGGGGGAGAACAGCAAAGCTCCCCATAAAGATATTCTGTAATAAAATTTTTAATTGTAATTCGAAAGACTGGCTAGCCTCCGCTCTATTAACAGTTTTAGCGTCCGCATTATCATCTGAACTTAATATTGCATATGGGCGCCCATTTACCTGCCCTTTGAATGTAAGGTCTCCCCCTTTTACGAACAGGATAGGGAATGCGTATGCTTTGTTATTTTCACAAAGCTGAGATACAGCCATCTCATACATCTCAATATTATTTTGAGATTGAGACCAGCAAACATCATCCTCCCTGTGATAGGCAATAGGCATCCTTTCGAACCCATGCTTAACAGGCTCCCCAATCATTTTCCATCCACTAATATTGAATGAATCTTTTACTCTGTTTGTGAGACCTTTTACCCCTGCTTTCTCTTTTTCGAATCTGTACATGTAGGTTGAATCCCATGCTTCAACATACTCCCTTACCTCTTTATTCTTTTCATCAAAAAGAGAGTATTTCCTTAGGAATAATCTCTTCTCTCCTGTCATAGGGTCGTAATGCATATAAAGAGTATCCCCATCATGATAAGAGAAGTGTCTATATTGAAGAACACCTTTATTATAGAAGAAGCATATTGCAGAATCTCCAGTAGTTTTAGCTGCATTGACAGCCTTAAAGAATGCTACTTCCATATTTTTATCTTTCCATGCCTGCCTGAAGAACATTAGCGTCTCCTTATTGGCCTCAGAAGGGATTATAGTAGAATCCTCTATTAAAATAGGATTCCCTGTTAAGTGTATCACCTGTTTAGTAGCAATAACCTGTTGAAAAGGGAATGCCGTGCGAGATACAAGCTCTATTACATCTTTCCCGTCTTCATCTTTCTTCCATATATCAGGATAGTAGAGGGGAGAGTTTATTTTGTGCCCTGTAACATAATATTCTCGAAGGAAGTCTGCTTGTGTAAGCACTTTACCTTGTATCATGTCATTAGGCACAGCGGCGAATAAACTGGAGGAACTTTGACCGTAGTATCCCCCCCAGTAATCTGGCGTAATTCTTATAAAGGGTTTCTTGACTAAATAGTCATCTATCACCCTAGCATCCAAGTGTTGCTCCATGATTTGTTTTTAGTTAAATTAAAGTGTTCATGCATATATAGCATATCAATAAAGTCAGGAGATTGCTTATTACCTAACAAAAGTTTCATCTCAGGCTTGCTTATTAACTGAAACTTTCCGTTAGTAGTAACTTTCTGGACAAGAGCCGCACGTTGATGCTGAAGCTCTTCTTCAAAAGTTTTAATTCCTATTTTTTTTGATAGCAGTTGTTGATTGACTGAAGCTCTCCCTTCTTTCACCCTTCTCACCCACTTATCGGCACACTCCGCTTTGTAATTTGCATAGACCCTTGAATCTGATGCAGCCGAGTTGTTGTTAAACGGATAAGCTTTAGGAAAATATTCTTTAAGATACTGACCTATACCATCAGAGTCGAACATAAGATTATCTTCTCGAACTCCAAACAATTTTATATACTCCTTAGCTATATTTGCAGCAGTGATAGAGCCCACATTCGTAAATTGCTTGAAATCTAAAAGATGGTCTCCGTCGAATATCCCTATCGTAAAGCCATCTCGAGACAGAGCTACATCTATTACCGCTGTAATCCGCCCTGTTTTCTGCTCTGTATTATGGAGATATTTATCCATATCTTCATACGTGAGAAGAACATCTCCTTCTTCATCGTCTCCCCATATTCCTTTTATATCTTTAAAAGACTGTCTTCCTCCTTGCTGGGCGAGTCTGCCGAGATACATAGGGTCTTTACTCCTAAATATTTTGTTTTCTGCGTACTCCCCTTCGATGAAACTTACTGAAGAGATAAGGTCAAATTTATTTCCTCCCGTAGAAGTTAATTTCTCATCATATATGGCATCTATATAGTCTTTTGCTTTTTCATAAACTTCTTCCTTGGTATCACCCCAAGCAATTTCCCCAATATCAGAACCATGTTTAAAGAAATATCTTACTTTCCCGCTTCTTTCCTGTATAATTTCGTGCGTATCCTCATCTATCCACCAACTAATAAATTTGTAAACCCAGCTTCTTTTGGACACAGGATTACATGAAGCGGTGAACCTGTTTCTAATTCCCAAAGAGTTCCTGTTTGAGGCTAACAATGTAAAGAATGTTTTAAAAGAAATCTGAGGGAGCTCATCTATAATCATCTCAGGTATTTCTACTCCTCTAAAACGCCTGTCTACTTCTGCCTCATTGGCTAAATGTTCAAATGTTATCTTTGAGCCAGAAGGGAATTTTGTCGTAAAGTCTCCTTCGGTAAAATATGCTTCTTTTTGAAATAATATCTTACATTCTTTCCATAATCCGCGTTTAATGTCATCTTCTTCTCGCCTAAACCCATGGCATGAATAATTTGCATTATCACTGTAATACATAGGAGAAAGAAGCATAACAAAGGTTTTACCTGCCCCGCGCTTCCCTCCGATGATTTTTATATCAGCAGGATTTATTAAGACATTCTCTTGAAAACCTTCTTGCGGAATAACGTTTAGCGAAGGCTCATTTTTGCTTGCCAAAGCTAAAGATTCATCTCTAAGACCTTGTATATATTCATTAGAGTAAACCTTTGCTCCTACTTTTAAAAAAACGCCATCAAATTCCATTTATATTCAGTATTTTAAACAAAGATATAAAAAATATACATAAAAATGATTGGATTATAGTTTTTATTTATATCTTTGTATTGGATGTTAGCATATTGATTATAATATCATTATCATAAGTGCTCTGAATCGGCAGACGCAGTGTTTCGAGTACACCACTTATGGCAGGGTGCAAGAGAGTAACCTTAAATCTAATCAATTTTGTTTCTTTGTCCTGTGTCGGGGTTAAACTCCCGACGCAGGATTTACAAAAGCATAAATCTAACATGAAAGAAAAAATCTTTTCAAAACTAAAAGAGACCATAGGAAAAACCAGTCTCAGCGAGAGAACGCTACAGAAAAAAGCTGAAATTCTAGCTAAAACTATAACTTCAGAAGACCTCTTGACAGAGGAGTTGATGGCTGATGTTATCGATGAATTGAAAACCTTAGAAGGTCAGCTTAATCACGACGTGGCAGAAGCTCTCAAAAAACAAAAAACCTCGAAAGATGATTCTAAAAAAGAATCGCCTGACGAACCCAACCTCAAAACAGATGATGATGATTTTAAAGCTAAGATTTTAGCCGAAATCCAAGAGCTTAAAGCTGAAAGGCAGAAAGAACAGGAGGCGGCCAAGAAAGATGAGCTGAGAAAAAACATTATTGAAACATTAAAGAAAAATGGGGCTACAAATGAGCTAATTCTTAAAGCAGCTCTTTATGAATCAGGAGTTGATTTCACTAAATCTGTAGAAGATAATGTGAATCTAGTTCGCAAAGCCTACGATAAGGAAGCTTCTGCAATGCCTGATGAGCCGATGCCTTTTTTCGGAGGTGGTGGAGGAGAACAGAAAAATGAAGCTGAGCGAGAAGCCGAACGCTTAGCAAGGAAGGAAAAAATCCGTAAAGAAGGCAGATTGTAAATTTTTAATTTTAACTGACATGAGTAAAATCTGGAACAGACTTTCGTTTAAAAAAGAGTCTTTCGGTGGCGGAGTTCCTGTATGGATTAATCCCCCAAAAAGAAAGATTATTGGAGCGTTGGTTTCTAATCCACTAAGAGATGGTGAGAAGATAAGTGCAGCTACTCCAGTAGAATACACGACATCAACTCACACCGCCAAGTTTTTAAAAGCTTGGGAGGTAGTGGATGTAGACTCAACCTCAGGTGATATTACCTTAAAGATAACAAAAAGAAGTCCTGAGCTATACGCAGGAATGAATGTAATGATAGCCCCTTCAACAATATCAGGCACAGGCACAGGTTATGCTGTAACTACTGTAACTGAGGATGCTGCAAATGGGGTTGTAGTAATTAATGAAACAGGGTTAGAGCCTGCTAAGGGAGACTTCCTGGTTGAAGCTTCTAAAGCTGGTGCAACTGCTTCTATGTATTGTATCCCTACTGAATTATCTATAGAGGATACTATTGGTGGCGACATTACTTTCGTTGGCATAGCTCAAGGCAACAAGTATTTATATGAAAATACCATTCCTGCAATGCCTGATATAGTGAAAGCTAATATCAAGAATGTAGAATGGGAAGTGTTTAACGAAATAAATTCTTAAAAATATGCCACAACCAATGTTAGCCCATAATTCGGAGTATTATAAGATAATATCCGAAGCTCTATCATCCTATGGATACTCTAGTATGTCTGACTTCTTCGCTGAAGAATATAAAGACTACTTCCAGGATGCAGAGTGGAGACAGTTGTTAGCTGTCGGTAATGAAAACCCTTCTGGTAAATTCACACAGACTATTGGTGGTCGCAGAATACCTATTCTTGCTACTATCACAGCCGATGATGGAGATGCACCATTGATGGGAACTAGAGGTGCTGAATTGCAGACTCTAGAGATGTTTAAAACTAAGTTGGCTTACACCTATAACGAGAAGTCAGTAGAAGAAGCAGCAATGCTACTTCAAAATGGCGCAAGAAGTTTCAATAGGAGAGCCATCTTTGATAATTTCGTATTAGACAATGCTATTTTAATAGATTCTATAAACGTTGCTAGAAGTTATGCTGCTTTTCAAATGGAGAGTACTGGCAAGCTTGCTACTACTGCTACAAATAAAGCAGGCGGGATGGTTGGCATCAATATAGATTATCAAGTTCCTTTAGCGAATAAGGTAAAGGCTGGATTTAATAATGCCCCTAAGGTTGCATGGACTGACCTGACAGGTCTTGGAACTACAGGTGTAGCTGACCCTCTACAGGATTTAGTAGACTTGTTTAAAAGGTCTAAGCTTAGCAGGGAAGGGTCAGTAATCCGTATGAACGAAGATACATGGGTGAATATTCTGGAACATCCAGCAACAAAGGAAAGATTAGCTTATTATGTAACAGGCTATCTAGTTCCATCCGCAAATGTATCCTCTTTTATTGTGTTAGAAGACCAATTAAAAGCATACATGGAGAAAGGGCTAAGGTTGCCTCGCGTAGAGATTGTCTCTTACGTAGCTGCAACACAAGCTATTGATGTTAACACTCAAGAGATAGCCTATAATGACCTAAAAGCTTTTAATGACAATACAGTACTTATCAGACCTAGCGGCTTGATTGGATTCTACGACTGGAAAAGAATTACCAATATATTCTCTACTGTCTCAAATCCTATGTACTATGCAGAAAATGGAATGACAGCTGTACAACAGCTCAATTATACTGCTGAAAAAGCAGCTAAGATTGTAGCTGAAGCATCTGGAGCTCCTAATCCGTATGATGTTTCTAAATGGTTCTATCTAACAACTAACGCTGCAACTGTATAATGAAAGGAGGCACGGTGCAATATAATCAAAGTGGACTTGCTGATGGGGTTAAACACCTCACAGCAGTTCCTTTTGATGGATACACTTTCAAGCATTTTATCCTTGACGGTGAAATTGTAACCGACAATCCTGCATACACTTCTGCAACTACTATTGACGCTGTTTTTTATGTTACTATATCAAGTTACCTTAAAGGATTAACTCAATTTATAATAAAAGATTCAGCGTTAATTCCGATAGCTATCCATAGAAGCTTTTCTCTTGACACAGATGTTTCACTTGTAAGTGAAAGAGCCAGGGAGCTCGCAAAAGCTGACTTGTATGTCTATATAGCGAGTTCCCCCTCTTCCTTTACAGGGCATGTTGAGAAGGATTTTTATTGGGAGCACAGAGAGTCTAGCTACTCTATGTCGAACGCCGATAAAAAATTCTACTTAAGGTTAGCCAATGAAATATATGTAAAATATGGGGAATCCAAGCGTGGAGCCTCATTAACTCTTATAAATCTATGACAAACCCCAGATACCCACATTTCGTAACTGTATTCAGGGAGGAGATAGATACATCTTCTATAGAGCAGAATCCAGAGAAGATTATACTTCATTCAGGAGAATGCAACAGTCATCCTACC